>Ga0067045_1003119_pt1 | contig 29853 bp, 23 predicted proteins | sample TerdegcTABiofilm_FD_59184 | JGI IMG/M metagenome (GOLD analysis project Ga0067045, IMG submission 59184) | Combined Assembly of (Gp0054472, Gp0054536) Wastewater bioreactor microbial communities from Singapore -Terephthalate degrading...
TATATTTTACCACAAACATTTGTTCTGGTAAAGAAAAATCGATTCATCACGCCACCTTAGAGGTGGGAAACTTCTCGCTTTGTTGCGTTAAAGGGTGTGAAATCATCTTGAAATCTCTTGTCACCGGAGGGGCGGGATTTATCGGCAGCCATTTAGTGGAGCATCTCTTAGATAAGGGTCACGCAGTGACTGTTATTGATAACTTGTCAACTGGAAGAAAGCAAAACCTGGACCAGATTCAAGGGAATAAAGATAATATGCGCTTTGTGCAGGCCGATGTCGCTTCCGATGACATAACGCGGTATTTTGAAGGAGTGGATTACGTCTTTCATCTGGCCGCGCTGGCCAATGTTGTCCCGTCGATTCAAAATCCCTTGGAATATCACAGAACCAATGTCGACGGGACGGTGCGCGTTTTAGAGTCGGCCAAAACGCAAAATGTAAAAAAATTTATTTACACCGCTTCATCATCCTGCTACGGAATCCCTTCTTTGCTTCCGACGCCCGAAACGGCGGAAATTCGTTTGGAACACCCCTANGCGCTGACGAAAAACATCGGAGAGCANTATGTTTTGCACTGGGGGAAAATATACAAGCTGCCCGTGGTGTCCNTGAGGTTGTTCAATGTNTACGGACCGCGGTCCGCGTCCACGGGGTCTTACGGCGCTGTTTTCAGCATTTTTCTGGCTCAGAAGCTCCACAACAAGCCGTTTACCGTGGTCGGAGACGGGACGCANACCAGGGATTTCGTTTACGTCACGGATGCGGTCAGGGCCTATTGCGCGGCGGCTGAATCAGATTGCGCCGGAGAANTTTTTAACGTGGGCAGCGGAAACGCGTACAGCGTAAACAGACTGGCGGAGCTTTTAGGCGGGGATAAAGTCTATATTCCAAAACGACCGGGCGAACCGGACTGTTCCCTGGCGGACATCTCCAAGATCATCGAATGTTTGAACTGGCGGCCGGAAGTGACTTTTGAGCAGGGGGTTTCCATGCTCCTGGCAAATATTGATTATTGGCAAGAGGCTGCCTTATGGACGGAAAATTCTATCGCTGAAATTACGAAAGACTGGTTTCGTTTTTTGGGATGAATTTTTTTGAGATGAAAAATGTACCTGATTAAAAAAATGGTTGGATTGGAAGGAGTTTTACAAAGTTTTGTAGAATTCTGCTTTCATGTAATGGCAATAGTATGATGAATACTGTATTAGGAGCATTGTAAAATAGTGCCTAAGGTTATTGCAAAGGGAAAAAAGAAATCCGCGGTGGTTAAGAAAACGCCTGAAAATGATCAATGGGAGATTGTCCGCGCCACAGCCTTCTGGGGATTGGCAATCTTACTGTTCCTGCCCCCTTATTTCAGAGGACTTTTCTTCCAGCCCGAACAAGAGCGGGCCTTAATTTTTGCCGCCGTCATTTTTTGGTTCGCCTGGCTGTGGAAATGGTCGAAGCGTGATAATGAGTTTCTTTCCCACCCGCTGGATTACTTCGTCCTGGCCTTTCCCATAGTTTATCTTATTTCAGCCTTTCAGGCCGCCAACTACGGCCTGGCGGTGGACGAAGTGGTCAAGGCCACTCTGTATTTCCTGGTTTACTGGCTGGCCTCCCGGCTGATCAAGGATGAGAAAGATATAACGACTATTCTGCAGGTCATATATATAAGCGCCATCGGCGTGGCGCTGGCCGGCCTGGCTACCACCACCGGGATTATCCATATACTTGATGGGTTTAAGGAAGGGCGGATTTATTCTTCTTTCCAGTATCCCAACGCCCTGGCCAGCTACCTGGCGGCGGTGATGTTTATCGGTTTCTACCTCTGGCGCAGGGCCGGTTCGCCGGAGTTGGGCGGGCCAGCAGCCGGATTGACAAAAAAAGAGGCTGCCGCGTGGATAAATTTGAATAGTTTTTATCAATATCTGTACGTAGCGGGTAATTTTATATTGTTTACGGTGCTTCTGGGTACCAAGTCCAATGGCGGCCTTTTGGTTTTTTCAGCCGTTTTTTTTCTCTTTCTTATTGGCTTGCCTAAAGGCACGAGGATACCTGCGCTAATCCATTTTATTCTTATCAGCGTGCCCGCCTTCCTGGCCATTTGGGGGTTCCTGTCCGCCGTGACTGGTGGCAAAATGGACTTGGCCTGGCTGTGGGTGTTCGTTGGCCTTGCTATAACAGTTGCCGGGCAGGCTCTTTACGGCTTTACCGAGAGAAAAGGATTACTGCAATGGATTGCCGCTCATAGGAATGCCGTCCTGGCCGTAGTGGCGCTTGTCATTGTGGCCGGTTGTATCGGAACCGGCGTTTACGTCAGCGGCCACAGCGACGCCGTTAAATCACTGGCCGAGGAAATCCGTCTGCGCAATGCCACCGAGCGCATGTACTTCTTCCAGGACGCCATGAAAATGTTCAAGGAGCGACCCATCATCGGCTGGGGCGGCGGCGGCTGGCAGGAAGCCTACCGCGTCTACCAGAGTTACCTGTACAACTCCAATCAGGTGCACGGGCATTACTTTCAGATTATGGTGGAAGCCGGTGTTCTTGGACTTTTGGCTATTCTCGGAATCTGGGCCAGTTTTCTTATGATCGCCCACAGGCTTTACCATGGTGCGAAAGAAAATAGCGCCAATCGTTTTTTGATTTGGACAATTACCATAGCGGCTGTCTCCATCGGACTGCACGCGGTGATAGACTTTGACCTCTCCCTTTCCGCTCTTGCCGTGGTCCTATGGACGATGTTCGGCTTTGTCAGAGGCATCGGGATTTATTCCAGCGCCAGGGCGGAAGAGAAGAAGAGCAGGAAGTATGTCCCGCCTAATAATGCTGTTCTGGCTGGCGCGTCGATAGCGTCAATTGTGTTAATCCTCTTCACAGGCGTACTGGCGGCGGCGGGTAATTACGCTAAGCAGGCAGGCCAGTACCTGCAGAAGCAAAATGTTAATCAAGCAATATCTTTGTACCAAAAAGCAATTTCGTATAATCCCTTGAACGCCTCCTACCGCATGAATCTGGCTGCTATTTACCAACAGCAGGGAAAAATTGACGAAAGTATAGCTGAGGCGCAGAAAGCAGTAGAGATAAGCAAGTACAATGCGCAATTATATGTGAACCTGCCTGTGTTCTACTTAAATGGGAACAAGAATAATGAAGAAGCTGTTAATGCTGCTGAAAAAACCCTTTCCCTGGCTCCTTTCCAGATACAGGGATATGAGTCGCTGGCAAGAACTTATTTTATCGTCGGATATAATAAATTAACCGCTGGAAATCCGGAGGCGGCAAAGCAGCACTTTGAAAAAGCGGTTGAAGTGCCGGCCAGGATCCAAAGCCAAATGGAGAGCCTGAATGCTCAGGAAAAAAGACTTTGGAGAGATGCCCCGATGTTATCACCAACTCCGGGAGTTAAATTAAACGTCGGTGCTTCTCAATATTTTCTCGGGATGTGGACAGAGGCCGAAGTCAATTTGCAGGAGTCATTACAGGATGAGAAAACCAAGGGGGAGGCGGCGCTTTGGCTGAGTTTATTAAAAGATAAACAGGGCAAGGTGCAGGAGGCAGACAATCTTTTGCAGCAGGCTAAACAATCTGCGCCTCAGATGGCTCAAAGTTATGAAGGATTAAGGAATTTGCAGATTTTGAAATAGGATAACTAATTTGATTTAGAAAGGATGCTCATTTTGTTTACAAGAAAACAAAAATTTTTTGTAGGATGTTCTTTTCTATTAATTGCATTGCCGCAATATGCTTTTGCGTATGTTGATCCTGGCACTGGAAGCTATATTTTGCAGATATTGCTTGCAGGTATTATTGGAATACCTTTTATTATTAAATCAAAATGGAATAAAATTATATCATTCTTCAAAAATAAAAAGTCGTAAATTTCTTTTTATCCTAAATCCCAATTTCTAAAAGCGATAAATATTTAGAGGTGGATGGTTTGCCGGCACAAATTAAACAAAGTGATAAAATACCGTCTTCATTCAGAGATCCAAGTGGGTTTCTTTTTCATTACGATGGAGTTATTTATCGTCAAATTAATAGGATTTATAAAGATAATTATGACCATTTGATGTCATCAGGACTATATAGTGCACTTACTGCGAGTGAGTTGATTGTACCTCATATTGAAGTGGATTTTAAAATCCAAGATCTAAATGGTACTTATAAAATCATCAAACCAGAGATAATTCCATTTATTTCTTATCCCTATGAGTGGTGTTTCAGCCAATTGAAGCAAGCGGCTTTGGTTAATTTGCAAATTCAAAAAATCGCTCTGGATTATGGGATGTCATTAAAGGACAGCAGCGCTTATAATATTCAATTCAGAAAAGGGAAGCCGGTATTAATTGATACACTCTCGTTTGAAAAGTATCGTGAAGGAGAACCTTGGGTAGCTTATAGACAGTTTTGCCAGCACTTTTTAGGGCCGCTCGCATTAATGAGCTATACCGATGTCCGGTTGAACCAATTACTAAGAATATATATAGATGGAATTCCTGTTGATTTAACTAGTATCTTGCTTCCTTTTAAAACCTGGTTAAATTTTTCCTTGTTGTCAAACATCCATCTTCATGCCGCAACCCAGAAAAAATATGAAGATAAACCCGTCAGGGCTGCAAACAAAAAAATGAGCCGGATTGGGTTGCAAGCCATAATTGACAACTTGGAATCTACTGTAAAGAAATTGCAGTGGAAACCGCAAGGTACTGAATGGGGAGAATATTACAGCGATACCAACTATACTGAAGAAGCCGGTAATCATAAAAAACAATTCATAATCGAATGTCTGGAATTAATTAACCCAAAGAATGTTTGGGATATAGGGGCCAATACCGGCCTGTATAGCAGGCTTGCCAGCGATAGAGGCATACCTACTATATCATTTGATATAGATCCGGCTGCCGTTGAAAAGAATTACCTTACATGTGTGAAAAACAAAGAACAAAATATGCTTCCTCTTCTACTGGACTTAACGAATCCAAGCCCTAGCATCGGGTGGGGAAATACAGAAAGAATGTCCATGTTACAGCGCGGGCCGGCCGATATGATTTTTGCTCTCGCACTAATTCACCACTTGGCTATTTCTAATAACGTTCCGTTAAATAAAATTGTCGAGCTTTTTAGTAAACTATGCAATTTTCTTATTATTGAGTTTGTTCCCAAAAGCGATTCTCAAGTGCAAAGACTGTTAGCGACGAGAGAAGATATTTTTACGGATTATACGCAGCAATTTTTCGAAGATGAATTTAAGGAATATTTTACGATAAACCGGTTTGCCAAAATTAAGGACTCTGAGAGAGTACTATATTTATTTCAGAGGAAAGTATAGCAAGGGATGAAAAATATCATATAAACAAAATTAGCTGGAAAGGAAAAACGCTTCTAAAAATGAATATTGAATTTCGGGAAAAACTTATTACAACCTTGTGTGCGGCGTCATTGTTTTCCCTAACACTCTTATTTTTTGGGCCATTATATTTATATTTTACTAATATATTAGAGTTTCCTTATCTTTTATCTGATGTTTGGTATTTGTTTGCATCTATTTCTTTGCTTAGCATATTGGTAATCTCAGTAGTTTTATTGCCCTTAAAACCTTCCGTACACCGTAAGGTTGTTTCATTATTATTTGCTATTGCGGTTTTATTGTGGATTCAAGGGAATATACTTGTTTGGAAATATGGAGTATTGGACGGTAAGGAAATCAATTGGAGTGTTTATAAAGTTTATGGATTTATTGATATAGCAGTATGGTTGTTTTTTATTATTATAGCATTTTTCAAAAATATATTAGTTTACAATACAATTAAGAAAGTAAGTTTGATTTTAATTCTAGTGCAAATAATTGTAGTTTCTTTTGTCTACTTTAAAGCTCCCACTCAGCCTGAGTGGAAAATGTATTCTATTAATAATGAATCGAAATATTCTTTTTCTAAAGAAAAAAATGTAATAATTCTTATTCTCGATGGTTTTCAAACAGATGTATTTTATGAATTAATTAACGAACATCCAGAATATCAGGATGATTTTAAGGGATTTACATATTTTCGCAACACGGTTGGAGGGTTCCCAACTACTTATCCATCAGTACCCTTGATTTTAACAGGTTGCTATTATGATAATACTGTTCCTATGCAGGAATTTATAAAAGGCGCATATTCTTCAGCTTCGATTCCATTAATCTTAAAACAGAACGATTATCAAGTAGATTTATATCCACAGATTATGCAACCAATTTATTGTAATGAAAATATTGCATCGAATTTAGTAAATACATCAAGATTAATTAATAGGAAAAATGTAATAACTAGTATGTATAATTTAGTACTGTTCAGATATGTACCTCATTTTGCAAAAAAATATTTTTCCTTAGAAGGAGACTTGGAAGGAGATTTAGAGGGTGGCGATAGCTCAGTTCAGAAAGATTTAGATTTTGCGAATAAGATGATATCTCAATCTAATGCTGACAGTGAAAAATGCACATTTAAGTTTATTCACTTGCGGGGTACGCATCCTCCGTTTAAACTCAACGAGAATTTAGAATGGGAAGAATCAGAATATGGTTATATCGGGTATAAGAAACAAGCACGGGCTGCATTGGAAATAACAAGGAAATTTTTAACGGCTTTAAATTACATTGGAGTATACGATAATTCCATGATATTTATTGTGGGAGATCATGGAATAGGTTTGAGTGATAATATTCAAGCGGTTGAACATACCAAAGACAAGAAAGTAGTAAATGTTACTTCTTCTGTTACTATTGCGTCAGGGATTCCATTGATATTAATGAAACCATTTGGCTCTATGACAGATATGAAGATATCTGACGCTCCTGTATCCTTGTCGGATATACCAAAAACAGTAATTTCAGAACTTGGATTAAAGAATGATCTTCCGGGTTGTTCTATGTTGGAAATTAAAGAATCTGATTCTCGGGAACGACGATTTTTATTCTATAAGTGGGAAAGTGAGTATTGGAATAAAGAATATCTTCCTGCGATGGATGAGTATATAGTTAATGGTTTTAGTTGGTTAAACCAATCATGGCAGCCAACATATAGAAGATTTACTTCAGAGGGAATTGTTGATATTAAACCACCCGTTTATGAATATGGCTCGCAGATTCAATTTGGGAATGGAGGAAATGCCGAACAGTACCAAGGGCAGGGATGGAGCGGACCCGAAGGGGGGTTCACCTGGACAGATGGAAAAAACGCTACGCTTGTAATACCGGTAAACCAGCCGCAAACCGACCTTACCTTAAGTGCCTCGTTATTTCCTTTCATTGCAGGCGAAGCTATTAAACAGAAAGTTTATATTAATGTAAATGGCAAAAGGTTAGGTGAATGGGATGTTGCGGCTGATGGTGAGTATAAAATTAAGATACCTAAGGAATATATTAAGAATTCCTTATCGGAAGTAAGTTTTGAGATGCCAGGAGCAGTGTCTCCGCAGGAATTAAACATAAGTAACGATGCACGTAGTCTTGGAGTCGCAATGCGATCAATTATACTATCCCAACAGCAAATTTACGAATACGGCTCACAGATTCAATTTGGGAATGGAGGAAATGCCGAACAATATCAAGGGCAGGGATGGAGCGGACCCGAAGGGGGGTTCACCTGGACAGACGGAAAAAGCGCTTCGCTTGTAATACCAGTAAACCAGCCGCAATCTGATCTTACCTTAAGTGCTTCTTTATCTCCTTTTATTGCGGGTGAAGTTATTAAGCAAAATGTTTATATTAATGTGAATAGTAAGAGGTTAGGTGAATGGGATGTTGCGGTTAATGGTGAGTATAGAATTAAGATACCCAAGGAGTATATAACTAAATCTTCGCTGGATATATGTTTTGAGTTGCAGGACGCAGTTGCTCCATCAGAATTGAATATAAGTGACGATACACGTATCCTTGGCATTGCAATGAAATCAATTGAGGTGCTGGAAAAAAATTAAGGATGACGTCGCTATGGGTTCTATTATATGAGAGGTTTAAATATATGAATTTTAAGCAATTAATGAACCCTATTTTTATATTTTGGAATCTATGGAGGCAAAGAGAATTAATAGTTCAATTAACTAAACGTGATATAATAGGTCGCTATAAAGGATCGTACTTTGGCATTTTATGGTCCTTTATTACCCCGATTTTTATGCTTATTGTATATACGTTTGTATTTAGCATAGTTTTTAAGGCAAAATGGGGTGTCGGCAGCGATAGTAAGGTAGAATTTGCTATGGTCTTATTTTGTGGGTTAAATGCCTATAATATTTTTTCAGAATGTATAAACCGGGCACCCGGATTAATTTTAAATAATGCTAACTTTGTTAAGAAGGTAGTATTTCCCCTGGAAATACTACCGATTGTTGTGATTGGTTCAGCGCTAATTAATGGATGCATTGGTTTTTTGGTCTTAATGGCCGGGGTAGTATTTTTTATGGGTATATTAAACTGGACGGTTTTATTTTTACCCCTGGTGCTCTTGCCATTGTTGCTTCTTACTCTGGGATTATCATGGTTTCTAGCTTCACTTGGGGTGTTTTTAAGAGATATTGGACAAGTTGTTACTGTTTTAATTAGCGCTTTGCTTTTTGCAAGTCCTATCTTTTATCCGATAACCGCAATTCCTGAAGAATTGCAAAAATTATTTTATTTAAACCCTATTAGTTATATCGTTCAAGACTTGCGTCGTATCTTCATTTGGGGGCAGATGCCGGATTGGGACTGGTTATTGGCGGGTATTACGATAGGAATTTTTGTTACCGCATTAGGTCACGCTTGGTTTCAGAAAACGCGGGGAGGTTTTGCGGATGTTCTGTGACGCAGGCGATGTTTTAATCTCAGTCAAGGGTGTAGGTAAACGATACTATTTATACGAACATCCGCAGGATCGTTTAAAAGATCATTTATTATGGCGATTTGGTAAAAGTTACGGTAGGGAATTCTGGGCGCTTCGAGAAATGTCATTTGATGTGCGGCGCGGGGAAACGATAGGTATCATTGGACGTAACGGGAGTGGTAAAAGCACAATTCTCCAGATTATAGCAGGTATTTTGAAGCCTACCATGGGTGAGGTGCAAATTAACGGTAGAGTTGCGGCATTGTTGGAGTTAGGAAGTGGTTTTAATCCGGAGTTTACCGGGCGCGAAAATGTTTTTCTTAACGGAGCTATTTTAGGCATCTCACATGAAGAAATGGAAAAGAGATTCGATGAGATTGTCTCTTTTGCAGATATTGGAGATTTTATAGACCAGCCGGTGAAGTTATATTCGAGCGGGATGTTTGTTCGTCTGGCATTTGCCGTAACGACCAGTATTGACGCTGATGTATTACTGGTTGATGAAGCTCTGGCGGTTGGTGATGTATTCTTTCGGCAGAAATGTTACAGGCGTTTAGAAGAACTGCGTAAGCGCGGTGTGGCTATAGTTCTGGTTTCACATGCAATGATGGATGTAGAGCAGTTTTGCCAAAGGGCATTATTGCTTGACCGAGGTAATGTTATATTTAGAGGAAGTTCATCCGAAGCCGTAAAACGATATTATTTGATTCGACAAGAGGATCGAGTTAAAGAGCTTGATTTTGAATATACTACAGAAACAAAAATAAGGAAAAATGATAAATTTGACATACAAAATTTTCACTTTTCTAATGAAGATTTTTGGCCGTCCAGTGAAGCATTTTTTGATCTTTCACAAGTAGCTGAAGTTTCCAATGGGTGGGCTCGTTGTACTGGTGTGGCACTGTGCAATAGTAAAGGTGAGTCTTGTAGAATTTTTCAACAAGGTGAGCAGGCAAGTTTTTTCTATGAGTTTGAGGTTCTTCAGGATATCGAGGTACCGATTGGAGGATTAGTAATTTATAATGAAAAAAATGTGATTATACATGGAAAAAGTACTCTAGAATACAATACAAAAGTTCCGTCTTCTGTAACATGTGGAAGCAAGTTTCGTTTGAGACAGGATATTTCTCTGGAATTAGCAACAGGAGAGTATACATTTGAAATAGGTTTGGCAACTATAGGTGCTGTAGATTATGATTACCGTACTGATTTTGTATATCAGGATTTGAATTCAAGAATCACCAGAGTATGTCATCTTCCTGCAGCAGGTTCTTTTTCTATAATATTCCCAGAAAAAAGGGAATCGGTACAACTTCTTCATCATGGCTTATGTAACTTATCAGGTGATTGTAAGGCTTACTTGATTTGAATATACAATTAATATTATTTGTTTTTAAATGTGAGTTATGAAATAGAGGCTGAGTTTAATGTGCAAAGACATATGTTTAAAACAACACCTATTGAGTACTAAAGAAATATTGGATGGGTACCAAGTGGTCAGTAAATTATACCCGCATATCCCTCCTATGACGATGTGGCGAGCTTGGGAATATGCTGCCTATAAACATTATAACTTAACCGAACCAGTTTTAGATATTGGATGTGGTGATGGGCAATTTTTTCGGTTGGTATGGCCGGAAATACGGGATGTTATCGGTGTAGATATTGAACCAGGGGTTGTGAAAGCAGCTAAAGAAACGGGTTTTTACCGTGATGTTTATATTATTCCCGCTCATGATATGCCATTTGCTCCAGGGAGTTTCGCATCAGTATTTGCCAATTGCTCTCTAGAGCATATGGACCACTTACCTGAAGTACTTGAATGTATTGCTCGAGTGTTGCATTCAGGTGGTACATTTCTACTTAGTGTGGCGACGGATAAATTTCTTGAATGGGCATCATTGCCTTTACTTATTAGTTGTGTGGGAGTTCCTGAACGGGCAGTATTTCTACAAGATGAGTATATATCTTTTCATCATTTGGTGAATCCGTTATCACCTCAGAAATGGGTGGGACAACTAGAATCTGCTGGTTTTGAGGTATTGGAATATATACCCATATTACCTGAGTTAAATGGTCGCATCTTTTTATTTATTGATAATTTATGGCATGTTAAGTTAGGTATGAAAGAAATAGGAGGATTTTTAGAAGAATATTTCGCAACCTTACCAAATTTTCCGATAGCCTTTGGTGAAATAATGCATGGTTTGTTAAATGCAGAAAAGATTTGGCAAATAGGTTGCGGTGCTGTATTTTATGTACGAAAGACATAGCTAGTTAGTATTAATTAAGAGGTTATATCCTCATATAGGTTAATAATAGATTTAAAATTTGGTGAGTATTTAATGCCTAAGTTCATTAATATAACTAAATGCTGGTGTGGTTCCGAAAAAATCGTATCTTTTTCTGAACATTATTTAATATGTGAAAATTGTCGTACTCTGATAGCCAGTCCGCGGCTCTCGGATGAGTTCTATAATTCAGGAAAAAATAAACCAAATTTCTATGGGAAAGATTATTGGACAAGTTACATAGAAAAAGATTGTGGCTTACCAGATATATATGAACGATCCAGATCCGATCTCAGCGATAGATGTTTGTACTGGCTTAAATATATATTAAAATATAAATTACCACCCGCAAGAACGCTTGAGTTAGGCTGTGCTCACGGTGGATTAGTTCATTTAATGAAATTAGTAGGATATGATTCTTGTGGAACCGAAATGAGTCCCTGGATTTGTGATTATGCATCGGTAACTTTTAATATTTCCATGGAATGCGGTTGTATTGAAGACTTATCAATTGCGCCAAAGAGCCTAGATATTATTATTTTGATGGATGTATTGGAGCATATGACTGATCCCGAAGGGAGTTTAAATGTCATAGCAAGAGTTTTGAAAGATGATGGGATTTTTGTTATACAAACTCCATGCTTCAGAAATATAAAGCAGACATATAGATATTTGAAAGAAACTAATAATGTTTTCTTAAGAATGTTGAGGGAAAAGGAACATTTGTATCTGTTCAATATTAAATCCATTGAGCAGATATTAAGAGAAGTTGGTTTTAAATACATTTACTTTGAACCACAATATTTCCCTTACGATATGTTTTTATTTGCCAGTAAGACTAAACCTGTTAAACATTCAGAGGATGATATTACTGAGTTATTATTAAAGACGCCTGATGGTCGTTCTGTTCTCGCGATGATAGATCTTTTTAATCAGAAAAACAGTTTGTTATCAAAACTAGAGGAAAGCGAAAAAGACCGCGGGGAACGGTTGAAACTAATCAATGAGCTAGGCAAGAAGTTGGAAGAGAGCGAGGCGGACCGTGAAGCCCGATTGATAGTAATTAATAAGTTGAGTAAGAAGCTGGAAGAGAGCGAGGAAGACCGTGAGGCTCGATTGAAAGTAATTAATGAATTGAGCAAGAAACTGCGAGAGAGCGAAATGATACAAAAGGAGCAAATGAAAGATATTAGGGGACTTGAACAAAAACTAAACGAAAACAAAGAGTTAATAAATAAGTTAAACATGGAGCTAGACCAAATAAAAAAACATTGGATATATCGTTTTATAAAAAGGTAGGAGAATCGCTATAATGAAAGTTGCAGTTGATGTTACCCCTATCCTGCCTGGTGGTGAAGGGGGAGGGGCTAAACAGTTGGTTCTTGAGCTTTTAAAGGGCCTAGGTATGCGTCAAGGTAGTGAAAAATACATTCTTTTAACTTCAGACAAAAACCACAATGTATTTGCTGAGTTTGAGAAATTAGGTATGAAGCGCATTTGCATCGTTAGAACAGAAATTAATACAAAACCATCAATATGGAATAGAATCCTCAACAGATTTAAAAGGGAGTTTTATACTTACCGCTTTCCTAGTATTTTGAAACGGGAAGGGGTTTCTTTACTATTTTGTCCAATGACCGCTCCTAGTTTTTGCGAAGCAGGCATTCCGACTGTTAGTTTAGTATACGATTTGCAACATGTATTTTACCCCTATTTTTTTACTGAGGAAGAATTGGCTCATAGAAACAATTTTTATAATCAACTAGAGAATAAAGCGGATTTTATAATTTGTATTTCGTCCTTCACCAGAGATACTGTCATTGAAAAATTGCAGATACCTCCCGAAAGGGTAATTTCGATCCCGATCTGTGTTCATAATCGTTTAAATCGACCAGGTAAGGATATTATGTTAGATACACTAAGAAAATATAAACTTCAAGAAATGAAATATTTCATTTACCCTGCTAATTTCTGGCCTCATAAAAATCATAAAATGCTACTCACTGCCTTTAATATATTTTCGCATAATTGCGCAGAACATGATTTTCATTTGGTGTTTACTGGTGCAACTATCGATGACAATGCAAGAGTTATTGAAGATGCAGTAAAGCAAATGGCTATAGCGGATAAGGTACATATTCTTGGTTATCTTTCGGAAGAGGAGTTGGCCTCAATATGGTCTGGTGCTTACTCTCTGATATTCCCAAGTCTATTTGAAGGCTTCGGTATACCGCTCCTTGAAGCCATGTTTTTTGAAAAGCCCATATTATGTAGCAATTCTACGAGTCTGCCGGAGGTTGGTGGAGATGCTGTTATTTATTTTGATCCCAGACGGCCAGATGAAATTGCAGCGGCCATGGAGTCTATTTTAATTGATAAAAGATTATATGATACACTTGTTCTAAAAGGAAAAGAGCGAATTGAAAAATTTAGCTTTGAACATATGGTTGATAATTATATGTCTGTTTTTAATGATGTATCACTAGTGGATAATAAAAAAGACTATTATGATATCCATGGTATTTATGGTGATGGCTGGGCGGGTAAAGCCATACTTATCTCTTTTGGAGCTTCAAATTCCCTAAGATTGATGGATTTGGAATTGTTTATGCCTGATTGGCATCCTAAGCTCAATGGTAATATTATTGTTAAATTTAATGGAAATAATTTAAAGAAGTATTGCATAAACAGAGGGGAGATAATTAAAATACAAAAAGAACTTCCCCAAAAAGGAGGTTCAATGCAATTAGATATTTCAAGCGTATTTATACCAGATAATGGAGATGTTCGCGCACTGACTTTAATGGTCAATAATTTAGTTATTAAAGATAAAGAGGATTTTAATAATATAATTTATAACCATGGGGAATAAACTGATGCTCAATCCAATTTTTACCATAATAACTCCATCATTTAATCAAGGACAATACATTGAACGAACAATTAAGAGTGTATTGTCACAAGGTATCCCTGAGTTAGAATACTTAATTTTTGATGGCGGAAGTAAAGATGAAACAGTGAGTGTACTTAAATCATTTGGTAACTCTATTAGCTGGGTTTCAGAAAAAGATTTCGGACAGGCTGATGCTGTAAATAAAGGATTGAAAATTGCGCGAGGAGAGATTATAGGCTGGCTTAATTCTGATGATATTTATTACCCTAATGTACTGAGTACAGTGATAGATATTTTTAAAAACAAAGAGATAGATGTAATTTATGGAATGGCTGATCATATCGATGAAAACGAAAATATAATTGAACCTTATTATACCCAACATTGGGATTATGAAATACTAAAAAATGTATGCTTTATTTGTCAACCGGCGGTGTTTTTCCGCCGTTCAATAATAGAGAAGTATGGAATGCTAAATGATAAACTGCGCTATTGTATGGATTATGAGTACTGGCTTAGGATTGGCAAGGACAAGCCTTTTTATTATTTGCAAGAAAAAATAGCCGGTTCCAGACTATATCCAGAGACAAAAACATTAGGTTCTAAAGTTGCTGTACATGAAGAGATATTACTGATGTTTAAAGAAATATTTCACTATATTCCGAGTAGATGGATTTATAACTATGTTCATGCTTTATTGGATAATTCCGGCTTCAAGAGAGATCTACCCAGGGAAAATCTTATTTATGTAAACAAAATGATTCGGCTTTGTTTGATGAATTTCTTAAAATTTAAGCACTATATCCCTATGTCAGATATAAAATTAATGACTGGTTGGTATACCAATGCGCTAAAAAGATCTAGGGAGACTAGAACAGTATGAGAATCGGATTTGATGTAAGCCAAACCGCTGAAAACAAGGCCGGCTGTGGTTTTCTGGCTGATCAATTAATCAGATATTTATTAAAACATGATCGGGATAATGAATATTTGTTATACCCAACTTTCTATTCATACAGGCATCACAATTATAAGAAAGCAACAAGTGTTGATGTTCCTAACTGTAATGTGAGCTTTAGAAATCTTTCTTTCAGGGAAATGGTTAATGAATGGGATACAACAGCGGACGATCGAACACAATGGTTAGGACATCCTGATATTATCCATTCAAATAATTTCTCATGCAAAAAGGATCACAGCGCCAGAATTGTTTATACTTTATATGATGTAGCTCCGCTTGTTTATCCTCAATTTACTACTGAGGAAAATAGAATTGTATGTTTTAACGGTCTTTTTGAAGCAAGTCTATATGCTGATCATTGTATTGCCATTTCAGAATATACAAAGGCATCGTTTCTACATTTCTTTCCACATTATCCCGAAGACAGGATAACGATAATACCGTTGGGAGTACGAGAAAACATTGTTGCCATTACTGATCGTGATATAATAAAAAAACGTTTGGAACGTTTTAACCTGCCCGAGGAGTTCTGGCTTGGTGTTGGTACTTTAGAGCCGAGAAAAAACTATTCGCTTCTTATCGACTCTTATATGGAAATAAAAGATAACCGTCCGCTGGTTATAGCTGGAGGTAAAGGCTGGCTTGAATCTGATATAATAAATAAATTGAATAAATTTGATAATAAAGAAAAGGTCAAGTTTTTAGGTTATGTTTCGGATGATGAGTTGTCAGCGTTATATTCAACTTGTTTTGCTTTCGTTTATCCTTCATATTATGAGGGTTTCGGTTTGCCTATATTGGAGGCAATGCATTGTGGAGCTACAGTAATTACCAGTAAGACAAGCAGTTTGCCTGAAGTAGGTGGAGATGCGGTTTTATATATAGACCCGGACTCAAAAGAAAGTCTGATAGAAAAAATGTACATGCTAATAACAAATTCCAAAATAAAAGACCTGTTAAAAAGTAAGGCACGAGAACGAGCAGCTATGTTTTCTTGGGATGATGCTGCTAAAATTACAATAGATGTTTACGGTAAAGTGATAGAAAACAGGGCATGGATGGAAGATAAATAAGTTACTATATTTCTAATGGAGATGTAAAAAAATAGACATGTTTAACAAACACTTAGATTATCTTCCTTTGGTAACAATAGTGACACCTTCCTTAAACCAGGGTAGATTTATCAAGGACACAATTGAAAGTGTACTTGAACAGAACTACTCAAAGATTGAGTATATAATTATAGATGGTGGCTCTACGGATAACACAATAAGTATTCTTAGAGAATATGACGATCGAATAAAATGGATATCTGAAAAAGATAAAGGACAGACCGAGGCTATTAATAAAGGTTGGAGAATGGGTAAAGGGCAAATATTGGCATGGCTTAACTCCGATGATATTTATTTGCCCGGTGCTATAACCCATGCCGTAGATTATTTAAATAGTAATCAAAATGTAATTATGGTATATGGTGAAGGTTGGCACATAAAGGAAAATGGAGAAATTATTGATAGGTATCCTTCCGAGCCATTTAATTTAATGCGATTGGCTGAGACTTGTTATATCTGTCAGCCTACTGTGTTTTTTCGTAAGGAATTACTTGATAAAATAGGTTACTTGAATGAAGATCTCAATTACTGTATGGATTATGATTTTTGGATTAGAACTGCTAAAAAGTATTCGATAGGCTATACTAACAAATATTTAGCTAAAAGTAGGCTTTATGCTGAAACAAAAACTCTTGGACATCAAGTTGAAGTCTGTAAAGAAGTAATGGATACAATGCATAATCATTTTGGTTCTGTTGCATTGCCTTGGATACATTCATACTGTATTGCATTAATAGGGAAGAATTGTCAAAGTAATACCATTGGTGAATTACGCTATATCCTTTTTTTTGCATATTTATTTCTCATTAATTATTTAAAATACAATAAAAAGCTAACTAGGAGTGTATTTTCTTACTGTAGTAATATGATAAGGAAGTATTTTGCTAGTCTATGGAATAGAGGAGGAAATTTCCATGTCTTTTTTTAAAAACAAAAGAGTAGTTGTAACCGGTGGTAACGGATTTTTGGGATCATTTGTCGTGGACAATTTAAAAAAAAGAGGTTGTGATAAAATATATGTCCCCCGTAGTAAAGAATTTAATTTAGTTGAGGGGGAATATGTAAAAAATCTTTATAAAGTTTTTAAGCCGGATATAGTAATTCATTTAGCAGCTGTTGTAGGGGGAATTGGTGCGAATAGTAAGAATCCAGGTAAGTTTTTTTATGATAATTTAATGATGGGAGTGCAACTTATGGAACAAGCACGCCTTTCAGGTATAGAAAAATTTGTAGCTATAGGTACAATTTGTTCTTATCCAAAATATACATCTATTCCCTTCAAAGAAGTAGATCTTTGGAATGGTTACCCCGAAGAAACTAATGCACCATATGGACTTGCTAAGAAAATGATGCTCGTTCAGGCACAGGCTTATCGTCAGCAGTATGGGTTTAATTCGATTTATTTATTACCTGTTAACTTATACGGTCCCGGGGATAATTTTGATCCAGAAACATCGCATGTTATTCCGGCTCTGCTAAAGAAATGTTTTGATGCTATAAGAAATAATGATAATGAGATTGTTATTTGGGGAACGGGAAAAGCAACAAGAGAGTTCTTGTACGTAGAGGATTGTGCTGAAGGAATAGTTCTTGCAACTGAAAAATACAACAAGCCTGAACCGATAAATATAGGCGCCGGTTTTGAAATATCAATTAAAGAACTTGTCGAGCTTATTGTTGAATTGACCGGCTTTAATGGAAAGATAACCTGGGATACCATAAAACCTGACGGCCAGCCAAGGAGATGCCTTGATACAACAAAAGCCGAGAGAGAATTTGGATTTAAGGCGAATACGAAATTTGAAGAAGGATTAAAAAGAACAATTGAGTGGTATAAAGAGAACTACTTAAGTTAGTTATAAGAATAATTAGGGGGGAGTAAACAGTTGTCTAAGAAAGCGCTTATTACCGGTATTACGGGCCAGGACGGCGCCTATTTATCTCGTTTTCTTTTAGAAAAAGGTTATAATGTTTATGGTGCCTTTCGCCGCACAAGTATAATAAATCTTGATAGACTTGAAAGTTTGGGTATAAAAGATCAATTGGAACTTATTCCGATGGACTTAACTGACCAGGGGAATATAGTTAGAGTATTGCAGAAGGTGAAGCCTGATGAAATATATAACCTGGCTGCCCAGAGTTTTGTCGCAGTATCTTTTGAACAACCTGTGACTACAGGAGAAATTACAGGTCTTGGAACGGCTAACCTTTTAGAAGCGATAAGGGCAGTAAATCCAGAAATAAAATTTTATCAGGCGTCAACCAGTGAAATGTTTGGTAAAGTACAAACCATACCTCAAAATGAGGAAACACCTTTTTATCCACGCAGTCCGTATTCAGTTGCTAAACTTTATGCACACTGGATGACAGTTAATTATCGTGAAGCGTATGGTATATTTACATGTTCCGGGATACTTTTTAACCATGAATCACCTTTGCGTGGTTTAGAGTTTGTGACCAGAAAGATTACACATAGTGTTGCCAGAATTAAACTAGGTCTTGAGGGGGAACTCCGTCTCGGCAATATGGAAGCAAAACGGGACTGGGGTTATGCACCGGAGTTTGTAAAGGCTATGTGGCTGATGCTCCAGCACAGTAAACCCGATAATTATGTTGTTGCCACCGGTGAAACACATAGTGTTAAGGAATTCGTGGAAGAAGCTTTCTCTCATGTCGGACTTGATTGGCATGATTACGTAGTAGTTGATCCGTCTTTTTACCGCCCAGCCGAAGTTGAACTTTTAGTGGGTGATTATACTAAAGCCAGGGAAAAATTAGGGTGGCAACCGAAAACTACTTTCAGGGAATTGGTAAAGCTTATGGTAGAGGCGGATATGGAAAGGGTTGGCCGTGAATGCGCGCATTAGTCACTGGGGCTACTGGCTTTGTGGGTCGCTATATGGCAAGGTTGTTACTCAATCATGGTTATAATGTATGTGGAACTTACTATCATGTGCCTTTAAGTTGTAGTGATCTAATCGGAGTGCATTTGGAAAAGATAGACATTACCGATAAATCATCGGTGAAACGCATAATAAGTAATTTCATGCCTGATGAAATTTATCACCTTGCGGGTGTTGCTGTCACAAGTGGTGTAAATAAAGAAATATATTACACGACTAATTTCGGTGGTACCATTATCTTGCTAGATGTTGTACATGAAGTAGTCCCGAATTGTAGGGTTCTCGTGGTAGGTTCATCGATTTCTTATGGCCAGGTACCTAAGGAATGTCAACCTATACAAGAGGATCAAGAACTGCGACCTATTAATCATTATGCTGCTTCTAAAGCAGCTGCCGATATGGCAGCTTGTGCTTATGCTGCTGAAGAGCTACATGTGGTGAGGGCGAGACCATTTAATCATACCGGTCCGGGGCAGAGTACAGGTTTTGTATGCTCCCGTCTGGCAAAACTGGTGGCAGAGGTAGCATTAGGTAAGAAAGACCCGGTTATTGAGGTGGGAAACATAGAATCCGCCAGGGATTTTACTGATGTGCGTGATGTTGTTAAGGCATACTATCTATTACTGTTGAAAGGTCGAGCCGGAGAAGCTTACAATGTTTGTAAACAAAAAGCGTATTCAATAAAAGAGATAATTTCTATCTTGACTAACTTTGCTGGAGTGGACATCCAAATTAAACATAATCAAGAATTGCTACGCAAATCGGATATACCAATACTTTTAGGAAGTCGAAAAAAAATCTTAGCAGATACGTGCTGGGAACCAGATATCTTATTTGAAAAAACGTTGTTTGATATATTTAGTTACTGGAAACAAGTTATGAGTTGTGGCGGTACAAAAAGAAAAGAGTGATATTTATGAATGAACCTATAACATTAGTAATTCTTGTTCATAATGAGGCGGATGTCATAGAGCGTGTTATTCGAGATTTTATGGATAAGGTAATAAATAAAATACCTGATTCGGAATTTATTGTAGCTGAAGATGGTAGTACTGATGGCACAAAAGAAATACTGGCACGATTAGTTGAAGAATATCCTTCTTTAAAATGGGTCGAAGGTAAAGAGAGATTGGGCTATGTGCGTGCCTATAAAAGAGCAATGAGCCTCGCCAAAAACAAATTAATTCTTTTTTGTGATTCGGGAGGTAAACATGATCCAAATGACTTTTGGAAGATGTATCCTCTTATGAATAAATATGATATGGTAATTGGATATAAGGTGAAGCGAAGAGATCCATTTTATCGCATTATTATAACGAAGATGTTTAATTTTTTAATTAATACATATTTTGGGGTATCTTTTAGAGATATTGATTGCCCATTACGTTTAATTAAAAAAAGCGCCTATGATAATATAGCAAAGGATGAATGGTTAGAAAAATTTCTTGTAAATTATGAACTAGTGATTCGTATGGTCTATGCAGGATATAGGGTTACGGAAGTTCCTGTAATACATTTTAATAGAGAAAGTGGGTCTTCACGTGGCTTACCATTAAATAAAATACCAAGAGTAATTTTAAGTACAATTAGTATAATGCCAAAGATAAAGAAGAAAATTTAGTAGATCTAATAACCCCGGTATTAGACGAGGAGGTTCTTAATGCAACGATTAGCTATTCTTGGAGGAGGTCTGGCTGGTCTATCATTAGCTTATTTCTTAACAAAAAACATGAAGGATATATATTTAGATATTTTTGAAAAGGAATCTGTGGTTGGTGGCTTATGTCGCAGTTTTAAGGCAAGTAATATTTATTGGGATATTGGGCCACATATAATATTTTCAAAAAATAAAGAAATTCTGAGCTTGATGGTTGAATTATTAGGAGACAATGTTTTGAGGGTGAAACGATCAAATCAAATATTTTATAATAAAAAGTTTATTAAATACCCCTTTGAAAACAACCTTCATCAACTTCCAGAAGAAGACTGTGAATATTGTTTAAATACATTTCTTAATAACTCTTATAAGAATTACAGTCCTCACAATATGTTGGCATTTTTTTTAAAAACATTTGGTGAGGGTATTACAAGCTGTTATCTGGAACCATACAATAAAAAAATATGGGAATTTAATCCGGTTTTTATGAATACATTAATGGTTGAAAGGATTCCCTCCCCCCCACCTGAGGATATTATTGCAGGTGCAAGAAGAAATGCAAAAGAAGGTTATGTACACCAATTATATTTTTATTACCCAAAGAATGGTGGTATTGCTTCTCTTATAAATAATATATGTGATCTCATCCCAAAGGAAAGAGCAAAGTTTTTTACTAACTCTGAAGTCGTTGGCATTAATCAGAATAATGAAGGGAATTGGCAAATATCATTATCTACAGGAGAAAATTATACCAATTATAATAAGATAGTATCTACGATTCCAATGACTGAATTAATTAGAGTTCTTCCGAATGTTCCTCAGGAAGTAACAGTAGCTTCAAATGCTTTGATGAATAATTCAATTGCAGTTATTTTTTTAAAAGTAAGTTCAGACAACATTGGTAACAATTTTAGTATTACAATTCCGGATAAAGATGTATTAGCACATAGAATAAGCAAATTAGATTTTTTAGGACCAATAAATAGTAACGAAACAAACTTATTAGTTGAAGTAACATTTAGGGATAAAGATATTATAAGTGAAATGAGTGATGAAAAATTATTAGAGTTGATTGACCTGGATTTAAAACGCATTGGATTACTCAATGAATCAACAATAATATTAGATGCAGAGATAAGGCGAGTTCCTTATGCCTATGTAATATATGATCTTAATTATCAAAATAATACTGATATAATAAAGAAGTATCTTAAGTTGTTAGGTATTACTATTCATGGCAGGTTTGGTACCTTCGAATACTTGAATATGGATCAAGTAATTGCCAATAGTAAAGAGCTTTCTGAACAGTTATAATTCATGTTTTAGTGATGATAAAGTATATTTATGTTTTATTGAATTTTTAATAATTAAGAGGTGGACTATGAGAAAACGAATATTAATAACTGGTGTAACGGGATTTGTCGGTAGTTGGCTGGCAGAATTATTAGTAAATAAGAATGAAAGTGAGATTTTTGGCGTGAGGCGAGTAAATTCACGATTAAGAAATATTAAGCACTTAAATAATATAAAACTCTTAGTCGGGGATTTAACAGATATTGTCTCAATGATTGAACTAATGAAGGAGGTTAAACCTGATCAAATATATCATCTTGGTGCTTTATCATGGGTAACTCCTTCGTGGTCACAGCCTGTTTCCTACATGTATACTAACGCTATTGGAACTATCAATCTCTTTGAAGCGATGCGTCTTACTAATGTAAAGGCAAGAGTTCTCGTTAGTTGCACACCTGAGGAGTTTGGTGATGTTAAACCTGAAAAGCTGCCAATAACAGAAAAAACTGAGATTCACCCGGTTAATCCTTATGCGGCTAGTAAGGTAGCACAGGACGCTGTGTGTATGTCATATGCTGCTTCATATGGTTTTGAGATAATTAGGACTCGTGCTTTTAATCATGAGGGACCGAGGCGTGATATCCACGGAGCACTTGCCAGTTTTGCCTATCAAATCGCCTGTATAGAAGCCAGTCTACAGGAACCTGTAATTAAAGTGGGTAATTTAAGTGCGAAACGTTCTTTTACTGATGTACGGGATTGTGTAAATGCATATTATACTGCGATGGAAAAATGTGTTCCCGGAGAGTTATATCTAATCGGAACTGAAAGGGTCCATACAATTAAAGAATGTCTTGAGATGTTAATAAAGCTTTCCAGTAATAAGGATATTAAATATGAAATTGAGCCCGCCCGTGTAAGACCCACGGAGCTACATTATCTGATCGGTGATTGTAAGAAGTTTCGTGATGCTACTGGTTGGGAACCTAAGATACCATTTGAAGAGACACTTGTTTCTATCCTGGACTATTGGCGCGGATTTGTTAGGGATAGGAATAATGTTATCTAAAAGAGGGATTTAAATGATAAAAAAAATTCTTGTTACTGGTTGTTCAGGTTTCATTGGACAGGCTCTTTGTATAGATTTAATTAATTCTGGCTTTCGGGTTATAGGGTATGGCAAAACACCTCCAAGATTTGATCAAATAGAATTTATCCATGGGGATATTTTAGACTGTGATGTGCTAAAATCTGCCGCTAAGGAAGTTGATGCAATTATTCATCTTGCTGCGGTTACAGCACATAATGAGATAGTTAATTACCCCCTTAAAACGCTAAATGTTAATTTGCAAGGAACCGTTAACATAGCTGAGGCCTTTCTCTTATCTGAAGCTAAGGTACTTATTTATTCATCAACAGGTAAGGTATATGGTTATCCATCATATTTACCTTATAATGAGGAGCACCCAACGCGACCAAGTACTATCCTTGGTAAAACCAAGCTTTTATCAGAAAATGTTCTTGAATTCTGTTCTTTCCTGGAGCCAAATAAGTCTGTGAATGTGTTGAGGATTTTTCAGGTATATGGAAAAGGGCAACGTGCTAATTTTTTAATTCCTACGATATTGTCACAACTTAACAAGACAAGCATAACGCTTGGGGATATTGATGCAAAAAGAGATTATATTTTTCTTGATGATGTGGTGGAAGCGTTCAATGCTGTTTTGAAAAAAGCCATACCAGGATTTAATTTGTATAACTTAGGCTCAGGTAAGTCTTATAGCGCGAAAGAGATAGTATACATTATTTCTAAGATCATTAACTCACCGATAGAAATTGAGGTTGATTTATCGCGTTTTCGTAAAGGAGAATATGATGATGAACGAACTGACACCGGGAAGCTGGAACGGCTTGGCTGGCAATGTCGTACATCTATTGAAATAGGCCTACGTTATCTTCTGACAGACGAGGGTAGGTGTTAATAGTGACTCTGAAAGCTGTCATTTTAGCGGGTGGCAGGGGAACTCGTTTATCATCAATGACAAAAGATATTATACCAAAAGTATTGGTTCAGGTTGCAGGCAAACCAGTAATCATCAGGCAAATGGAATTGTTAACTAAACACGGGGTAAAAGAAATTATTGTAACCACCGGATATCTTTCAGAAGTATTATTCAACTACCTAGGGAACGATTTTCACGGTGCCAAAATTGTGTATGCCAAAGAGGAGCAACCATTAGGGACAGCTGGTGGTCTTTCAGCATTAAAAGGGCAGCTTGATGATGATTTTTTTCTTCTTTATGGTGATGTCGTCTGTGATATGAATCTAACCCGTTTGATGGAGTATCACCGAAATCGAAAAGGTTCTGGTACCTTAGTTGTGCATCCAAATGATCATCCCTTTGACTCTGATTTGATTGCTACAGACCACCAGGGAAGGATATGTAAATTTTTACCTGAGACCGAAAGAGGGGATGGTTGGTATCGCAATCTGGTTAACGCAGCAGTTTACGTGTTTTCCCCAAAAATATTCAATTACATATTAGATAATGTTAAACAGGATTTTGTTAAAGATGTGTTCCCCCGAGTAATTGCCGATGGTCAATTACTATGGGCTTATGAGACAACCGAATACCTTAAAGACATGGGTACCTATGAGAGATTGGCTCGTGTTGAGATTGATTATAACTACAGAATACCTGAGCTCTTGCGTTTAAGCAATTATAGACCGGCTGTATTTATTGATAGAGACGGAGTTTTGAATCGCGAGGTTGACAATCTGTGTTGCGCTGAAGATTTAGAGCTTATTCCTGGGGTGGCTCTAGCTATCCGTCATCTAAATAAGGCTGGTTATTTAGTTATTATTGTAACAAATCAGCCCATGATCGCAAAAGGTTTTCTCAATGAAGAGGAATTGGCACGTATTCATGCTAAACTTGAAACCTTGCTGGGTTACCAAGGGGCATTTATTGACAAAATTTACTACTGTCCACATCACCCTGAAAAAGGGCATTATGGTGAAGTTACTCATTTAAAGATTGATTGCGAATGCCGCAAGCCAAAAGCAGGCATGTTTTTCAAAGCATTTAAAGAATTTTCTATTGATAAATCAAAATCATTAATGATTGGTGATTCATGGCGTGACGCTGCAGCCGCTCAAGCTGCAGGTTTGCGGTTTTATGGTGTCAGAAGCGGTTGGGGATGTCGTAACATGCCTCAGGAACTTAAACCACTAGAAATATTTGAGGATCTTGCTAGCGCAGTCGATCACTTAATTGAATCTTGTTCGTCGAGGAGGCTATAAGATGATTATCACATGTGCTCCCTTTCGAATTAGCTTTACCGGAGGGGGGTCTGATTTGGCTGCTTATTATGAAAGACGTAAAGGGGCCGTTCTTTCTACAACAATAGATAAGTATGTATATGTTTCAGTGCATCCCTATTTTAATAGAAAAAAAACTGTATGTAAGTACTCAAAAACGGAAATTGTAGACGATATTGCATCAATTAAGCACCCTGTTTTTAGGGTGGTACTGGAAAAGTTATGGCCATCAGGAGGAATAGAAGTTACATCAAATGCCGATATCCCAAGTGGTACGGGTCTGGGATCGTCCAGTTCTTTCACAGTTGCTTTATTGAATTCAATATATTCATATCGAGGTACTTTTACGTCTAAAGGGCGTCTTGCCAGAGAAGCATGCAGCATTGAAATTAAAGAATTAAAAGAACCAATTGGCAAACAGGATCAGTATGCCGCAGCCTATGGGGGCCTTAATGTAATAGAGTTTAATCCAGATGGATCAGTTAATGTCCAGCCACTTATGCTAAGCAAGGAAATAGTATCAAGACTCCAGGAAAACCTACTTATGTTTTATACATATGACCAGAGGGACGCGCGAAGTATTCTTGCTGAGCAAAAGGAAGAGACAAGAAAAGAAGATAAGTTTAAAATATTATCAAAAATGGTTGATTTGGTATATGAAGCCCGGGATTCATTACTTATGGGAGATTTAAATTCCTTTGGCTTATGTCTCCATAAGGGTTGGCAATATAAATGTCAGCTTTCAGACAAGATTTCCAATCCGACGATTCAAAAATATTATGAGAGAGCTTTAGAATATGGAGCTATAGGAGGTAAGTTGCTTGGAGCGGGAGGTGGAGGTTTCCTGTTGTTCTACTGCGAAAAAGAAAACCAGAACAATTTGCGTAAAGCTCTTTTTGATCTACCTGAGTTACCCTTTCGATTTGATTGGCAGGGGGCTAAAATAATTTACGTCGGTGATAAATATGTTGAAGAAGGGTTTTTTGAGATAAGTTAAAACTTGGGGTGGTATCAATGAATTATATTATATCAATTAATCAATATCTAAATGAACTAATAAAAATCATTCAAAGCTTAGATACAAAATCTCTTGATTGTTTCTTAAGCATTTTGAACAATGCCAGGCATAAAGGGAATACCATATATGTTTTTGGTAATGGTGGTTCTGGCGCTACGGCATCACATATGACAGGGGACTTTAATAAAGGAGTAAGTTATGGCCATAAGATAAGATTTAAAATGATCTGTCTTAATGATAATATACCTACAATGCTTGCATATGGTAATGACGTCAACTTTTCTGATATATTCGTGGAACAATTGCGGAATTTTGTTAAAAAAGATGATGTAGTAATCGGTATTTCTGGATCGGGTAATTCTGAAAATGTGATAAAAGGAATTGATTTAGCTAATAAAGTTGGTGCTATTACTGTTGGTTTATGTGGTTATTCGGGGGGGCTACTAAAGGATAAAGTTACCCTGGCGATTTATATAAATGTTAATGATATGCAAAAGGTTGAGGACTTACATATGATAATTGTACATTTAGCTATGCAAATACTATCAAAAGATAAAAGTTTTTCTTGTGGAGGATACGAATTTGAGTTGTGAAAAAATAGTGGTTATGGAAGAGGTGCTTGAAAAGAAATACCGTAAAAACTATCTTGTTTCTTTGGTGGGTATACTGATAAGCGCACTGTTAATAGTCTTTGCTATAAAAAAAGTAGATTTAAGTATAACTTGGATTTATATAAAAAAAGCTGACTATTATTATTTTTTATTAGCCGTAGTTGTTTATGTTATTGGTTTTATTCCCCGGGGATTACGATGGAAGCTCATGCTAAAACCTATAAAAATAATTCCTATGTCTGTAATTACAAGTAGTATTTTAATTGGTTATATGGCAAATAACATTTTACCAGCTAGATTGGGAGAATTAATTCGTGCATATACATTGGGTAAATATGAAAATATATCAAAAACAATGGCTATTGCTTCAATAGGAATAGAAAGAATATTTGATGGGTTGGTGATAGTTGGTATTTTAATTGTAACTATATTGTATCACCCATTTGATGGAGAACAATCTCTAATCATTAACAAAGTAAGATATTTATCTTTAATTATCTTTTTATCGGCATTAATATTTATATTAATTGGCCGGTTATTTTATAATTATCTAAAGAGAGGCTTTCAAAAAAATAACCTTTTGACCAGCAGCAACTTAAAAAGATGTTTAATGAATAATATCATTAATATAATTGAATCTCTGAAGTTTATTAGATTCGATACTTATTTACTGATAATAATTCTTTTGAGTGTGATCGTTTGGATTTTTGATGGTTTAACATTTTATATAATGCTAAAAGCTATGGGATTATACTGGGATCCGGTAATGGCATTTTTTTGTATGGCATTCGTAAATCTTGGACTTATCGTCCCATCTGCCCCCGGTTATTTTGGTGTTTATCATGGCCTTGTTATTATTTCATTAAGCTTTTTTGGGATTACTACAGAACAAGCTCTAGCTTATGGAAGTATAGTTCATATAGGACAATATTTTAGTATAATGTTTATTGGTATTATAGCATTGAATTTTTTTAAGAGAAAATTGATTGTTACAATATCTCTAAAAGCTAACTAATGTACTATTAATTATGTTGTTGGTTTATGTGCCTCGGGGAGGATTATTATGAGTAATTTTATTCTTATTGTTACATATTTAACAATATGTTTAATTTGTTTAGTTTCGGGTTTTGGTGTTACAATATTGTTATGGCCTAAGAAGTGGTATGATGAAATGATACTTGTATGTCCGATAATAGGGGCAGGTTTGCTTATCATATTAACGACAGCTCTAAATTGCTTAGGCCTACCAGTTCGTATATTTAGTTTAAAACTAATTATTTTATTGGCAGGATTTGGTTTATGTTTATTACTTCTTAAGCCATGTAGAGAAAGTCTAGTAGCTTTTTATAAGAATAAAAGATTAATTTATACATTTTTGCCGGTCATAATTAGCTTTATTTCTGGCTTATTTGTTATGCTTCCATTGTTTCTATATAAAGGATTTAATCCATACAACGATACTTTTACATATATTGCTATTGCGGATTATGTGTTAGATAATGGTTTTTTGAAAAATATTCAAATTGATAATTTGCATCCCGTATTAAGTCAGGTATTACTTTATCAAAAAAACCTATTTAGAATGGGCGCTCAGTATTATTTGTCTTTAATGACAGCTATTTTTAATTGTAATTTATCGATTAGTGTTTATATGCCTGTAGCCGCATCATTTATTTTCTTATTTAGTATATCTATCTGGATATTTTGTAAAATTGGTTTGGGATTAATAAATATAATATCATTAGTGGCCATTATTTTTACTTCAATTCATCTCAGTTTTCCTATAGGACATATCCTTATAGGATTTTTTCCGCAGACTATTGGTATGGCATTTTCTATAGTAGTATTGTCGATTTGGATTAGAAATGATATAGAAAAAAAGTTAACAATTTATTTATTAATAGGTATATTAATTGCTGCATTAATAATAAGCTATTCCGAAATTAGTCCATTTGTTTTTGTTGCTTCTTTTGTTGTAATTATTTGTAGGGTAATAAAAGGCAAGCAAAATATAACAAATGCAATAATAAATTATTTTATTCCAATTAGTATAGGGTCAGTTTTGAGTCACCTTTTTTTCTATGGTATGTGCAAAAATTTAAATATGCTAAGTCAGGTTGTAGTTGGGTGGGATGTTAAATATACGTTATGGGACTATGTATTAATGTTTTACTCATTCGTTCCGTTAAATTATGGGAAACCTGTGGAAGCACTAATACATCCTTTTGTGAATATTGCATTAAACTTTACAGCTTCTTTTTTTGTATTTATCCTGTTGAAAGAATTTCTATTTGCTGCTGAATTTAAAAATATATTAACAAGATTAGGTAAAATATTAATACCATTCATGGTAGTTTTAATATATTTTATGTTTTTTAAGCAAAATCCATGGAACCAGTCGGAAATGGGACAAAGTTGGAGTATTTATAAAACAATTCAATATGGATTTTTTCTTTTTCCACCGATGTTTGCAGTTGCTTGGCATAAAGCGATATATCATAGATCGAAAATTATCAAATACCTTACTGTACTTTCTTCGTGTATTTATATGGTAGCTGGAATAGGAATAAATATAGGTTATGCACATACTACTGCTAATATAATGGCAAAATATACAGGAAATTATGAAAATCCTTTTTTTGAATACTTCAAATTAAAGGAAGAAGTTATGAAATTGAATAATGGTATGCCGATTAATTTAGAAATACCCAGTACGGCTCAAAAACATAGGCAACTGGTAGCATATTTTTTAAAAGAAATACCTTTAAAAGCTGATTGGCGTGGAGATTCGTATATATATAACTATTTAGACAAAAATGATAATGAACTCAGTAGCGTTGCATAAAAAATAAAAATCAACCGCAAGCGAATATTTGTGAAAAACGCTTATGTTAATATAAGTATAAAATGGTGTATACAACCATATAACCTTTCCCAGCCCTGCCAGAGGAAGTGGGG
>Ga0067045_1028632_pt1 | contig 29853 bp, 25 predicted proteins | sample TerdegcTABiofilm_FD_59184 | JGI IMG/M metagenome (GOLD analysis project Ga0067045, IMG submission 59184) | Combined Assembly of (Gp0054472, Gp0054536) Wastewater bioreactor microbial communities from Singapore -Terephthalate degrading...
AGAAGAAAATTCCCTTTATGAACAATTCATACAAGTAGAAAAACGGCTACAAAATCTTGCAAAGATTGATAAAAATTTTGAGGTTTATTCAAATGAAATAAATCAAATAATACCTACTATAAAAGAAGTTATAAATTTTACAAATGATTATATTCAAAATTTTACTTATGATCCAAATCGAATTGAGGAAATAAATGAGAGATTATATGAATTGCAAAATTTTAAGCGTAAATATGGTACAATTGATGAAGCATTGGAATTGAAAGAAAAATTAGAACAAGAATTATTGGAATCGAATTCATATAAGAATGTTTTAATTGATATTGAAAATAGAATTAAAAATCTAAAAGATGAATTAAGCAAAATTGCAAAGGTGTTATCCCAGAAACGCGAAGAAGCAAGCATAAACTTTAAAAAACAAATTGAAGCTTTGCTAAAAGAAATAGGATTTAATCATATAGAATTTGAAAATCGAATAGAAAAGCAAGAATCAGACAAAAAAGATGAATTGGCATTGGAAATAGATGGGAAATACTATAAAACCGACAATAATGGAATAGATAAAGTAGAGTTTTATATTTCCACAAATAAGGGTGAGGCTCCAAAACCACTGAGGAGAATTGCATCAGGGGGTGAATTATCCCGCATTATGCTCGCACTAAAGGAAATGGGAGCAGCAAATCGAAATATGCCAATATTAGTATTTGATGAAATCGACGCAGGGGTCAGCGGAAGGATTGCTGAAAGAGTTGGACAACAAATGAGCATTCTATCGCAAAATCATCAAATAATAGCCATCACACATTCCCCACAAATCACTGCAAAAGGCAAAAAAGTAATTTATATTAGTAAGATTGAAAATCAAGACCGCACAGAAGCAATAGCAACTGAATTGAATGAAAGTGAATCAATAACAGAAATTGCACGGTTGCTATCAGGAGAGAAGATAACAGAATCAGCGATTCAAGCTGCAAAAGAATTAAGAGTAAAATAAAATTTGTGAATAAATATTAATCTAAAAATTATTTTAGGTCAGAAATGATATTTATTAATAAAAAAATATTAATTTAGATATTTCTAATTTATTATTATTAATTAATCAATTTTTATAAGACCTTTTCTTTTAATTAATTAGCAATATTTAACAAAATAAAAGGAGTTATAAATGAAAAGTATCCTTTATTAAAAATTTTTTTTATTAGTTTGCATTTTCCAAATTTTTTATAATTTAGTGATTATAGATCATTACAAATTTAATTTTTTCAATATAAGGAGGGATATATGAGCAGAACTTTGTTCAATTTACATAACCTATTTCTACTAGTTTTTACAGGATTTTTTGCATTAATGAGTTGCGAAGGACCAAAGGGACCAGAGGGTGCAATTGGGCCGCAAGGACCCCAGGGACCAGCTGGACCATCAGGGGCAGAGCAATGTGGAGTATGCCACAATAGCACAAATGAACTAATAGCAAAGAAAGATCAATGGGTTGCTTCAAAGCATGCAACGGGTCATAATTTTGAGCGTAGCACAAAAGAATGCGCCCCGTGTCATACAAGTCAAGGGTATATCGAAGTAATTGGAACAGGCTCATTGACAACTGCTGCTGACATACAAGACCCTGTTGGACAAAACTGCCGTACTTGCCATAAGATTCACACAAATTATGATAGCACTGACTGGGCATTAAGGAAAACAGATGCAACAAAGCTGCAACTTACAGGTGAGATAGTTGATTTCAAGAAAGGTAATACTTGTGCTCAATGCCACCAAGCAAGAACTGCCGTAATGCCAGATTTAGCACAAGAAACATTTGCAATTACAAATACACGTTGGGGTCCACATCACAGCACAGCAGCAAATATCCTAGCAGCGTCGGGTGCAGTGGAAATTTCCGGATCTGTAGCATATACAAATACGGGGCATCTTCAAGCTATACCAAAAGGTTGTGTTAGCTGCCATATGGCACAAGCTTATGGTTCTCAAGCAGGTGGTCATTCGATGTGGATGAGCTATGATTACCATGGGAGCCAGGTGGATAATGTTGTTGCTTGTAAAACTTGTCATAGTGGGCTAACGAAATTTGATAGCAAGGACCAAGTTATTACAAAAACATATTCAAAATTAACAGATCTTCGCAATAAGCTTGCAGCAGCAGGTATCCTTGATACAACTCAAAGTTATGGCTCTTATGCATCAGATATTTTAATAAAAGGAACATACTCAACCAAGTTAACCGCAGCAGCTTGGAATTATTTGTTTATTGTTGCGGATGGAAGCAATGGCGTTCATAATCCTGCATATATCAATGCCGTATTACAAAATTCAATTGAGGCAATTGGTGATTAATTTAAAAAAGGGAGAGGTGCGATATCCTCTCCTTTTTTATGAATTAAAATAATACTAATTAATAAAGAAAGGAGGCATTATGAAAAAATATTCAATTATACTTATATTTGTTTTCATTCTTTCTTATTTTGCGTATTCACGTCCCGAATATTCACTTTTACAATCTTATGGAGCAAAATGCGAGAATTGTCATATAAATGTCCGCGGTGGTGGTGCAAGAACAATAACTGGATGGATGAGCAGGAATCAAACTTCTGTTATTCCTCCTAAAACAATTGGATTAACATCTGTTTTCAATTTCCTACAACAAACAAATTCTGTGTGGGATGATAGAATATCTTTCGGAATAGATTACAGATGGCAAACAGCACGATGGGGAACACGCACAGGTAAAACAGAACGTAAATATATGGCAATGCAATTATCTCCATATTTATCAATAAAACCTATAAAATATGTTGAAGTCGAAGGGATGTATAATTTTGCTTACGATATTAATAAAGATATGCGGTATCCTGGGCAGCAACCTGGAGCCTTTAGCGTGTACATACGTCCTGGTGAAAAGCTCCCATCGCTACGTCTTGGCTATTTCCAGGCTCCACTTGGTCTTGTGTGGGATGATCACACAATAATGACACGCCAGCTAGTTGCAGGTGGAACACCAAGCACTTTACCTTTGTTATTGCCACACGATATGACAGAATGGGGCGCTCAAATTGATTATGAAGCAATTCCGTGGTTGGGTGTTAGTCTTGGGCTATTTGATTCAAAGAACTTAAGCGATATGCTAATTACGGATCAATCTATGAAAATGGTTCCATTAGTCAGCGGGAAAACATTATCGCCAATTGCAAACGTTAGATTTTATCCCCCTGAAATTATTTCAGGAGTGACACAATTTTGTGGAATTTCATATATGATAAATTCACCATTGCGAACGGATAATAATTTATATTTTGCAAATAATTATTTTGCTGTTGCAAATATCTACTGTGGAATTGGATTAATAGATAAGCTTGCATTTCTTGTAGAATATCAATATAGCGATAAGCAAGCAACACGTTCAACAGATAATATATCTGCTGAAATAACATATCAACCAATTGAAGGTGCTTATGCATATATTAGAGCAGAAAGGGGTCATACAAATGATAGAGTAGCAAATGTTAAGCATAATGCAAATCAATTTGTATTCGGAGGAAAGATATTTTTATTACCATATATAGCAATTTTGCCCGAATATAGAATTTATAATCGCGAATGGGTTGAGGGTTATTCGGCACAATGGGCATTTCAAGTTCATATATTTTACTAATGGAGGGAAAAATGAAAAAAAACAAAATAAATGGTAATATGAAATTACTCATCTTTTCAATTTTAGGAGTATTTTCTTTATTTATAATTTCTTGTGAAAAAGACGAGATTCTGAAAGTACAGCAACCCACATCTAGCTGCGATACAGTAAATATTACTTATAAGACAACAATTGAACCAATCATTATAGAAAAGTGCAAAGGATGTCATAATAATACAACACAGAGAGGAGGTATAAATTTAGAGGGTTATGAGAATATTAAAGCATCTGCAATAAGCGGGGAATTGATAAATTCAATTGAGGGGTCAATGAGTGGATACTTTTACACACTTAAAGATACAAATTCCTCTTGTGAATTTCTGCAATTAAAAGCATGGATAAATAAAGGCGCACCAAATGATTAAATATTTTACATTAATAAACAATACTTAATGATTTTAAAAGTCTTATATTTCAAAATTCTTATTTAAAGGAGTAATTTTATGAACATAAAAAAAATATTTATAACACTAAGCATAGTTGGTATATTAAGTGCAAGCATTTTTACTTCTGCTGAGGAATTGACAGGAAAAGACATTTTTTTAAATCGAAAATGTAATAATTGCCATTCAATAAAATCACAGGGTATAGAAAGTAAGCAATCGGGTAAATATCCTGATTTATCAACTATAGGAAATCAAGAATTTACATCTGAATTTCTTCATAAATATCTTGTAAGGGAAGAAAAAATTAATAATAAAACTCACCCCTTTAAATTTAATGGAGAGGCAGCCGAACTTGACTCATTAGTTAATTGGTTGCAGACCTTGAAATAGTGTGTTTTTTAGGAAAAAGAATAAGGGGCTGCAAGTGTAAATAATCATTTGTCAGCCCTTTTTTAAATTAAAATATATACTCAAAATGAAATGAAAAGAATTATTGAATTAAATTTAATACTGATATTCATAAGTTTAACAGGAGGAAATTTATATTCACAAGGTAATGCAATATGTTTGGATTGTCATAGCGATTACACTCTTGAAATGGAAAAAAATGGCAGCACAATATCCTTATTTGTCAATAATTCTATATTTATGCAATCAGCACACAAAAAGTTGAAGTGTGTCGATTGCCATAAAGGTTTCAATCCTGATGAAATACCCCATAAAGAAAATATAACACCTATAAATTGCAAGAATTGTCATCAAGCTCCATTTGAGAAACATATCTTTCATCCACAATTAGTTATGGCAAATGGAATTGGTGGATCACCCGATGTCAATTGCAAAGGTTGTCACGGAACCCACGAAGTAAAAACGTCAGAAAGCCCTTCAAGCCCTATAAATTTTTTAAATTCAACAAATTATTGTGGGAAATGCCACACAAATGAAAAGGAAGCTCATTTAAAAAGTGTCCATTATGTGCAATTACAAAAAAACAATCCAAATGCTCCAACCTGTATTTATTGCCATTCTAATAAATTGACACCTAATTGGAAACTTGATATGGTAATATTAAAGAAAAATCAGGAAAAGTTATGTTTAGGTTGTCATTTAAAAAGCACGATAGGTCAGAGTCAATTTGCCAAGTCATTAATTAATTATAACAGTAGTGTTCACGGACAAGCTATAACACATGGGAACTCAAATGCAGCAATTTGTACAGATTGCCACGGAACACACGATTTGGAAAAAGCATCATCCCCTAATTCAAAAATATATCGAACAAATGTACCTAATATTTGTAGCCAATGCCATTTACCAATTTCTCAGGAATATAAGGTTAGTATTCATGGAGTTGCTTTAACCAAAGGCAATCCCGATGCTCCAACTTGTACATTTTGTCATGGTGAACATAATATTAATCCTGTAGTTTATGCGCCCAGGCGTATGTTTAGCGATAATCATATAAACTTTGATGTTGTAATGAGGACAAAAATGGTTTATTGTGTGGTTTGTCATGCGAATGAGTCTATGATGAAAAAATACAGGATCTTAACCACAAATCAAGCTCATAATTGGTTGCCTGAACTTTCAACACACTATGAAACTGTGAGATGTATTGATTGTCATTCATCCTATAAACCACCAAGTTTATCACACAATATTTTGCCACCTTCCCAAACAATAAAAAAATGTGAAGAATGCCATAATAAAAATTCTGTACTAATGTCCACGTTATACAAACACGAAAGAGCCATATCAAGACAGAAATACGGATTTATTAATGGTACTTTGCTTAGCGATGCTTATGTTGTCGGCAGCACAAGAAATGTGATACTTGATTCCCTCAGTTTAATAATATTTGGAGTTGTAATTGTCGTTCTGTTATTGCATGGATTTTTACGCTGGTATTTTTACAGAGGTAAATAATGAGAAGAATCTATTTATATCCCCTTTGGTTAAGAATTTGGCATCTTTTAAATGCTTTATTAATGTTACTTTTAATTCTTTCAGGGATAAGTATGCATTACTCAGCAACTAGCAGTTTATTATTTCCTTTCAAAACAGGGATGTTAATTCATAATATATGCGGCATTTTATTAACCATAAATTATATTTTCTATTTTATCGAGAACATAATTTCGGGGAATATCAAATATTATATACCGATATTTAAAAAATTAATGTCGGATTTATTGATTCAAACAAAATATTATCTATTCGATATTTTTGCAAGAAAACCTCATCCATTTGAAATTAATGAGAAGCGCAAGTTCAATCCATTACAGCAAATCACATATCTCGGAGTGATGTATTTTCTCGTACCAATTATAATTTTATCAGGTTGGGCATTATTATTCCCTGAGCTAGCACCTGATGAAATTCTTGGAATGGGTGGCGTTTGGCCTATGGCAATCATACACGCAATTGTTGGCTTTCTTTTAACAATTTTTATGATAGGCCATATCTATCTAGGAACAACGGGCGAGCATCCTTCTGAATATTTCCAAGCAATGATTACAGGATATCATAGTGTACATAATAAAGAAGAAGAGATAATCTCCTCCAAAATTGATGAAAAAACAGAACAAGCATATAATTTTTCCCACATATTTAATAATCCAGTAACAATTGCAGGTGGAATTATATCTGTTTTAACCTTTATATTAATTATTATCCTAGCTATAATCGATTTCTTCCGAGAAAACCCTAATCCTCAGATGAGTACAATAAATTATATTATTTTGCCCATAATATTATTTATGGGGATAATTTTAATGGCAATAGGTGCAATCCTTAAAAGTAGAAGTATATTAAAAGGGAATGAGGAAGCTTAATAATTGAAAAAAGTTATAAGTAATTAATAATTGTCACTTTAAAATTAAAAGAATAGCAAATTCATAAAGGAAGGGGCATAAATTTTATGCCCCATACGTTTTTTATATTTCTAATGCAGCTAATCCAGGTAATTTTTTACCTTCTAAATATTCTAGTGAGGCGCCACCACCTGTAGAAATAAAGGTAACTTTATCCGCAAAACCACTCTTCTGGATAGCAGATGCACTGTCACCTCCACCAATGATTGTAATGGCACCCTTTTCTGTTGCTTTGGCAAGAGCATCAGCAATTGCATAAGTTCCCTTTGCAAATTTTTCAATTTCAAATACACCAAGTGGACCATTCCAGAATATAGTTTTTGAATTTTGAATGATATCTGAATATTTTTTTATTGTATTTTCTCCAATATCGACACCTATCCAATCCTTGGGGATATTATTGATTGAAACGGTTTGAACATCAGCATCCTCAGCTAATTTATCAGCAATTACAATATCATCGGGAAGAGCTAATTCAACATTCTTTTCTTTTGCCTCTTTAATTAAATCAGTTGCTAGATCAATTTTATCTGCTTCAATTAATGACATTCCAACTTCATAGCCTTGCGCTTTTAAAAATGTAAATGCCATCCCACCTCCAATAAGGATTGAATCACATTTTGTGAGAAGGTTACGTATTACATCGATTTTTCCGGATATTTTTGCACCACCAAGAATAGCTGTAAAAGGATGCTTTGGATTATCAAGTGCTTCACCTAAATATTTGAGTTCATTTAGCAATAAATATCCTGCATATCTTTCGGAAAAAAATTTACATACTGCATCAATACTTGCGTGTGCTCGGTGGATACTACCAAATGCATCATTTATATAAACGTCTGCTAATAAAGCTAATTTTTTTGCAAATTCAATGTCGTTTTTCTCTTCTTCAGGATGGAAACGTAAATTTTCAAGAACTACGACATCTCCAGTGGTAGCTGATTTTACAGCTTTTTCTGCTTCATTACCAATGCAATCCTTTCCAAAGATCACATTATATCCATATAAGTTTTTTAAATAATTAGCAACGGGTTCGAGCGAGAACTCGGGTTGATAACCTTTTGGACGTCCTAAGTGAGAAATTAGAATTGGAACACCCCCATCATCAATGACTTTATCAATTGTAGGTAAAGCAGCTTCAATGCGTGTTGCATCGGTAATTTTTCCATCCTTAATTGGAACATTAAAATCGACACGAATTAGCACACGTTTTCCATTAAAGTTACTATCATTAATTGATTTTATCATAAGTCCTCCAAAATTTATAGTTGATCTTTGAGGAGCATTACTAAATCTACAATTCTATTTGAATATCCAAATTCGTTATCGTACCATCCAACAACTTTGACAAAATTACCTTGAACATCGGTCAATTGCGAATCAAAAATCGTGGAATGAGGATTACCAATAATATCAGTAGAAACCAATGGATCTGTTGAATATTGTAAAAATCCTTTTAAATAAGTTTCAGAAGCTTTTTTCATTGCTTGATTGATTTCTTCGATTGTTGCCTCACGTTTTAAGATCGCAGAAAAATCTGTAATCGAACCATCCGCCACAGGTACTCGTACAGCATAGCCTTTTAATTTGCCTTGCAATTCGGGTATAACCAATCCAACTGCTTTTGCTGCTCCTGTAGTAGTTGGAATAATATTTATCCCAGCTGTACGGGCTCGCCTTAAATCTTTATGTGGAAAATCAAGAATACGTTGGTCATTTGTATAAGCGTGAACTGTTACCATAAAACCTTTCTCTACTCCAAAATTATCATTCAGAACTTTAACCATCGGAGCAAGGCAATTTGTTGTGCAGGAAGCATTGGAAATAATGCGTTCTTTACCTGTAAGGCTTTTATCATTAACACCAATAACAACTGTCATATCCACAGCATCTTTAGCGGGTGCAGTTAAAACAACTTTTTTTGCATTATGGAAGCTCAAATGCTTTTCCAAATCGGCACGTTTTGTGAAAACACCTGTGGATTCAATTATCACATCGACATCTTTCCAAGGTATATCTTCAATTGTTTTTGATGCAGAAATTGGAATTGTAATATTGTCAACAATTAAATTATTTCCATCAACTTGTACTGTTCCAGGATACGCACGATGAACCGAATCATATTTGAAAAGATGTCCGAGAGTTTGAGCATCAGTTAAATCGTTGATGCCTACAATATCGACATCGAGTTTTCGGGAAATGAGTTCCCTGAAAACCAATCTACCAATTCTTCCAAAACCATTAATTGCAATTCGATATGCCATAATTATTCCTCATTATATTAAACATAAATTAAATAATAAAAGAAATTAATAAATACGAAATTAATTAATTCTTATAAATTTTCCTTTAATTGATTGCGTAGGTGAAGCAATAGTATAAAAATACAATGAAAAAGGGTATTCATTCATTTTTATATTAAATTCATATATTGACGCTTTATCGCCAGCGAATTTAATTTCATTAATTTTATTACCTAAATAGTTATAAATTGAAATATTATAATCACCTTTTTCAAGAGTTTGTATGATAAATTTAACTTCATCATTTTCTATTTGAGGGGGTTGAACCAAGCCGAATTCAGCATTTACGTTTTGAAGCAATCGCTCTCCACCTGCACTGCAAACCTGAATATATAATGTATCATTTTTAATATTACCAACTTCAAAGATTTCAGGACGAGTGAATTCTATTGTATCAATTGAAATTTGGGTTTCGGTATGTTCTCCAAGCATAATATAACCATCAATTTCAAACAACAGATGAGGAAGCGAATCGCCAGCATCTATATCGGGAAGATTCAGCTCAATTTTTAATATGCGATAATTATTCGAAATTTGATTTGATATAATTTGTGCATTATTTATAGATGATATACTTCTTGGATAATATAAATCGCGAAGGAAAGAAATTGACATTATAATTTTTTCATTATTGCCTGTAAATCCATCTTTTGCAACCAAATAAACGGGAATTAGAACAGAATATTCATTTGGTAAATAAGTTCCCGCTTTCAATTGAAAATCGATTTTCTTTTTTGAAAATGATTGCCCTTGAAGAGAAATTACAATACTATCTTTGCACCCTTTAAATTGATAATAAATAATCAAATCCCCGTCAAGTTGAACATTGCTAAATTGTGGATTAAACACAACTTCAATATTATAATTATCATTAGGATTTAATGAAAAAGGTGTAAAGGTAGTTGCCAGACTTAACGAATTTGTAGGGTCATTTGTAAATTTATAATTAATAAAATCTACAACAGTAGTGCCAATATTGCTGATTAAGAAATTCGTGTGAACAGGCGTGTTTACAATATTTAATCCAAAATTATATGAATTTTTATCAATAGAAATATGATAACCTTCGATGATACCTGATACTGAGATATTAAGTTGATAATCTTTTCCATCAATTTTTGCATCTATTGGAATATTGATAGAAAATACACCTTCAAATGATTTATCTCCAATATATTGAATTCTTAAATTCGCGGAGGAATTTATTTTATTTAATATAATTGGGAGATTTTGGGAAAATGAAGCAGAGAACAAATTCGCGAAGTTATCATTTCCTGAAATAGCACCAATACTATTAATTATTGCCTCACTTAATCCATTATAATTAAAAGTAATTGTTGTATCCTTTATCTCACATTGAGATAAACGCCCGAAATCGATGACGCTTAAATAATTAACACTTGATTCAATGGATACAGCTGAAACAGGAACTTTTAGAATGGTATCGCAAGGTTCAGCAATATGGATAACTATTGTATCTCGAAAATTTGAGGCGCTCGATAATTCTATTGTATATTGAATAGAAATTATAGTATCGGTTGAAGTTATAAAATAGTTAAAATTGGATAAATCAGGCGAAAGCTCAGGATGAGAATTCGATATACTTGCGATTTTTGTTGGAGATTTTGAGGAAATATGGAGAATTAAATTTGCCGCAGCTTGCGAGCCAACGCCAATTGTTCCAAAATCCAAATTTGTGAAATCATAAATACTTGATGACTTTGAACCCAAAAGTGAAATTTCAATATTAGGATAATTTTGTAAGTCAGTTGGAATAATCAACTTACCCATATTCATCCCATCTGCAGCGATTGAAGCATTAAATTCCACAACATAAATCACAGCATTTGTACCATCATAAGGTGGCAGATCGAGATCTTTAATTTTTGGATTTATAATTTTAAAACACGATGGCCCCTCAATATATTCTCCTGCTAATAATTTAAATATTACGGAGCTATTTGAGGGATTACGAATAACAACAGTATCATAGCCAACTTTGCATTCGGGCAAATTACCAAAATCCATCGTTGTTTTTGAAACTTCTGGAATTATTTGAGCATTTAAATTTAAAGCAAATAAACAAAATATAAGACAATAAGGAAAAAACTTCATAAGCAACTCCCAATAATTCCAAATTACTAATTTATTTCTTCTTAAAACTCAATTTGTCATCTTTATCGCGATTTTTTTTATCGGTTTTCTCTGCTTTATGATAAGATTGAGAAGGATTGTGATGAGACTGATGAGCTGATTGCTCTCCATTATCATTATTTTGTATAGCTTTGAGACTCAATCTGAATTTTCCATCAGGTGTAATTTCAATAAGTTTTAGTTCAACTTTATCTCCAACTTTGAGATATTTAGTAATATCTTCTACGCGTTCATTCGCAATTTGAGAAATATGGACCAGTCCTTGTTGTCGTGGCAAAAATTCTACAATTGCGCCAAGATTAGGTTTAATTTCCTTTACGACTGACGCATAAATTTCTCCAACTTGTGGTTTGCGAATTAAATTTTCAATCATTTGCCTTGCTAGTTGAGCTTGTTCATAATTAGCAGCAGCAATTGTTACAGTCCCATCTTGCTCAATTGAAATATCAGATTGTGTTTGACTAGTAATGGCTCGAATTGTCTCGCCACCCGTTCCAATTACAGCACCAATCATCTCAGTTGGAATTATCATCTTATAAAATCGAGGTGCATATTTCGAGATTTCTTCGCGGGGTTTATCAATTGTTTGGTTCATAATGCCTAAAATATGCATACGTCCTTCATTTGCTTGGTGCAATGCTTGACGCATTATATCAATTGTGATGCCTTCAATTTTAATATCCATTTGGCAAGCAGTTATGCCATCGACTGTTCCTGCAACTTTGAAATCCATATCGCCAAGATGATCTTCATCACCAAGAATATCGCTTAAAATTGCTATATCATCACCTTCTTTAATTAATCCCATAGCAATACCCGCCACAGGCTTTTTCACTGGCACACCAGCATCAAAAAGTCCAAGACTTCCCGAGCAAACTGTTGCCATTGACGAAGAGCCATTTGATTCAAGGATGTCAGAGACAACCCTAATTGCATAAGGGAATTCATTTTCGTCAGGTAATTGTCCCTTTAAAGCACGCCAAGCAAGATGGCCGTGTCCGATCTCACGGCGGCTAACCATCAATTTTCCAACCTCACCAGTGCTAAATGGTGGAAAATTATAATGCAACATAAAATGCTCTTGATAAACGGGGTCGATGCCATCAATTGTTTGCAAATCCTTCTGAGTGCCAAGCGTTATCGAACATAAGCTTTGGGTTTCGCCTCGTGTAAAAAGTGCTGAACCGTGAGTGCGTGGTAAAAGCCCCACTTCACAATTAATTGGGCGGATATCTCGTAATCCCCTACCATCCAATCTTCGCTTTTCCTCAATAATCATTTGCCGCATTAATTTTTGTTCAAGGTCTTCAACAACTTTTGCTACATATCTTTCGAGCTTTTCAAGCAATTCTTCATCATCAGCATATTTTTCTTGAGCTTTCAAAAGAGCAGCATCAAACAATGCTTTGCGTGTTTGTGTACGTTCAGCTTTGGATGTCACTTTATGTATATATGAAGAAATATCATCATAAGTATTATCGTGAATTAATTGAACAAGGTCTGCGGGAATTTCTTCAACTTCATATTCACGTTTTTTAATTTCCAATTGATTAGCTAATTGCTTTTGCAAATTATTCAAAATCCGAATTTGCGAGTGTGCATATTCAAGCGCACCAAGAAAATCTTCTTCAGATATTTCACTTGCTTCGCCTTCAACCATTAGAATTGCTGAATCAGATCCAGCTACCGTTATATCTAAGATACTTCTCTTTCTATCTTCAAATGAAGGATTGACAACATATTTATCATCAATTTTTCCAACACGAACTTCCGAAATTGGTTCATTAAATGGAATATCTGATATAAGCAAAGCTGCCGAAGCGCCTACCGCAGCAAGAGTATCGGGGTCAATATCGGGTTCAGCAGAAAATACTGTTGCAATAATCTGAGTTTCAAAATGCCAAGTTTCAGGCAACATTGGCCTGATTGGACGATCTATTAAGCGGGCAGTTAAAATTTCATTATCTGATGGTTTGCCCTCACGCTTTATGAATCCACCAGGAAATTTCCCAACCGCCGATAATTTTTCTCTATATTCAACTGTAAGAGGTAAAAAATCCACATCCTTCATTTCATTACTTGCGACAGCGGTCACAAGCACAATAGTTTCACCACATTGCACAAGCACAGCGCCCGATGCAAATTTTGCAAGCCTTCCGGTTTCAAGAGAATATTCTTTACCCTCTAAATCAATTTTTGATATAATTTTTGCCATTTTCTATAATAATTCCCAAAAAAATAATTTATTTTAAACTTAATTTTTTATTATCACTAATCATAATTATAATTGTCAGAATCAACAATCCGACATTTTCGAATACCTTAGGCCATCCAACCTGTTGAGATGCAATATTTGAATAGCAACCACATTCTATATTTAATCCCTTTGCCATTGCAATAATTACGGCTGTTGTAAAAACAACAGTCATCACTGCTATCACAAGTGAGGAAGCTTTTGTCTCAATACCAAATATCAAAAGAGTTCCTGCAAATAATTCAATCCAAGGAACAATCATTGCAAGAATGTTAATAAATACATTCGGTAAGATCTGATAATTTGCAATTTCATTTGCAAATTCTTCAGGATGGGCAATTTTACCAACGCCTACAATAATGAACATCAAGCCTACTGCCAATCGGCAAATCAATTGCACATATTCATTATTTAAAAAGTTTCTCATATAATTTCAGTTTTTACTCTTTCTATTGACGCACCAAGTGATGTAAACTTTTTTTCGATATTTTCATAACCTCTATCTAAATGGTATATTCTAAGCACTTCGGTTTTTCCTTCTGCGATTAAGCCTGCAAGAACAAGCGATGCACTACAACGTAAATCAGAAGACATAACAGGTGCCCCTTTTAATATACTTTTTCCCTCAATAATTGCGGAATTATCCACCATTTTGATATTAGCACCAAGCCTTTGGAGCTCAGGAACGTGTTTAAAACGGTCAGGATAGATCGTATCAATCACTCTCGATGTTCCATTTGCAGAAAGCATATAAGCAATCCATTGAGCTTGCAAATCAGTTGGCAATCCTGGGTAAGGTGCTGTAATAAAATCAACGGGTTTCGGGTCATCTTCCATTTTCAAACTTATTTTATCTTGATTAACATCAATTTCGCATCCTGTCTCTTCCAATTTTGCTAACAAACTCGATAAATGGTATGGATTGATATTTGTTACTTCGACTTCACCTCTGGTCATCGCTCCTGCAATTAAATAAGTTCCTGCTTCAATTCTATCGGGAATAGTGGTTTCATTTATAGGTTGGAGTTCATCAACGCCCTCTACGCAAAGAGTAGTAGTGCCAATACCATCAATTTTAGCTCCCATTTTCACAAGGAATCTTGCAAGTGCCGTGATTTCAGGTTCAATAGCTGCATTAGTTAGAATCGTTGTTCCTCGAGCAAGTGTAGAAGCCATCAGAACATTACCTGTCGCTCCTACGCTTGATATATCAAAATGAAAGCGCGCACCTTGTAATTTTTTTGCTTTTGCAATAACATATCCTTCTTCAATTTCAATTTCTGCGCCAAGCTTTTCCAACCCTTTCAGATGCAAATCGACAGGTCTCGGTCCCCAGGCGCATCCTCCTGGCAAAGATACTTTTGCATATCCATAACGTGCTACAAGTGGTCCAAGCACATAGAATGAAGCTCTCATTTTTTTTACTAATTCGTAAGGAGCCTCAAATTTGTTGATTTTGTTTGTATCTATAAAAAGATCGTGATCATTCAATTCACAAAAGGCACCAAGCGAGTTCATTAATTGCGACATTGTCCATACATCTCGCAATGTTGGTGTATTATATAAATGATAAACGCCTGGAGCAAGTAATGTTGCTGGAATCAAAGCAAGAGACCCATTCTTTGCCCCTGATATTTTCACACTCCCCTTGAGAGTTCTCCCCCCTTCTATTACTAATTTATCCATTGAGTTAATTAATGAAAATCTATAAATCAATTTTAAATAACTTACAATTTACGAAATTATTTAATATTTAGTTTAACAATTGTTTCAATATGATATGTTTGTGGAAACATATCAATAGGTTGAACATATTCAATTGAATAATATTCTTTTAGAATTTCTAAATCACGCGCAAGAGTCGAGGGATTACAACTTACATAAATAATTTTTTTTGGAAGAATTTTTATTAGATTTTCAATGGTATTTTTATGCAATCCACTCCGCGGTGGGTCAAGTATAATTATATCGGGCTTGGGAAATGATTGCAATTCCTGATCAATATTTTTTGAGCTCAAATCAAGCACATTAAATTGAGCATTTGAAATATTATTTAATTCTGCATTATATTTTGCATCTTCGATTGATTGGTTTGAGCTTTCAAATCCATACACAAATTTGCATTTGTTTGATATTGGTAAAGTTATAGATCCCGTACCACAGTAGAAATCATAAATTATATCATTTTTGGTTGGCTCTGCAATTTCTAATATTGTAGATATAAATTTATTTATTTGGTAAGGATTTGTTTGAAAAAATGAAAAAGGTGAAATACGATATTTAATTCCCTGAATATCTTCAATCAAGAAGTTATCACCAAAGATTTCCTTAATTTCACCAACAGCAACATTGGAAACATTGCCGTTTATTGCCCAGATAAAGCCTTCGAGTGTTTTAAGTTGCTTAAATAATTCATCAGCTATTTTTTTAATATACTTTTTTTCGATATCTCCAAATTCTGAATTGGAAATCAAAATAATTAATATTTTATTTTCATATAAACTATATCGAAAGACTAAATTTTTCAAAAATCCAGTATGAATTTTAGAATTGAAGGGGGATATATGTTCTGCCAATGCTGATGAGCGCACAATTTCGAGAATTTGTGGTGTTTCGAATGGTGCAATCGAACAATCATCAATATTCAATACTTTCATATAATTTTCGGGTGAATGCAAGCCAAGAGCAAAATTTTTATCAGGAATTTGTTCATTATTTTGAATTTCACTTTTTGAGAGCCATCGAGAATCAGAAAAGGAAAATTCCATTTTATTACGATAATGATATTCACGGGTGGAGGGCAGAACAGGTTGAACCTCAATTTGTCCAAGTTTAGCAATATGAGTAAGGCTATCAATAACAAATTGGCGTTTCCACTTGATTTGTTCGGTATAATTCATATTTTGCAAAGTGCAACCACCACATTCACCAAAATATTTACATTCTGGTTCAACTCTCTGTTGGGAAGGAATCAGGATTTTTTCAATTTCAGCAATTATATATTTCTTTTTTTTGGTAATAATATTTGCAAGAATTTTGTCGCCGGGAATTGCACTTCTTACAAAATAAGACAAATTATCACGTTTTGCCATACCTCCTCCCTCAAAGGCAAGACGATCTATATCAAGCTCAATTAATTTTTTTTCCATAAATTTGCAATAAAATAAAAAATTATTAAAAAATATTTGCAAAATAAATATTTTTCTTATAATTTAGTAAAAGCAGCAAAAGAAGAAAAATTATTTTTGATTCAATAAATCAATTTTTCAATAATTCAAATATATTGATTTTATTGAAATTAAAATTTCAAGGAGAATAAAATAATATAAAAGTTGCAGCATAAAAAATAGAAGAATAAAAGTCGGGGGGAAAACAAGTGCTATCAAGGTATAAGAGAAATATAGTTCTCTTAATAATGACTATTGCTATATTGACGAGTTTGATGGTCATAGCAAGTCAATGGCAAGGAAGTCAACCTATTAAGGATATTGAAATCAAAGGAAATCGTTATATAGACGAGACTTATATACGTAATCTTATCTATAGCGATATACTTTCTAAGAAGCCTGATGAAATCAATTTTGATATTATCAAGCAAAAAATTCTCTCAATACCTCTTTTTACAGATTGTAAAATTGTCACATCATTTCCCGAAAAAGTAATTTTCTTTATATCAACAACGCAAGTAATTTGCCGCGCTATAGGCGATGATAATATTGAACATTTATACACAGAAGATGGTACTCTTATAGATATAGATAAATTAAAAAAAGATAAAATACTTTCCAAGAATGCAAATATCGACCAATTACCATTAGTTCATTTTCAAGGAAATTTATTGAACAATCAAAATGATAGGAATAAGGATTTAGTAGAATTTATAAAAATTTATAATAGGTCGGATATAAAAGGGAGAATAAAAAGTCTTTGGAAAGGAGAAAATAATATTTATTGTACATTACGAGATGATAAAGTAGTGATTTTTGGGGACAAAGAGAAGCTCGAGGACAAATTTTATAAGCTTCAAATATTTATGGATAAAGTATTATCACAAGAAAATTTAAAAATTTCAAGTATTGATTTAAGATGGAAAAATCAAATAGTAATAAAATAAGGGGTAAAAATGAATGATGAACACAATTTACCTGTAAAATTGGCACTAGATGTTGGCACAACCAAGATCTGTGCATTAATTGTCACACCTGATATAAACACTAACAGTGTAAAAGTATTAGGAATAGGAGTTGCAGAAAGTCAAGGATTGAATCGGGGAGTAGTTGTAAATATCGACAAAACTGTTAATGCAATCAAAGAGGCAGTTGGGAAAGCCACTCAACAAGCAGGAATTCAACCCACAAAAGTTGTAGCCGGTATCGCCGGGGATCATATTGACATAATTCAAAAAAATCATATTATAACAATCACAAATCCAGACCAAGAAATTAAGCAATCAGATGTCGATAGATTAATTTCAGAAGCAACAAAAATTCAAATACAGCCAGGGCGAAAAATCTTGCATATATTCCCGCAAGAATTTATTGTTGATGACCAAGATGGGATAATCGAACCTGTGGGAATGAGTGGAACAAGATTAGAAGCAAAGATAATGATAACAACGGGAATGGCTACAGCAATTGACAATGTTTATAAATGCATACAAAGAGCGGGATTAGAAGTTGAAGATTTAATACTAGAACCATTGGCAAGTTCCTATGCTGTACTTGAAGATGATGAAAAGGAAGTCGGTGTCGCATTAGTTGACATCGGAGGAGGAACAACAGATATTGCTGTATTTATTGATAATGTAATAAGATTCACAAAAGTCATCGCACTTGGTGGGAATCAATTGACCGATGATGTAAGAAAAGTATTAAATATTGTTAAAGCAGAAGCAGAAAATATTAAGAAAACTTATGGATATTGCTATCTGAATACACTTCATAAAAACGATATTTTACAAATTCCTGGAATTGCGGGACGCTCGCCCATACAGGTTCATTTAAGCGATTTAACAGCAATATTACAGGCGCGAATGACAGAAATATTGAATTTTGTTGATACTGCGTTGATTGATGCAGGCATAAAAGATAATCTTGGCGCAGGGATTGTCATTACAGGCGGTACTACATTACTTGAAGGTGCTGTCGAACTTGCATCTGATACTCTACATTTACCCGCACGACTTGGTATTCCAAATAAAATTTCAAGCGCGGGGCTATCGCAAGAAGTGGAAAACCCAATATTTTCAACAGCAGTAGGACTTGCAATTTATGGATACAGGAATTACTTCCAAAACAAAAATGGGAAAGAGACTTTTCAACAGACACAGTTAGATAATCAAGAAGATTTTCATAAGTATATTATAGACGATCATTATAATGGCTATAATGGAAAAATTGAAGAATCAGACCTAGAAAATATTAATGAGACAGTAGTAGAAACTGTAATCCAAGAAAAAACGAAACAAGAAAAGAAAGAAGCTAAAGAACAAAAAAAGAAGGAAAGCAAAGAAAAACGTAAGAGCTTTTTTGAAAGTGTAAAGGAATTTTTCAAACAATTTTAAGATGAATTAACAAAAAAAGGAGTAATAAATGCTGGATTCTAAAAATTTATCAATTGATATTGAGACCCCTGAAAATCTTAAAGCTGTAATTAAAGTTGTAGGGGTGGGCGGTGCAGGCGGCAATGCAATCAATAGTATGGTAGAAGGGAAAATCCGTGGTGTCGAGTTAATAGCAGCAAATACTGATGCACAAGCATTACAAAGGGTCCAAACCCACAATAAAATTCAGCTTGGACGAAAAACCACTAAGGGTCTTGGTGCTGGTACTAATCCTGAAATTGGAAGGAAAGCTGCCGAAGAAGCGGAACAGGAAATTTCCGAAATCCTAAAAGGAAGTGATATGGTTTTTATCACCTGTGGAATGGGTGGAGGTACTGGTACAGGGGGGGCACCAATTGTTGCAAAAATTGCAAGGGATCTGGGAGCTCTTGTTGTGGGCATAGTTACATTTCCCTTTAAATTCGAGGGAAGGACAAAAATTGAAAACGCAAAAACAGGCATCGCTGAATTATCCAAAAATGTTGATGCACTAATAACTATACCAAACCAAAAGATTTATGAAATAATTGGCGATGATACAGATATTGATGATGCCTTTTTACAAATTAATCAAATACTTTTTAATTCTACTCGTGGAATATCTGATATTATTAATTATTCAGGATTAATCAATGTTGATTTTGCAGATGTGCGAACAATTATGAGCTCTGCTGGTCAGGCACTAATGGGTATCGGTTTAGCATCAGGTGAAAATAGAGCTGAAGAAGCTGCTCTCAAAGCAATCAATTCACCATTACTCGATGGCATTTCGATTAAAGGTGCGAAAGGGGTATTAATTAACATTACTTCTGGTAAGAGATTTCTTATGTCTGAATTCCAAACAATCAATACTTTAGTGGAAAATTATACCGGTGATGATGTTACAATGAAATGCGGTGTGGTCAAAACAGATGAAGATACCGATGAGTTGAGTGTTACTGTAATTGCAACAGGGTTCAATCAACATAATTTAAATGATGGTGAGCAAAAGGACCTTTATGGTGAAACAATTGAACAAAAAAAAGACAATAAAATCGATATTGAAAATACTATAAAGCAAATCAGACAAAACGGATACAAATTTGCTGAAGAGAAGCCACAAAATAACAATGAGAAAGTTTCAATTCCATCAGGAGGCAATGCACTTAAGGAATTCGATGTACCCGCAATAATGCGTAAGGGAGCACCGCAAGCAACTTCATATACTACACTATTCCCTGATGATAATGATAAAACCAAAAAGCAAATTAATAAAGAGGAAATCACTAGCTCTGATAATTTCGAAATGCATCGGGGAATTGATTTTTTAAGTATGAAGCCCGGCGGATTTAGGTTCCCTAATAATAGACCTTAGTAATTAGGGGCAATTGAATAAATTGCCCCTATACTTCAACTTCTCTTAAAGAATACACATAAGCAAGAACCTGAGCAACTGCTTGATAAAATTGTTCAGGTATTTCCTGATCGACCTCCACATTATAATAAATTTGGCGAGCAAGTGGTGGATTTTCGATAATTGGAATATCATTTTCGCGGGCAATTTCCCGAATCTTTAAGGCAAGATAATCAACACCCTTTGCAATTACTTTTGGGGCAGACATTTCTTTTTGCTCATATTTCAAGGCAACTGCAAAGTGAGTAGGATTTGTTAGTATTACATCCGCTGATGGAACATTCTGCAACATAATGTGCCTCAAGCGTGTTTGCATAATTGAACGAATTCTTGATTTTATAAGTGGATCACCTTCCATTTGCTTCCATTCCTCTTTTACTTCCTGTTTAGTCATCTTCATATCATTTTTGAATTTCCATTTTTGGAACGCAAAATCTCCAATAGCAATCACAATATAAACCACACCCATTTTCCAAACAAGTTCAAAAGAAATTCGATACATAAAATTCATAATTTCATTAAATGGCATCTGCAAAAGCCCGACGAGCCCTTTATCTTTATTACGCAATACAGAATATGCCACAAGCCCAAGAATAATAATTTTAACTATTCCTTTCCCAAGTTCAAATAAAGAATATGGTGAAAAGAATATACGTTTTAAATTTTTAAATGGATTTAGAATTTGCTTAAATCGAAGGCCTTCAGTAAATTTTTTTGTTGCAATTTTAAACCCCACCTGGCTAATTTCAGCAACTAATGCAACTACAAATATTAAAAAAACAATTGGTCCGATAACTTTCAACAGGAACAAAGCAAATTTTCCAAAATAATTAGGAATATTTTGTTGTGTAATTGTAATATTAGATATATTACTAAAAACCGAACGAGATAAATCCAGCAAACTAGATGAAATTGAACCAATGAAAATAAACACAGACATACAACCGACTAGCAGAATGGCTGCTGTTGTAACATCCATACTTTTAGCAACTTGACCTCTCTCGCGTGCTTCATTTAGCCGCTTCGGTGTCGCTTGTTCGGTTTTTTCCATTCCATCTTGATTCTGCGCCATATTAAATTACTCCTGGATTTAAGCTCATAAGCCATCGCATTGTAATATCTTGAAAATCCTGCAAAGAATATTTGATAAAATACACAACAAATGGAACAGAAACAAGTAAAATCACCAAACCAACGACAACTTTAACCTGAAAGCTCAAAATAAATATATTTGTTTGAGGAGCAATTCTCGATAACAAAGCAAGAGCAAGATTTGTAACAAAAAGCGCTATAATTGCAGGTGCAGCAATCTTAATAGCAACAATAAAAATTGAAGTAGCATATTTAATGACAATTGATATTGTTGCCTCTGTAGGTGTGGCAACAGAAATTGGAACTATTTTGAAACTTGTAAAAAGTGTCTCAATCAAAAAATGATGGCCATTTATTAGTAAAAATACCATTAATACTACTAGATCATATACTTGCCCAATTAAAGAAGGCGAGGAAGCATTTTGGTCAAAAAGCAGAGATGTATGGTAACCCATATCAAAATCAATCAATCCTCCTGCAAATCTGGCTGCGTAAAAAACAAGTTGAGCAGAAAATCCAATAGCAAATCCAACCATCAGTTCTTTAAAAGCAAGCAGTACAATATTCCATAGATGAAAATCAATTTGCGGTTGATCGTTCCAAAAAGATGTTGTAATAAACAATGTTAAAAAAATAGCAATAATTATTTTTAAATGAGGAATTACACCTGAATTGGAAAAAATTGGTGCGACAAAAAAGAAGCTGCTAATTCTAATAAAAAATAGGAGAGCAATTATAAATTTCCCCATAAATAAACTCAATGTAGCAGAATCCATCATAGGTTACAAATTTTGTATCATATTGAAAATTGCAAAAGTTAGCTCCTTCATTTTTGAAATTATATAGGGCAAAAGGAGAACTAATACTAGAAATATTGCGATTAATTTAGGAACAAAAGTTAGAGTTTGCTCTGAAATTGAAGTTGCTGCCTGGAAAATAGAAATTAAAAGCCCAACTATTAGAGAAACAAGAAGAATTGGGCCCCCAATAATGAGAGTGTAATAAAATGCATCCTTTACAATAGACACAATCATAGTTTCATTCATAATTCCACCTTATGTTTTCATAATTCCGTTCATTAATGAAGTAACAAGCAAATTCCATCCATCTACTAGAATGAATAATAACACTTTAATAGGTAAAGAAATCAATTGTGGTGGTAATAGGAACATACCGAGTGACATCAAAGTACTTGCAACAATCATATCAAGTACAAGGAAAGGAATGAAGAGCAGAAATCCAATTTGAAATGCAATTTTCAATTCTGAAATTGTAAATGCGGGAATAATTGTTAAAGTAGAAACATCATCTATGGTATGCGGTTTTTCTTTACCACTTAATTTGATAAATAACCCAAGGTCTTCTTCACGAGTGTGTTTAAGCATAAAATTGCGAAATGGTTGCACAATATTATGCACAGCTTGTTGCTGAGTGATTTCATTTTTAAGATATGGCTGGATTCCATTTTTATTTGCTTCATTTAGAGTGGGTTGCATAACAAAAATTGTCAAAAACAATGCTAATCCTGTTAAAACTTGCGTTGGCGGTTGAGTTGCTGTGCCAAGTGCTTGTCGAAGAAAATAAAAGACAATAACGATACGAGTAAAGCTTGTCATCATTATCAAAATCGATGGTGCAAGCGTCAAGATTGTTGTAATTGCGAGGATTTGCAATGTTAAAACAAGGTCATTTGATTTATTCGATGATTCAAGATTTATAGACACTTTTGGGATTTGCAGGGTAGGCTCATTTGGTTTTGTTTGTTGGCTAAACGCCACTGCATTTGAGATTATAAAAATGAATATAACTGCTAAGAATATTCGCCCTAATGATGATTTATAAATATGTAGGAAATTTGCCATCATTGTGAATATTAACCAAAATTTTCAAATAAATGAGAAAGACAAGTTTTATGCCAACGGCTACTCTATAACTTCAATCTCAACTTCGGCAATACCATCAGCAATCATATCAATTTCTTTCGCTGCGCGATACGATAAATCGAGTATTCTGCCACTTACAAATGGTCCCCTATCATTAACAATAACTATAACACTTTTATTATTTTTTAAATTTGTGACTTTTAACTTTGTGCCAAAAGGCAAATCACGATGTGCGGCAGTAAGCTTATTTTTATCATAAGCTTCCCCACTTGCTGTTTTGCGATTTTGGAAATCATCAGAATAATAGGAAGCCCAGCCACGAAATGTCATTCCAATTGGTGCTTTCCCCACTTGAGAATTATATAGTTTTATATTGTTTTGATTAAAACGCACAATAGAAGAACAATTAGTGAAAAGAAATTGAATCAAAAAGAATATTAAAATAAAAGAATGCTTTATATGTTTATATTTATATATATCTTGTATGATTTTCAATTTTTCAAATTAGATTTATAGCAAATTACCAAAATACAGAGAATTTTATTAATTTTGTATTCTGAAATTTTTCGTAAAGATGGTGCTATTAGCTCAGTCGGTAGAGCATCAGATTGTGGCTCTGAGGGCCGAGGGTTCGAGTCCCCCATAGCACCCTTTTTTAGTTATCTTAATTAAAAATTAAACAACAATCAAAGGTACATTTATATGGTGGCGAACATAATCCACAGTTTCGCCAAAAATCAAATCTTTAAGCCCCCGATGTCCATGACTTCCCATAACAACTAAATCAGCATTGATATTTTCAATAATTTTTGGTATTTCTCTTTTTGGTGAGCCAAATTCAAGAATAAATGTAGCATTTATTCCAATATTTTTCAATGAATTCACATATTCTTGCAACTTATCGCGGTCTTCAATAGATTCAAGGTCTTTAATCTCACCTCTTAATATCAATGCCCCTGCACTTTCGACAATATGAATCAACACAATCTCACCCCCATTGCTTAATTGATTCGCTGCCGTACTTATTGCCTTCAAATCACTTTGAGAAAAATCAATTGGCACAGCAACTTTTTTAATTGGTTTCTGTTCAAGTAAAGAAGATAATTGGGTTGTGTATGTATGAGGTGCAGTAGCTTTTTCTTTTCCTCGAAGTCTAGAAAATAGTGGTCCAAATGTAATATATAAAATTAACAAAAATAAACTTATACCAATTAATATAACCACATATTGTAGTACAGGTTGGTTTGATTTGCTCATCCATTCAGTGATTGTATCATAAACAAGCTTCACATTTAAAGAAACAATTAATATAGCAACAATCCAAGATAGAAATTTAATTATCGGTTTAATTGCAAACTCACCCATTTCCTTTTTATCACTAACGAAATGAATTAGAGGTATAATCGCAAAACCTAATTGCATACTCAAAATGACTTGGCTAAGAATTAACAGAGTATTAGTAGTAGAGTTTCCAAATAATAAGATTGTTAAAAATGCAGGAATTATAGCTAGTAACCGAGTTAAAATACGCCTTAGCCAAGGTCGAATACGAATACGCAAATAACCTTCCATTACTACTTGTCCCGCAAGAGTTCCCGTCACAGTTGAGCTTTGTCCTGCTGCAATTAAAGCAACCGCAAATAATGTTGGGGCAAGGTTTGTCCCCAAAAGGGGTGTAAGCATTTTATATGCATCTTCGATGCCTGCAATATTTTGAAAGCCTGACTTAAAAAATGTTGATGCTGCAAGAATAAGTATTGCCGAATTTACCACAAATGCAATATTCATAGCAACTGTAGAATCTATCAAATTGTATTTTAAAGCATTACGAATACCTTTGGATGACCTATCAATTTTTCGCGACTGTACCAATGCAGAGTGCAAATAAAGATTATGAGGCATAACAGTTGCGCCAATTATACCAATTGCAATAAATAAAGCATAAGTATCAGGTAGCGTGGGAACAAAACCTGTTACTACTTCCCCAAAATCAGGTTTTGCCAAAATTAAATTTATAAAAAAAGAGATTCCGATTATTGAAATTAAGGAAATAATTAGAGCTTCAATTTTTCGCATTCCAAGCTTCTGGAATAATAAAATCAGAAAAGTATCAAGCACAGTAATTGAAACTCCAATCAGAAGTGGTAATCCAAATAGCAAATACAAACCAATTGCCATACCAAGCACTTCGGCTAAATCTGTGGCTGCAATTGCAATTTCTGCTAATCCATATAATATGTAATTAATAAATTTAGGGTATGTTTCACGGGAAGCCTGAGCTAAATCTAATCGTCGAACAATTCCCAACTTTGCGCTAAGATATTGCAACAAAACTGCCATCAAATTTGAAAGTAGCAATACCCAAATTAATGTGTATCCATATCGGCTACCTCCACCAATATCTGTTGCCCAATTGCCAGGGTCCATATATCCTACGCTAATAAGATATGCAGGTCCTAAGAAATTGAAAATACGCCGCCAGCCATATTGCGGTACAGTTGTATCAATGCTTTCATTGACTTCTTCGAGGGAACGCTGTTGAGAATCGAGGGTTTTAGAAATTTGCATAAGATATATATATTTATATAAATTACTTCATTTTTTGTATCTGACTATTTGTTCTAAAAATTAACCTAAATATTAAAATAATAATTAATGTAAAAAGTGAATTTGCTTTTTATACTCTATAAATTTCTGAGCAATTTCTTCAAGCGATTCGCGAACTATAATTTTGCGTCCACTGATCAATGTAATTGTAGGGTCGTGTGTGCTATCAACTGATTCAATTTCATCGGGGTTAATTGCAATTTTTGAGCCGTCAATTTTTGTGAGTATTATCATTGCTCTTTTAATTCTTTTAATAATGCTTGACGTTCAATTTCAAGTTGGCGTATTCGGCGCAATACGGAATCCAATTCAGCGGGCATCGAATCAATTTCTAATCTAATTTTGGAAGCAGCTTCATCAATTAAATCAATTGCTTTATCAGGTAAATGCCTATCAGTAATATATCTATCTGATAGTTGTGCAGCTGCAATTATTGCATCATCAGTAATGCGAACACCGTGATGGACTTCATATTTTTCTTTTAAACCCCGCAAAATTGATATTGTATCTTCAACCGATGGCTCATCAATAAATACTTTCTGAAAACGCCGTTCCAATGCAGCATCTTTTTCGATATATTTTTGATATTCATCAAGGGTTGTTGCTCCAATCAAATGCAATTCACCCCGTGATAATGGTGGTTTTAATATATTTGAAGCATCGACGCTACCTTCAGCAGCACCAGCACCCACTAAAGTATGAATTTCATCAATAAATAGAATAATCTCGCCAGCTGAATCAACCACTTCCTTTACAATTGCTTTCATTCGCTCTTCAAATTGACCTCGATAGCTTGTACCCGCAACTAAGCTACCTGTGTCGAGGCTAATGATTTGCTTATTTTTCAGAGTTTCAGGTACATCCCCATTGCTTATACGAATTGCAATACCCTCAACAATCGCCGTCTTGCCTACACCAGGATCGCCAATCAGCACAGGATTATTTTTAGTACGACGTGAAAGCACTTGCAAAACACGGCGTATCTCATCCTCTCTCCCAATTACAGGGTCAAGCTTGCCACGTCTTGCTTCTTCTGTAAGATTACGCCCAAATCTTTTAAGAGTTTGATATTTTTCCTCAGGATTTTGGTCTGTTACTCTTTGATTCCCTCTAATGTCTTTCAATGCTGCAAGAATTTTGTCTTGAGTTATTCCTTCTTCATTCAGTATATTTTGTGCTGTGCTTGGAACATTCGCAAGCGCAATAAGCAAATGCTCGACACTAATAAAATCATCTTTCATTAAATCAGCTTGCTTTTCTGCTGCATCAAGTACGGTCGCTAAATGATTAGAGATGTATTGATTAGTGAAGTTTGCTCCTGATACTTTTGGCAATTTCTCAAGAGAGCGATTGACTTCAATCTTGATTAGATTTAAATCAGCGCCGATTTTTTTAATAATTTCTGTTGCAACACTTTCATTATCTTGAATGAGTGCTGCAAGCAAATGTATAGGTTCAAGAGACTGATTACCATAAGAACCTGCAATCTCCTGAGCATTTTTTAATGTTTCTTGCGATTTTAATGTTAATTTCTGAAAATTCATATTTATCTATATTCAATAATTTTTAATACATATATTGTTAAGACGAAAAAAGACATAAAAATAGTAAAATAATCTAATTAATTTGTTGAATTTAATAAGATAAAATAAAATTCAATATTTTATTTAAATAATTATATTACTCTGATAGAATCTTTTCGTATTTAGGTGTTAATTTCATATCAATGGCGAAGGTGGTGCCCTTGCCAGGTGCGGTTTCTTTAACGTATATTTTAGAATGATGATAATCTTCCACAATTTTTTTTGCAAGACTCAATCCCAATCCCCAACCCCTCTTTTTTGTAGTGAAACCGGGAATAAATATATTTCTTTTAACTTTATTAGTCATTCCCCTTCCATTGTCCTTAACAAGAATACGAATTCTATTCCCAGGCCTTTCTTTAATTGATACTTCAATCAATCCCTCACCTTGCTCGATTGCATCAGCAGCATTTTTGAATAGATTTTCAAATACCCAACTGAAGAGGTCAGAATTTAAATCAACATAATAATCTTTATTAATGTCCCGTTTTATTGATACTTTTTTCCCGAGATGTGGCAAACGTTTCTCGAAATATTTAGATACATCTTCAATCAATCTCGAAATATTAGTAGGTTTAAGCTCAGCTTCTGAACCGATTTTTGAAAATCTAGTTGCGACAATATTCAATCTATCTACATCAATTCCCATCTCATTTATAATCTCCAACATATCTGGATCCGTCGAACGACTTTTCAGAATTTCAAGCCAAGCAAGAAGTGATGATAATGGTGTGCCAAGCTGGTGAGCAGCTTCCTTCGCCATCCCTATCCAGACCATTGATTCTTCATTTCGCCGACTTGCTGAAAATGCGATGTAGCCAATTCCTACAAAAATTAATATGATAATAAATGATATTACGGGGAAAAGCCGGAATTTATCAACAAGTGGAGAATGAAAATAATAAAATTTCTGCAATACTTTGCCTGTGCTATCAACAATTATTATAGGGTCATATTTTGCTTTCATTTTCCATACCATATCTTGGTATGCCTTGCGTTTATCAGAATATGAAAGATTTTTATCAATATTAATATTAGCGGAATATATATCAAAATCTTCCAGTGGCACATCATTGCTATCTGTAATTATGATAGGAAAATTGATTTGTGGGGTTATTTTTTCCAAAAAGAAACTAAAATCCTCAATATTTGCTGTGGGGTCAGAATAATGCTGATAAATATCAGTATAGAAATCGAGCAATCCTTTTTCTCGCTTTATTATTTCCTGAACAAGTGAATCAGTATAAATTATTGATGCAATTACAAATACAAGTGATAATACAATTAAAGCAACTTTAATATACCATTTTGAAAATGGTGATATGTTTGGATGAAAAATGCGATTGAAATTTATAAAAGAGAATTGTTTCATTTTTTAAATGAATCTTGTAAATTATTCAATGTAATGACGATTTGCTCGCTTGTGTTCATATTTTTAACTGATACTGTATTACTTGCAAATTCACTTTCTCCAATAATAACTGCAAATTTTACTTGTAATTTATTAGCCTCACGCATCTGAGACTTGATTGAACGTCTAGCAAGTTCAATCACAACATTAAATCCATTTTCACGCAATATACTTGCTATTTTTCGGGCATAACTGATATAATTAACATCTTGGAATATAACATAGAAATCAATTTTTGAAGGAAATGCAGGCACAAGATTTAATTGTTCCAAAATTAATAATAATCTTTCAATTCCCATAGCAAAACCCACGGCAGGTGTGGGTTTGTCGCCCATTTGTGAAAAAAGCTCATCATAACGCCCACCACCTGCAAACGAATCTTGCGAGCCTAGAGCATTGCTTCTCAATTCGAAAACTGTATGGGAATAATAATCAAGCCCACGCACAAGCTGAGGTGATATTTCGTATTGGATTCCTGAGAATTTCAATAATTCTAAAACTGTTTCAAAATGATCTTTGCTTTCTTGGTCAAGATAATCGATAATTGAAGGAGAATTGGATATAATCTCTTGCTCATCAGGATCTTTTGAATCTAATATTCTCAAAGGG
>Ga0067045_1028633_pt1 | contig 29848 bp, 35 predicted proteins | sample TerdegcTABiofilm_FD_59184 | JGI IMG/M metagenome (GOLD analysis project Ga0067045, IMG submission 59184) | Combined Assembly of (Gp0054472, Gp0054536) Wastewater bioreactor microbial communities from Singapore -Terephthalate degrading...
AGATCACTTAGAAAAGACCTTCGAAGGCGTTGATGTCGACGCCTGTTTTTGTGATTGGGATCTAGTCGGTGCCAGCCCAAACCTTCGGCTACGCCTAAGCGATCTAGCCGCCGAAAAAAGCTGGTTCAAAAATGCTGAGCGCGGTCGCGCTATATCCGCTCTCGTGATGCAAATTATGGACAACGCACATGTGTCGCCGATAGGCATGTGCCTCCGCACCGTAGAGAACTGGCTTTATGGTAACGCCTGAGTCAATTCTCACTCTCAGCCGTCGGGCTGTCGTGGCTCCAGCAGGCCATGGGAAGACGGAACTGATCGCCAAGGTGGCCGCGCTAGGGCGCCGAACCTTGGTACTGACCCACACGCATGCAGGCGTTCATGCGATCCGGGCTCGCCTCCAGCGAATGCATGTGCCCAGCGACAAGGTCGTTGTAGACACCATTGCGTCGTGGGCTCGTCAGTACGTCCAGGCGTTCCCCGGTCGTTCAGGAAGGCCTGCAATTCATCTCAACAAGCCCAATTGGGATGACGTATACCTTAGTGCGGCTTCGATCCTGCAAAGCCCTATCGTCCAGGAGGTCATAAAGGCCTCCTACGACCGCGTGCTGATAGACGAATATCAGGACTGCGAGCAGTACCAGCATTTGATTGCTTGCTGGCTCTCCTGCATCGTTCCGACCGTTATTTTCGGGGATCCAATGCAGGGCATCTTTGAGTTCGTCGAAACCAAAATCGGCTGGAACGACTCTGTCGCCAGTTACTTCACTCACGCTTATGAACTTCAAATACCCCACCGCTGGGCGACAGCAAACACCGAGCTGGGTAAATGGATTGCGGAAACTCGCCAGAAGCTGATGACAGGGGAACCAATCGACCTACGAGAGGGGCCCATTAACTACATCCAGAGCAATAACGCATTTGATATGTCGTTGTTCTTTGATGAATTCAACTCCAGAACCGGCTCGACGGCAGCGATAAACTGCTGGAGAAACACCTGCAATGAATTAGCCAAGAGCACCAGAGGTGCTTTTCAATCCATTGAAGAAATAGCGGCAAAGCGATTGATGGATTTTGCAGAAATTTGGGATGTATCAGTATCAGCGCCACAAGCACGCGCCAATGGGTTGAGATCACTAATTGATGATGCGATCACTCGTGCGCCAGCTGAGCCAGGAAAGCCATCCGATGCCAGCCTCGATATCGAAATATCCACCGCCTGGGCGCTACTGTCGATTAGTGGTTCAGCTGAAAGTGCTCTGGAGATATTGAAGCTGGAAAGAAGTCACCCCATGTCGAGAACATTCCGAGGGGAGCTCATCGGTGACACCAGGCGGGCATTGAGTGAAATCATGGATGGCAGGTATCAAAGCCTTGTCGCTGCGTCGGAAGCAGTAAGGCAGCGCCTAAGCAGGACAGGTAGAGCAACGGTGGCCAGGACAATTTCAACCCCCCTGCTGCTCAAGGGGCTGGAGTTCGACCACGTATTGATTCCCGACGCGATCCACTACACAAGGCAAAAATCTGCAGCCGCCAAGTCCTTCTACGTCGCCATTTCCAGAGCTAGACACACCCTCACGATCTCTAGTAAATCTCCCATCCTGGAATTCCCTCTGCCGAACCTTTAGCGGATACAACCATTAGCGCTACACATGATATGTAGGGGAACAATATGGAGGTAACACTCTATGACGGTCGGGGTCGACCAGTAGCGTACATTGCCGACGACAACGAGATGTCTATTTATCTTTGGTCAGGCCATGCTGTGGCATATGTTGTTGAAGAAAACCTTTATGGCTGGAACGGCCAGCATATCGGGTGGTTTGTTAATGGGGTGCTTTACAACCGACGGGGACAGCGCGCGGGCTCAATCGGCAGCAAATGCTCTTACGCGCTGTATGCTGCTCCCGCAAAGTATGCCAAGTACGCAAAATACGCCAAATACGCTCGCTATGTTGCTTACACTCGGCCAGGCCTCAGCAGCAGCTATAGCCAGGAACCCTTGGAGGATTTCTTAAAAAATGGGGCTGTTGGGCGGGTGTAGGGCAATCAAAAATACGTCCCATTCACTGCGCGCTGAGCACTGATGCACTGCTTCGGACGACTGCAGGCGTCCTCCCACTTCAGCGCGAAGACGTTTTCGGGGGCGTGCCTGGGATGAGTAATGGAGGGGAGCTTGCCGATCGCAGAAGGCTCTATCTCATCTGGCTGGAGCCTAAATCAAGGAGAGGGAATGGTGCACCGAAAGTCAGCGCTATTACGCTTGGTGGCGGTCGAGGAGCGCGAAGTAGGTAAACTTCGTTACGCGGACAATTTCCACGAACAGGTGCTGCTTAATGCTCTAAAGACGTAACTCCGAGCTATCGATGCGCAGATAGCCCTTCTCCGTTTGTCGAACTTACCGCACTTGACTGCGGCTCCGTTTTTTGTGCTTGGCTGATCTCGTGACGCACAAGGCAGTAATTTAAGGTGCCCGAGCATGTCACTCAGGGGCATCATCATGCGCTGCCGAAACCACACCATCATCGCCTCTTCAGAGACTGTAAGTCTCGACGCTGAGCGGGTTGGCAGGCACCATCCTGAGGGAGGGTAAAGATGCACCTTGACTACCTGGGACTGAACACCTAGCACTGTGTCATTAGAAATCTATCCCTATATCGCGTCCTGTCTAAAAAAGCGCTGCTAAAATTGGATATTGATTAATTAGACGAGACCTTAACTTATACCGCTAGCCCTAAACAGCGACAGATGAGAGCCTGTCGGATATTTTTTTACAGCACTGACAGTAGTTAAAAAATCCTTCTGAAAAAAACTCCAAACTCTGATTGAATCTATATTTCGGAATTTTATCTATGTCAACTATAGAGCTTAGCAGCCAAAAATATTTGCACTCATCAATATTGACTATATCCTTAATTTCATCTGGCTTCAGGTGGGGGAGCTGAACCAGCAGTCTTTTGGTATGATTTGAAGTACGTTCCATATAATGATTCAGGTATTGGATCCATGTGCCGTTACTCTCCCCGAAAATTATTGGAGCTTGATCTGAACCCTGGATCGCACTGAAAGCCTCACGAATCTCTTCTAGTTTCAAAGTAGCGAAATCTAGCGCTAATCCTGTTCGTTGCGACACTCTACTTAAAATGCTTTCGCACTCTCTAGCTATACCTTTAAAATGATCATCAAGGTATGGCTGAATGATGCTTCGATCCGAGATCTCTTTGGCATGAACTGCAAGTAGGTAGAATAAATAGCTAGCAATGACAGATGCTAAAATTGCTTCGACAATCAACCCAAACTCATACATGCCAGACATGGGTGCAGGAATAGCATTCAAGAATTGCTTTATTACTAGGGCGATAGATGCATAAATCACCAGTCGATTTGCTTCTGGCGATGCACTTTTCAAGAATTCTAATAGCTTCATTTTTATCTTATCCGAGCTTCTAGCTCTGGTGATGAGTTCGCTCTTACGCTTTGAATTTTAGCGTTAAACTTCGGAAGTTTACAGATTGCAGCTCATCCGACATATGGAAAATAACTTCCATCCCTTTTTTATACATGGTTTTGCACCCTCGACAAATGTGCTCTTTGCCTTCACGAGCCATGGCCTTCCATGCACGCTGGATCTTGCCTAGAAACGTGTGAAGCGTTCTAGGAAGTCTAGACACAGATATCTGGATACCGGACAGAGCCAACGGGGATCGCCTCGACCAGACGATACCCCGTCTCATGACTTGGTCTATGCAGCTCAGTCGATGGAATCAACGATCAGCTGACCTTCAGTCCCAACTGCTTCCTTGGTGATGAACTCTCGGATTATTGCTCGGTTGGCTGCGCTAATGGAGGCCCAGCCGCTGAGCCATAGTTTATAGGCTTGCCAAGAGTAGCCAAGTTTCTTCTCCTTGCTCATAGTCATCATCGAACGCCTCACTGCCTTCAAGTAGATGTCACTGATTGAGCTACTCCCCACTTCGAACACACTGCCTAGGTGAATAAGCCAACTAGCAAGGTGATCATACTGCTCCCATGCACCTGCTTCCAAAGTGAATTCTCGCTTCCGCTCCAAGAAATCACCAATGACTTCCACCACACGTGGTTCTTTCAGGCTAAATCCCTTCGCCGGTAACGAAGCGATAACACGGAAGAACGAATCCTCCAGCTTTATATAGGTGTCTGTGAAGCGTCTCCCACCTTCGATGACATTCGATATCGACTTTAAAGATTGCTCAGCAATAGTCGAGGCCTCCTTGGCGCTGCGATTGAGTTGAGTGAAAAACTCCTTCACCTCCAGACCATCAACGACCCGGATGCCGAAGCTATGGAAATAGAAATCCTTGACAATCTGATCAATCTTTCTTCGTGACACAAAGAATAGGTTAGAGCCTATAACATGGTTATTCGCGAAAGCCTTATAGTCATTGATTATTCGCTTGAGATTGGTGTCACCGAGCGAATAACCAATAATCGCTACAGTATTTTCGTGCAAAATAGTACTCAACTTCCTTGAGAAATATGAGTCACTTCCCATGAAGCGGAAATAGTCATCGGACGTCACCACCATGTTTTCCGGCGAATCAATCGATCCGTGAACGTGGTAAACCTTTATTGGTGCAGAGGAACGGGGAATTGGCCTGCCAGGGGCAATGCTTTGAACCCTGTCGTTCCCCGCCAACGATTCAGACAGTTTATCGTAATTCGTTGTAACTACCCGAAACGCATATTTTTTTTATAGAATTTCTCTATCTCATCGACATCGCCCTTGACGGAAAGAGATTCGATGATGCTCTTAATTTCGGTGTTGATGTTTTTGCTATGCCGGCTCAGCCTCAGCTCAATGACTTGAGCTGCTTCTTCAAGGCTCAGAGGCTTATCACCCTTGGCTGGGAACAAAGCGGCCTTCAAGTCAGCACCATCAGGTAGGCCATCGCATACTTGCTCAAGCAAGTCCTGCCATCCCGGCGCTTCTTGGTCTGATATCGCTTTAGAAAATCCTGTCCCGGTGAATAAGCACAGGCGCTGCGTAGCGGCGGCATAGGCGATCTCAAACATGCAGCTGTCCATACTCAAACCTTTTCCCTCGCTCTGAAAATCCCTTGAAGGGTGAATGACTCCGAAATCCAAAAAATGCCGGACGCTTACATCACCCTTGAACTGCGACGCTGAATACTAGCATTGAGCCACTCTTGCGAGAAGATGCTGGGCTACGCTCGGTTTGCGACCGCAACTGGCCTAGTGTGCGGTCTCGAAATAAACTTCCCTGCGATGTAGCCATAACCATATGATTTTTATGTAAAACCTTACCGGTATGAAATGACTTTACTCTGATACCGCACACTAGCCATGCTGCAGCCACTTCTGAATGTGATCTACCATGTGGAGGGCTTTCCAGTGAGCGACGGCGGTAGGGCACGACTTGCTGGGAGTTCGGAGGATTATTGGGACGCCGATAATACGTGGGGTTCGAGCTCGCAGGCCGACCAGCGGGCTGCTGACCGGAAGGATCAGCACAGGGCCGAGTTCAGTAAGGGCAAAGGGTAGGATAGATGGTGCACTATGGTGCACTGTGAGATTTCGGCGGGAATTCCCAGTAACTGCTGGGTTCGGGGAGAACGTTGAGCTACACGGCTACACGCTTTTCTTGATTTCTGCCCAATAAGGGTTCGATTCCCTTCACCCGCTCCACGTCATTTCAGTCTTGCGTCAGGTAGCTTTCTGACGGGGGACAACAAAAAACCGGTCCGCAGTGACCGGTTTTTTTATGCCTGCGATTCCGTAGGGCACCGTTCAAAAGCCTCCTGCACCCTCACGCAATACTTTCACCGGTAACGTGCCTCCCTGTTCCAACGCGGGTTTCTACACTGATTCCAACCATTCATCATCTGCCCATCCGAATTGGTGGTTATGGTGTTGATAGGATCATTTCGGTAGGTATAGCAACCACCGACACAGCACAGGGACGTGATGTGAACGGTCGATATCTGATCAGCCAAATCGTTGCAGACGGCTGGTACCTGGTGCGGGTCCGGGGTATTCACCATCATTTCAAACATCCAACCAAACCTGGATGGGTGACGGTTCCCCACCCGAAAAAGGATCTGCTGACCAAGACGGCAGTGAGCATCCTGCAACAGGCCCTGTAGTCATGAGTTGGCGCACTTAAACCCGAGGACAATCAACATGCTTTATCCAATTGCCATTTCAGTAGGCGATGACCAGCACGCCTGGGGCGTGGAAGTGCCGGATATTCCGGGGGTGCTTCTCGGCCGGTGATGACCTGGACGACGCCATCGCCATGGCACGTGAAGCCATCGAGGGGCACTTCGAGATCCTGGCCGAGGACGGTTCGGCGATTCCGCCGGCCAGCAAGGTGACCCATCATGCGCGCAACCCGCAATATGCCGGCGTGACCTTGGCCTTGGTCGACATCGACGTCAGCAAATACCTGGGCAAGGCGCAGAAACTCAACATCACCCTGCCCGCCTATCTGCTGACCCGCATCGACGAATACGTGCGGCACCACCCGGAAGAAAAAAGCCGCTCCGGCTTTCTGGCCTCGGCGGCGTTGAAGGTGTTGCAGCAGGCTTGATCCCCTCAGCGAGTGGCGACGATGAACAGCCGCGGGAATGGCAATAGCACCGAGCCGTCGGCCAGTACCGGGAAGTAGGGTTCGATCGCCTCCAGGTACTGCGCCAGATACTGGGTTTTCTCCAACTCGTTCAGTGGCTGCAGGAACGGCCGCAGGCCGCTGCCCTTGAACCACTCGACCACCGCCGCCGGACCACCCGCCAGCGGGTGATGGTAGGTGGTGCGCCACACATCCACCCGCGCGCTGCAGGTACAGAGCATCTGGTAATAGCGGTTGGCGTCATCCAGAGTCGTGCGCTGCCCGGCGACTTCGGCCAGCTTGTCGGCCCAAGGGCCATTGGCCGCGACTTCGCGCATCATGCGATGAGGCGGCTGTTCGAGGTTGTCCGGCATCTGGATCGCCAGGCTGCCGCCCACCGTGAGCTTGCCGACTAGCGCAGGCAACAGCGTGGCATGCTCGGGCAACCACTGCAGCACCGCATTGGCGAAGATCACGTCGAACGGCCCGGGCTCGTCCCAGGTGGCAATATCGCTGGTGTCGAAACGTACGCCCGGCAGGCGTTTGCGGGCGGCATCGATCATGTCGGCGGAGCTGTCGATCCCCCGTACCGCAGCGTCGGCAAAACGCTGTACCAACAACTCGGTGGAGTTGCCCGGGCCACAGCCGATGTCGATCACCGAACGGGCATCAACCCTGGGGATCGCGGCCAGCAAGTCACGCGCCGGGCGGGTGCGCTCATCTTCGAACGCCACATACTGTTGGGCAGACCAGCTCATCACATACTCCTCTAACCGACCAGGATGTGAGCGCCACGCTAGACTGTGCGTTTCGCTCGTGGGGCGCCAGTAAGCGACGAGCCTGGGGACTGCGTCAAGAAGCGGTCACGGGTTGAAACATCTGCCCCACCGCCACCCACCTGCATAGGTTGATCGAGCAGAGATGCCCGAAAGCGCTGCGCTCCTGCTTGGCGCAAGCCCATTTGCATCAGTTAATATCTGTCACTTCCCTGAACCTACCGGCATGAAGGCCATCCAAAAGAGCAGAACGACCAGCCACACACCATTTGCCCCTCATTGAACTTCCCGTTTAACACGATCGCTCTGACAGTGAGTTCTTCAGCATTCCGTCAGTCTCGGCCATGGAAACTACACCAGCCTCTGACTGCGTCCTACCTGATACGCGGAAACCACCCCATGCACGTGTCATCTGCAGCTTTACGTCCGTTGGTTTTATTGGCCTGTCTTTTCGGATTTTCCATTACCGCATCAGCCTCTGCGCCAATGGCAGTCACCCCAAGCGATATTGCCTGGCTACGCCGTGACGGCTTTGGCCTGGATACCGCCAACCTCGAGCGCTTGCGTACCATGGGCCGCGAAGGCCTGCTCAATGCTCAGTTGGCTGACCGGATCAACGATCCCCTGCCGCCTGCGATCAACGCACTGCTGCAAAGCTACCCCGCGCTGAACACGCCACCGCAATCCTTGCTGTTGAGCTTGAAAAGCAAACAGGAACAGTTCAGGGCCATGCCGGAAGGTGAGGCCAAAAATGCTTTCAGAAAAGACATCCAGCAATATCTCTACGACCACGCCGAGCAGTCGCGCCAAGCCGTGTTGCTGCACGCGGTGTATGGCCCCAATCAACTCAAGGAACAGCTGGTGGTGTTCTGGCTCAATCACTTCAGCGTCTTTCAGGGCAAGGGGCGTGTGCGAGTGTTAACGGCCGACTACGCCGAACACTCGATTCGTCCTCACGCGCTGGGCAAATTCAAGGACCTGGTGATGGCCACCCTCAAGAGTCCGGCGATGCTTGAGTACCTGGACAATGCACAAAATGCCCGGGGCAAGGTCAACGAAAACTACGCTCGCGAACTCATGGAGCTGCACACCCTCGGCGTAGGATCGGGTTATACCCAACAGGACGTGCAGCAGCTGGCGCTGATTCTGACGGGCGCCGGGCTAACGCCACTCGATGGCCGGCTACAGAAATTCGGGCCCCGACAACAAGGCAGCCTGGTGCGCGAGGGGATGTTCGAGTTCAACCCCGCACGCCACGATTTCACCGACAAAATGCTCCTCGGACATCCGATCAAAGGCAGTGGCTTTGAGGAAATTCGCCAAGCAGTAGAACTGATTACCCGCCAGGAAGCGTGTGCACAGTTTATCTCGCGGCGCCTGGCCCAATATTTCGTCGCCGATCAACCGTCACCTGCCCTAGTGGCGAGAATGACCAAGACCTTCCTGGACAGCGATGGTGATATCGCCCAGGTAATGCGCACCCTGTTCGAGTCCAGCGAGCTGCTGCAAAACGCCGGGACCCGCTTCAAGGACCCGATGCAATTTGTGGTTTCGGCCGTGCGCCTGGCCTACGACGGCAAACCGCTCGCCAATGTCCAGCCCATGAGTAACTGGCTGAACCAACTGGGTCAGCCCCTGTTCGGGCGTGTGACACCCGATGGCTGGCCACTGGCCTCGAGTGCCTGGTCGAGCTCAGGGCAGATGGTCAAACGCTTCGAAATCGCCCGTGCAATCGGGCGGGGTGACAATCGCCTGTTCACACCGCCAGGTAGCAAGCAGCCCGGCCCCGGGTTCCCCTTGATCACCACCCCATTATTCTACGAAGCCATCTCGCCCTACCTGTCAGCCGTGACCCGAACCGCGCTGGACAAGGCAGTTTCACCGCAGGAATGGAATACTTTTCTACTAGCCTCGCCTGACTTCAATAACCGATAAGTCATGCGATGAGGAGCTGTCATGAATCGTCGAGAACTGCTGATCGCTGCTACGGCAGCCATCGCCCTGCCCTCCTTGCCGTTTTCCGCAAAACTGTTTGCCGCACCTCGTTCGGCACCACGCTTTTTGATTGTCTTTCTGCGTGGCGGCTACGATTGCAACAACCTGCTAGTGCCATATGCCAGCGATTTTTATCATGAGTCACGCCCCACACTGGCGATTGCCCGACCCGACGCTCACAACCCACTCAGCGCAATTGCGCTGGACGGCCAGTGGGGACTAAATCCGGTGTTGCGCGACTCGATCTACCCATTGTGGCAACGCAAAGAGATCGCTTTTGTCCCCTTCGCGGGTACTGATGACTTGTCCCGCAGCCACTTTGAAACTCAGGACAACATTGAATCGGGCGAAGCAACTCATCAGCGCAGCCGCTATGACTCAGGCTTCCTGGCACGCCTCTCGCACCAGTTGCCCAACAGCGCCCCGATTGCATTTACCGATGCCTTGCCGCTCAGTTTTCAAGGCGCGGGAAGCATTCCCAACCTCTCGCTGCGCGGGGCCAACAAGCCGGCATTCGACGACCGGCAGTCGGAGATTCTCTCCGCCATGTATAAAAACACCCCCTATGCTGCCTCGGCAGCCGAAGGCTTGGAGTTGCGCCAACAAGTGTCCAGGGAGCTGCAAGACGAAATGCTCATGGCTAATCGTGGCGCACCCAACGCCCAGAGTTTTGCCGCACAGACCCAGCGCATGGCGAAACTGATGCGCAACGAGTACCGACTGGGTTTTGTCGACATCGGTGGCTGGGACACACACGTCAACCAGGGCAGCACCAGCGGCCCACTGGCCAGCAGCCTCGCGAACTTGGGTGAAGGGCTCGTAGCCTACGCCCAAGCCTTGGGGGATGAGTGGAAGAACACCACTGTTGTGGTGGTGTCCGAGTTTGGCCGCACCTTTCGCGAGAACGGCGCCAAGGGTACCGACCATGGACATGGCACAGTGTATTGGGTACTCGGTGGTAGCGTACGTGGTGGACGTATCGTGGGTGAACAGGTGGCAGTCGACCAACAGAGCCTGCTGCAAAATCGCGATTATCCGGTACTCAACAACTATCGAAACCTGCTGGGAGGATTGCTCAGCCAAACCTGGGGCCTATCGAAGTCACAACTGCAGGCGGTGTTCCCCGGCGCTCGCCCGGACGCATTGCAGTTGCTTTGACCTCTTTCGAATGCGGACTTGGCCTACCGGTTCGCAACACTAAAAACGCAATTCCTGCGTGCCTTCGCGGTCTGGACTTCAGGTCCATCCCTAAGAAGGTACACGGCAATGAAACTCGCGAAGGTGTCACAGAAACTGGCGTTGTCGGCCGATAGCCCGCGGACGCTCCTGCTGGCCATTGTGCTGATTGTTGCCTGGGCACTGACCGGGCCATTGTTTGATTTCAACGATACCTGGCAGTTGATCGTCAACACCTCGACCACCATCCTCACCTTCCTGATCCAGAACACGCAGAACCGTTGCTGCGGGTGACCCAGGATGCGCAAAACGCCATGCTCGGCCTCGAAGCGCTCGACCTCAAGCAGCTCGAAGCCCTGAGAAAGCAGTACCGCAGCCTGGGTGAAGGTGAGTCGGTTGCGCTGGAGGGGACGCCTGCTGCCGGCGGGCAGCAGGACTTGAATCAATGTTGAAACCGGTCAACGGCTGGCTTGCAGGGCCCTGGCCATTTGCAGGTGTTGCTCGAGCTTGGGCAGGGTCTCTTCGGCAAATGCCTTGAGCTCTGGCACATCGGTGGTCCGGGCCTCCTGCTGCAGTTGCTCGATGGCCTGCTCGGTGGTTTTTACCTGGCTGGCGGCATAGGCCGAGTCGAAGGACTCGCCGTCCGCCACGGCGGGGATCAGGGTCTTGGCCTTGTTCATCACCTCTTCCCGAGGGGCGACAGGCAGGTCGAGTTTCTTGGCGATTTTCGCCAGATGCTGGTTGGCCGTGGTGCGGTCGTTGATCACCACGATGGTGTAGTCCTTGACCGCCTTGGACTCGGTCTTCTGGTGCGCCAGGCGGCTGGCTTCGATGTCCGCCATGCCTTTGGCCGAGGCGTCGTTGATGAAGTCGGCCGGTGACTGGGCAAAAGCGCTGCTGGCGCCAAGGCTCAGCAACACGGCAAAGCTGATGGTCGATAATCGGCTGGCCACAGGTTTCATGGTCGCGCCCTCCTTGAACAGACAAATGAATGCAGCGGTACATCCCGCCTGTCATTTGAAGGCCAAAGCGCACAAAGGTTTAGAAAACCTGCCCAAGCCTCGACGAGTGGTGCCCCGGCTCACACCCGGTCCAGGCGTCCACTCAGGCGCTTGGCGGCATACATGGCCTCGTCGGCGTGCTTGAACAGCTGCTTTTCCTCAAGGCCGTGCTCAGGGTACAAGGCCACGCCAATGCTCGGCAGAATGTTCAGGTTGTGGCTGTCCAGTCGGATGGGCTGGCCCAGCACCTGGCGGATCTTCAATGCCACGCGCGCCGCGTCTTCAGCGGCCTGGACACTGTCGAGCAACACCACAAACTCATCGCCCCCAATCCGCGCGACGGTGTCACTCTCGCGCACGCAGCCCTGTAGCCGATTGGCCACGGCTTGCAGCAGCATGTCGCCGATGCCGTGGCCATAGGTGTCGTTGACCTGCTTGAAATGGTCCAGGTCCACGTACAGCAGGGCCATGCGCCCGTTGTCCCGACGGGCCTTGAGCAAGGCGGCGCTCAGGCGCTCGCGGAGCAGTTCGCGATTGGGCAGGCGGGTCAGGTAGTCATGCTGCGCCATGTACTGCAGGCGACTGTGCAATTGCCGGCGCTCGATCGCTGCCGCCACCTGGGCGCAGACGTACTGCAGCAGCTCTTTGTCGCGCTCGGTGTAGCGCTCGCCGCCGGGCATGCTCTTGACGATCAGCGCGCCGATAGTCCCCCGTTGTGAATTGAGCGGCACCCCCAGCCAGCAGGGGCAATCCTCTGCGTCGATCAGCCCGACAACCCCCGGCAAGGCAAACGGCTGGTCGGGGGTCAGCAGCACTGGCTGCCCGCTGCGGACCACTTCGGCGCACAGCCGCCCGGTCACGCTGAACTCGGGATCACGCTCATGATCGTCGACGTGGTAAGGAAAGTTCAGTTGCTCGCAGTGCTCATCGTACAGCGCCACCGAAAAATTCAGCGCCGGCAGCCATTCGCCGATCAGTTGGTGAATGCGCTTGAACAAGGCCAGCAGATCCTCGGCGGCATGGGCCGCTTCGCTAATCGCATAGAGCGCAGCCTGGCGCGATTCGGCTTGTTTGCGTTCGGTGATGTCGCGGGCCACGGCGATGCGCAACTGGTCGACCTCGGACCAGCGCGCCGACCAGAGGATATGCACCACCTGGCCGTCCTTGCGCAGGTAGCGATTCTCGAAGTTCGGGTTGGGCTTGCCACGCATGATTTCCCGGGCGGCGTCCAGGGTCCGCTCGCGGTCGGCCGGGTGCACCATGTCGATCATCGGCTGGCCAATCAGCTCATCCGGGGTGTAGCCGAACACTTGCTCGCAGGACGCGCTGACAAACACAAAGCGCCCCTGACCGTCGACGGCACAGACGACGTCGAGCAACAGATCGATGTAGCTGGCCAATGGCGCGGAGTTTGCGGTGCTCATCGTGGATGGATACTGCCCAATAGTGCAACTGTGAGTAGCCATCCATGGACGTGGCCTGCGCGCTACACCGCGCGAGCCTCAAGTCGCTGCTGCAACCCTGCAAGCAACCTCAACTCTTGTTGGCCAGCAACCCCGGCACCGCGTGCAGCAAGGCGTTGATGGCGAAACCGATGAACATTACCCCGCAAATCCGGGTAATAGCCAGCTCATGGCGCTGATACAACGTGCGCACCCGACGAGCGCCCACAATGCCAATTAGAATAGCGTATGCCAAAACGCCACCAAGGAAACTCAGAAAAATTAACCAGGGCAGCATCGACCACTGCAACAGCTCGGCGCGGCTGGACAACAGGGCGGTAAAGGTCGCCACCGCCACCGGATAAGCCTTGGGGTTGGTCAGGCCAAACATGATCCCGTGCCAGAATGGTTGCCGCGCCGCGCCCTGGGGCGCATCGCCACTGCTGCGACGGCTACGGATCGCCCGCATGCCCAGCCAGAACAGATACAGGCCGCTGAGTACGCCGAGCACGTCAAAGGCACTGCTGCCGATTTCCCGTGCGCCGACAATGGCAATCAACGCAGTGCTGCACCAGACCACATCCCCCAGCAGGTGCCCACACAGAAAGCCCGCCCCGGCCCGCCGCCCGCGAGCCGCACCAATGCCAAACACCGCGAGCACACCAGGGCCCGGGGTGATGCCGTAGATAAAGCCGGAGGCAAGGACGGCCAGCAATAAAGATGAGGTCATGCGGTAAAGCTCCCTGTCGAGCTGCCAGGCCCTGTCGTCGAATGGCAGTGGGCTTTTGTATCACAAGGTTTTGCCATGGCTGTAGCCATAAATTTGCACAGCGGCATGACCGTGGGTCATGCCGGCCGTTGGCCCGATTTACAGGCCCTGCAGCTCTTTGGGCACCACATACTGGCGCCCGTCATAACGCAATGTCGTCGACACCGTATTGCCAATGACTTCCTTGGACTGGCAATCCTCTTTGCCCACGCTGTTCTGCGTGTCGGTGGTCACCGATCTGACGATCAGGTCAGCGAAGCCATGGCTGCTGGTCTTGGCCAGGTCCAGGGTGCGTTTGGTGTGGCTGAATTCGCCGGTGCAGTTGGTATCCCATTCGCCATTGCTGGATTCGATCACCAATTGCTCGAGGACCGGACGCAGGGTGTTGCCTTCGCGCACGTACAGCGACAGCACCGCCTGTTCGAACGGATTGGCGCGCGATGAACCGGTGAAGCCGGCACGCACACCGAATGCGCGCAGGTCGGAGGTGAGTTTGTAGCGGGCGGTGTCGATGCTCAGGCCATCGAAGCGCACCGCGTCGGAGCTGTACACCGAGGCCTGGGCATAACGGGCCAGGGGCTTGCCGTCGATGTTGGAAACCACCGCCAACTTCAGGTCGTACATGCCGGTGCCGTCGGGGGCATCGCTCAAGGTCGGGTCCGGCTCGATCTGCGACAGCGCGGTAATGCTCTGGCCATCGTAGGCCGGCCAGTCCTTGCACACCGAGTAACCCGGCACGCCCTCGGGCAGCGGCGGCTGCGCGCACGCGCCATAGGCTTGGGTCGCGCCCAGCGCGCCACTCATTGCCACACATCCCAACCAGCGGTATTTCAAGGTCATTCCGTGTTCCTTGTGTCCATCGAAGTGAAAAACTCAGCCGTGCACTATCACCTGAGCGATCTGCCGATTCAACCAGTTCAATGCCTGGTCACCACCGCGACGCACATGCCAGGCCAGGACGAAGCTGAACGAGGGGATCGGAAATGGCGGTGGCACCACGCTTAACTGCGGTTGATCGACACCCTGCAAGCCCCGGGCAGCCACGGTGAGAATCAGGTCGGTACCGGCGATCAACTGCGGGGCCACGCTCCAGTGCGGCAGGCTGACCGCCACGTGGCGACGCTGACCAATGGCGGTCAGCGCCCGCTCGATCTCCGGGGTACCGCTGCCACGCATCTCCAGCAACACGTGGGGCCGGGCCAGGTAAGTCGGCAAATCCAGTACGCCACTGGCCGGCAGGCGCCGGGCGTCCACCAGGCACACGAACTGCTCTTCGAACAGCGGCGTGCAGCGCAGCTCGTGGGGCAGCTCGGGAAAGACCCCGGCTGCCAGGTCGATGTCGCCATTGAGCACGCCATCCAGCATGCCTTCGCGGCTGGCGTGGCTGATCTGCAGGTCAATCCCCGGCGCCTCCTGGCGCAAGCGTGCGATCAAGCCGGGCAGGACAATGGCCGCGCCGTAGTCGGACATCGCCAGGCGGAACCGGCGCTTGGCCGAGGCAGGGTCGAAGGTGTTGGGCGCCAGCAAGGCCTGGACGCTGGCCAGTGCCTCACGCAGCGGCGCCATCAGCTCCAGGGCACGCGGGGTGGCGACCAGGCCAGCCCCGGCGCGCACCAGCAGCGGATCGCCGAGCATCTCGCGCAGGCGCGCCAGGGCATGGCTGACGGCCGGTTGGCTGAGGTGCAGACGCTCCGCCGCACGGGTCACGTGTTGCTCGCTGAGCAAGGCGTCGAGAATCACCAGCAGGTTCAAGTCGATACGGCGCAGATCATTCATCTGATGCATGTTCTGGATGATTAAACGGAATTTCAATCTGCGCGACGAATGACCTAGAGTCCAGTAAAACCTCCAGGAGACATACGTATGAGTACCTTGCAGTGGGCCGGCCTGTCGGTGCTGGCCGTGATCGCCGGCGCCGTGGTGCCCTTTCAGAGCGCAATCAACGCCAACCTCAGCCGCGGCCTCGGTCACCCATTGTGGGCCACCCTCGCCTCGTTGCTGGTGAGCGTACTGGTTTTGCTGCCGGTGATTATCAGCCTGCGCTTGCCGCTGCCGTCGCTGGGATTTATCAGCAAGGCACCGCTGTGGATGTGGGCCGGGGGCGCGTTTGGCGTGTGTTTTATTGCCCTGGCCTTGATGCTGCTGCCCAAACTCGGGGCCTCAGGCTTTATCGCCCTGGCCCTGGCCGGGCAAGTAGTGGCATCGCTGGTGCTAGACCATTTCGGGCTGTTCGGGCTGGTGGAGCGGCACCTGACGTTGCCGCGCCTGCTGGGGGCCGTGCTGCTGATAGCCGGGGTGGCGTTGATTCAGTTCAGCGCCAGCCCGGGCCGGTCCCTGGTGACTTCCGGCTAAGGGCGCTCGGGATCAGAACGCGTTACGAAAGATCTCCTCGATCTGCCGCTGGTCCGCCGCCCGCGGGTTGGTCAGGCCACACGCATCTTTGAGGGCGTTGGCGGCGAGGACCGGGATGTCTTGCAGCTTGGCTCCCAGGTCACGCAAACCGGCGGGGATTTCCACGTCCCCGGCCAATGTGCGGATCGCCGCGATCGCGGCCTCGGCCCCTTCCTCCGGGCTGCACCCCTGGATGTCCACGCCCATCGCCTGCGCCACCACCGCCAGGCGTTCGGCACAGACCTTGGCGTTGAAGCTTTGCACATGGGGCAGCAGCACCGCATTGCACACGCCGTGGGGCAAGTCGTAGAAACCACCCAACTGGTGCGCCATGGCATGCACAAACCCCAGGGACGCGTTGTTGAACGCCATGCCCGCCAGGAACTGCGCATAGGCCATGTTCTCCCGCGCCGGCAGGTCATTGCCGTCACGCACCGCCACGCGCAGGTTGAGGCTGATCAGCTCGATGGCTTTCAAGGCGCAGGCGTCGGTGATCGGGTTAGCGGCGGTGGAGACGTAGGCCTCGATGGCATGGGTCAGGGCGTCCATGCCGGTGGCGGCGGTCAGCGACTTGGGCATGGCCACCATCAAGGCCGGATCGTTGACCGACAACAGCGGCGTGACGTTACGGTCGACAATGGCCATTTTCACGTGACGCGCTTCGTCGGTGATGATGCAGAAGCGGGTCATCTCACTGGCAGTACCGGCCGTGGTATTGATCGCGATCAGCGGCAGTTGTGGCTTGGGCGACTGGTCGACGCCTTCGTAGTCGCCAATCTGCCCGCCATTGGTGGCGCACAGGGCAATGCCCTTGGCGCAGTCATGGGGCGAACCACCGCCCAGGGACACCACGAAGTCACACCCGCTACCCTGCAACAAGGCCAGGCCGGCCTGCACGTTGGCGATGCTGGGGTTGGGCTTGGCCCCGTCGAAAATCACCGAGTCGATGTCCTGCAGCGCCAGCTTCTGCGCGATCATCGACGCCACGCCGGCCTTGGCCAACCCGCTGTCCGTGACGATCAACGCCTTGGCAAATCCGTATTTGCCGATAGCGTCCATGGCCTCGTCGAGACAGCCGATGCCCATGATGTTGACGGCGGGAATGAAGAATGTGCTGGTCATTGCGAGTCCTCTGCAATTGGGTCGGACCGCCCCTTGGCGTCGGCGGATCCCACAAGGATCGACCCATCGCGCCGCGTGCATCTTGATCTGGCTCAACAGCCGGTCGTGATAAAGTCTGCGCCCTGTACCCCACCTGCTTGAGATGACTGACGCAATGAGCGATTTCCAGGATGTTGATGCCCACTTAGAAGACTGGAACGCGTTGCGCGCAACCACCCCGTTTGGCGCCCTGCTGGTGGGTAACGGCGCCAGCCGTGCGGTGTGGGATGACTTCGGCTACGACTCGCTGTTCGAAAATGCCCGCAGCGTCGAAGAAAAACCCCTGAGCCAGTCTGAGCTGAGTGTGTTCGACGCCCTGCACACCCGCAGTTTCGAGCAGGTGCTCAGCGCCCTGAAAACCACCAGCCGGGTCAACAAGGCCCTGGCGGTGAGCTCGGCAGCACCGCGCAATCGCTACTACGCAATCAAGGAGGCGTTGATCAACACCGTACACGCGGTGCACATCCCCTGGCGCCTGGTGCAAGCCACGAGCCTGGCGAACATCAGCCAGGAGCTGGGCCGTTATCGGACGGTCTTCACCAGTAACTACGACCTGCTCAACTACTGGGCGATCCAGCACCAGGGCGCGGCCATCGACGACCTGTTCCAGGGCAGCGATCCGCGCTTCGAGCTGAGCGCCAGTACCACCGAAAAAACCCGCCTGTTGTACCTGCACGGTGGCCTGCACTTGGTGCGCAACCAGGATGGCACCGCGCGCAAACTGACCTCCACCGAAGGCACGCTGCTGGGCAGTTTTGCCATCAACAACACGCTCAAGACCCTGGATGACGTGCCGTTGTTCGTCAACGAAGGCAGCAGCGAGGACAAGCTCAAGACCATCCGCAGCTCGGACTACCTGTCGTTCTGCTACGACCAGTTACTGCAGCAGCACGACGCCCTGTGCATCTTCGGCCACAGCCTCGGCAAGCAGGATGTACACCTGGTCCACGCCTTGCGCCAGGCCAAGCCAAAGACCCTGGCGATCTCGATCTATCCGCGCAGTGCGGCGTTCATCCAGAGCCAGAAGCGCCACTACGCAAAGCTGTTTGCAGACACCGGGGTGGCACTGCGCTTTTTTGATTCCAAGACCCATGCCTTGGGCAGTCCGAGCCTGTCGGTGCCGGTCGAGGTCTAGGTTTGGGCTGAAAGCATCGCGATGCTGGCTCGCTCCCACAGGGGCGGTTTCGGTAGACCTTGCTCGCGATGCTCTGGCGCCGACTCATTCCTCGCTGCTGTGCACCACCACCAGCAACTGCGCCTGCACCTCGCCCACCGAGCGCAGGCGGTGGGGTTTCTGGGCGTTGAAGTGCAGCGCATCCCCGCGATCGAGGATCACCCGCTCGTTCATGAAATCGACCTCGACCTGGCCTTCGTGGACGAACAGGAACTCCTCCCCCAGGTGTTCCTTGAAGGTCTTGTCGCTGAACTCTCTGGGCGGGTAAATGATGAACGGCAGCAGGCTGCGCTCACTGACCTGATGGGCCAGCACCGCGTAGCCGGGGGCCTGGTCGTTGGCGGCCAGTGACTGGCGCTCATGGGCGCGCACCAGGCTGTAGCTGTCCAGGCTGATCGCGTCCTCGGCAAACAGTTCCTCGACCTTGACGTTCAGCGCCTTGGCCAGTTTCAGCGCCGCCGCAATCGACGGGGTGTTCAGGCCGCGTTCGACTTTCGACAGATAGCTCTTGGTCATGCCGGATTTCTCGGCCAGGGCCTCAAGCGTCACGCCAAGTTTTTTTCTCAGTAATTTCAAACGGATAGACATGTGCAGCGGTTAACCCATCAAGGAGGCAACGATTAGCCCTTGCTAATGACACGAAGTGTCATATAGGCTCTTAAGTGTCATGTGATTTCCCCCAACGACCTTGCGAGCAGCGGGAGAACCACATCCGACGTCCATTGAGCTTTACAGGGACACCGATATGGCCAAGACATTAGCACTACCCAAAGACCAACTCATCAAGCAGGCGCTGACGCAGATGCAAAGCAGCCTGACGGATAATACGTGGACTGACCGGCAAAAGCTGGCGTTGACCTGCCGCATCCTGTTCGAGAACGGCCACGACTCAGGCCTGGCCGGGCAAATTACCGCCCGCGGCCCGCAGCCCGGCACCTATTACACCCAGCAACTGGGCCTGGGCTTCGACGAAATCAGCGCGAGCAATCTGCTGCTGGTCAACGAAGACCTGGAAGTCCTGGAAGGCCACGGCATGGCCAATCCGGCCAACCGCTTCCACAGTTGGGTATACCGTGCCCGGCCAGACGTGAACTGCATCATCCACACCCATCCGACTCACGTCGCGGCGCTGTCGATGCTCGAGGTGCCGCTGGAAATTTCCCACATGGACCTTTGCCCGCTGTACGAAGACTGCGCGTTTCTCGAAGCCTGGCCGGGGGTACCGGTGGGTAACGAAGAAGGCGAGATCATCGCCGGGGCCCTGGGCGACAAGCGCGCCATCCTGCTGTCCCACCACGGCCAGCTGTCGACCGGGCGGAGCATCGAGGAAGCCTGCGTGATCGCCCAACTGATCGAACGCGCTGCCAAGCTGCAGCTGCTGGCGATGGCTGCCGGTACCCTCAAGCCGATTCTGCCGGCGCTCGGCCGCGAGGCCCATGACTGGATCTCCAAGCCCAAGCGCCACGGCGCTGCATTCAACTACTACGCTCGGCAGATCCTGCGCCAACACGCCGATTGCCTGAACTGAAGCGACTTTTTGCCTAATTGGAGAGACCGCATGTCCAGCCCGAACATTCACGGCATCATCGGCTACACCATTACTCCCTTCACCGCCAACGGCGAAGCCGTCGACCTGCCTGCCCTGGGGCGCTCCATCGACCGCCTGATCGATGGCGGTGTCCACGCGATCGCCCCGCTCGGCAGCACCGGAGAAGGTGCTTACCTGAGCGACGCAGAATGGGATCAGGTCAGTGAGTTCAGCATCCAGCATGTGGCCAAGCGCGTGCCGACCGTGGTCAGCGTCTCCGACCTGACCACCGCCAAGGCCGTGCGCCGCGCGCGTTTTGCCGAGGCCCATGGCGCCGACGTGGTGATGGTGCTGCCGGCGTCGTACTGGAAACTCAGCGAAGCGGAAATCCTCGCCCACTACCGCGCCATTGGCGACAGCATCGGCCTGCCGATCATGCTCTACAACAACCCGGCCACCAGCGGCACCGACATGTCCGTGGAGTTGATCCTGCGGATCTTCCATGCCGTGGACAACGTGACCATGGTCAAGGAGAGCACCGGCGACATTCAGCGCATGCACAAGCTGCACGTGCTGGGTGAAGGCCAGGTGCCGTTCTACAACGGCTGCAATCCACTGGCGCTGGAGGCGTTTGCCGCCGGGGCCAAAGGCTGGTGCACGGCGGCGCCGAACTTGATCGCGCAACTCAACGGCGCGCTGTATCAGGCGGTGCTGGCCAATGACCTGGACCAGGCACGGCAACTGTTCTATCGCCAGTTACCGCTACTGGACTTCATCCTCAAGGGCGGACTGCCGGCGACCATCAAGGCCGGTCTGCGCATGACCGGCCTGGAAGTGGGCGACCCACGCCTGCCAGTGTTCCCCTTGGCTGAGGCGGGATGCAGTCAGTTGCAGGGGTTGATCGATACGCTGCGCTGACAGGGTCAACAATCGGCTGTGTGGGTCAATGTGCAGGAGCAGGCTTGAGCGCGTGCTGCGTTCGGCCTGGCAGGACGCGTTTTCGTTGACGTCCATCGCGAGCAAGATTGCTCCTACAGTCGGTTTCACAGCACTGGCAGGGTCTTGTCCTTGATGACCGTGGTCGGGCCATTGGTCTTGACGCTGCTGATGCCCTTGTCCCGCGCCGCCTCGGAGGAATAGGCCTCGCTGCTGCCGATGATCTGATGGTTGGCAGCCTTGAGGTTGAAGTAAGGATGCCCGTCCTTGGTGGACTTTTTCTCGTAGCGCTCATCCAGCGGGCTATTGCTCTGGACCGAGGCAATGCCACCCTCGGCGGCCGCCCGAGTGGTGTAGAGCTCGCTGCTGAGAATGGTTTCGGCGTTGGCCGCTTTCAGCACAAAGCGGAACTGGCCACTGCTGCTTTTACTCAACTCGTACCATCCGGACATGCTCGTACTCCTTGGCGATTAAACGATTACGCGCTTCAGAGTAAAGACCACGCTGCCCTACTTCACCACTGCGCGCACCACCGATAACTCCGGCGAACCGCTGCGCCGCTGGCTCAGGTAACGGGTGCAACTGACCCGCAGGAACGAGGCGAAGTTGACCACCTCGCCGCGGTAATCCATCACCTCTTCATAGAGCTTGGCGATCAACTGGTTGGTGGTCATGCCGTCGACCTCGGCGATTTCGCTGAGGATGTCCCAGAACTGGTTCTCCAGGCGCAGGGTCGTGACCACCCCACAGATGCGCAGCGAGCGCGAGCGTGATTCGTACAAAATCGGGTCGGCTTTGACGTACAGCTCGCACATGGGCAGGTCTCCGCTTACAAGGTGATGGTCGTGCCCAGCAGGCCGAGGAAACCGGCCAGCCAGCTTGGATGGGCTGGCCAGGCAGGCGCCGTGGCCAGATTGCCCTGAACGTGCCCCTGCGTCACGGGGATATCGATAAACGTGCCACCGGCCAGCCGCACTTCCGGGGCGCAGGCCGGGTAGGCACTGCATTCACGCCCTTCCAGGATGCCCGCTGCCGCCAGCAACTGCGCACCATGACAGACCGCGGCAATCGGCTTGCCCGCCTGGTCGAAGGCACGTACCAGTTGCAGGACTTTTTCATTCAGGCGCAGGTACTCCGGCGCACGCCCACCCGGTACCAGCAGAGCATCGTAATCGGCGGCTTCGACCTGGGCGAAGTCGAAGTTCAGGGCAAACAGGTGCCCGGGTTTTTCGCTGTAGGTCTGGTCGCCTTCGAAGTCATGAATCGCCGTGCGCACGGTCTGCCCGGCAGTCTTGTCGGGGCAGACCGCATGCACCGTGTGGCCGACCATCAGCAAGGCCTGGAACGGCACCATCACTTCGTAGTCTTCGACGTAATCGCCAACCAGCATCAGAATCTTTTTCGCAGCCATGGGGAGGACTCCTCTGGGTACAACGTGGGCAGAAAGGAGTATTCAAGGTAGTCCTATTCCCAGGACCTGGGTAACAACCCGCTACTACGGTGCGTGCAACTGTACGGATAAGTCCGTGCGTATCTGTTACAGCGCGATCGGCCGGCTTTGTGGCTAGATGAAGACACTTCCCGCCACCTTCGACCCTGGTTGCCGTTATGTCCTCGCGCGAAAACACCGGCATGGCCCTGGGCCTGCTGGGCGTCATCATCTTCAGCCTGACCCTGCCCTTCACCCGGATCGTGGTGCAAGAGCTACACCCGTTGCTCAACGGCCTGGGACGGGCCCTGTTCGCTGCCATCCCGGCCGCGGCGCTGCTGCTCTGGCGCCGAGAGCGCTGGCCAACCTGGAAGCAGGTCAAGGGCCTGAGCCTGGTGATTGCCGGGGTGATTCTCGGTTTTCCGGTGCTCTCGGCCTGGGCCATGCAAACCTTGCCGGCGTCCCATGGGGCGCTGGTCAACGGCTTGCAGCCCCTGTGCGTGGCGCTGTACGCGGCGTGGTTGTCCCACGAGCGCCCCTCCAAAGCGTTCTGGGCCTGCGCCGCCCTGGGCAGTGCGCTGGTCTTGGGCTACGCGCTGATCAGCGGCGCAGGCAGTATTCAGGCGGGCGACTTACTGATGCTCGGGGCCATTGCCGTCGGCGGCTTGGGGTACGCCGAGGGCGGCCGGCTGGCCAAGGAGATGGGCGGCTGGCAAGTGATCTGCTGGGCCCTGGTGCTGTCGACGCCGCTGCTGATCGGTCCGGTGCTGTACCTGGCCCTGCAGCATCAAGGTGCGGTCAGCGCCAGGACCTGGTGGGCCTTTGGCTACGTCTCGCTGTTCTCGCAGTTCCTGGGCTTTTTTGCCTGGTACGCCGGGCTGGCCATGGGCGGGATTGCCCGGGTCAGTCAGATCCAGTTGCTGCAGATCTTCTTCACCATCGCGTTTTCAGCGCTGTTCTTCGGTGAGCACATCGAGCCCATTACCTGGCTGTTTGCCGCCGGGGTCATCATCACGGTGATGCTGGGCCGCAAGACTGCGATCAAACCGAGTGTAGGAGCGAGCTTGCTGGCGAAGGGGCCGTAACAACCGACATCAACACTGAATGTCAGCCCGCCATGGCGACTCTCTCCCACAGAATCACGGGGTCACAGGTAACCATCAGCCCGCAACAAGGTTTCCAGGCAATGTTCGCTGATGTGGTAGAACGCCTTGAGTTCCTCGATCTTTTGCAGCAACTGGGCCGGGTCCACCGGCTCGGCGCGCTTGACCGCCAGGATCATCTTGTTCTTGTTGGTGTGGTCCAGTGAGATGAATTCGAACACCTTGGTCTCATAACCGCAGGCTTCGAGGAACAACGCGCGCAAGCTGTCGGTGACCATTTCCGCCTGCTGGCCCAGGTGCAGGCCGTATTGCAGCATCGGCTTGAGCAGCGCCGGGCTCTGGATCTGCAGGCGAATCTGTTTGTGGCAGCACGGCGAGCACATGATGATCGAGGCCCCGGAACGGATGCCGGTGTGGATCGCGTAGTCGGTGGCAATGTCGCAGGCGTGCAAGGCAATCATCACCTCCAGCTCGCTCGGCGCCACGCTGCGCACATCACCGCACTTGAACACCAGCCCCGGGTGCTGCAGCTTGGCCGCGGCGGCGTTGCACAGGTTGACCATTTCCTCGCGCAGTTCGACACCGGTGACTTCGCCCTCGGCCTTGAGGGTGTTGCGCAGGTAATCGTGAATGGCAAACGTCAGGTAGCCCTTGCCCGAGCCGAAATCCGCCACGCGTACCGGCTTGTCCAGCGCCAATGGCGAGGACGTCAGGGCATGGCTGAAGACCTCGATGAACTTGTTGATCTGCTTCCACTTGCGCGACATCGCCGGGATCAGCTCGTGCCTGGCATTGGTCACGCCCAGGTCGGCGAGAAACGGTCGGCTCAGGTCGAGGAAGCGGTGCTTCTCGCGGTTGTGCTCGGCGGACGGTGCCTCGCGCAATTGCTGCGGTTTGCTTTTGAACAGCGAGCTTTTGTTCTTCTTGCTGTATTCCAGCTGGGCTTCGTCGGTCACCGAGAGCAAGTGCGCATTCTTGAACGACACCGGCAACAGCTCGGCAATCGCCGCTACGCCATCGGCCAGGGAGAAGTTCTTGGTGATATCGCGGGTCTTGTAGCGGTAGACGAAGGACAGGCAGGGCTGGTCCTTGACCGTCGTCGGCTTGATGATCAGCCGTTGCAGGTCCGCTTCCGTGCCGACGTACTTGGCCAGCACCAGCTTGATAAAGGCGTTTTGCTCAAGGCTGGCAGTCAGCAGCTCAAGAAACTGTGCATGGTGATCCGGCGCGGGACTGACAGGTTTAGCGGTGACAGACATGAACAAAAACGCCTCGGGCAGGGAATGCCGGGCATTTTAGGGGGGATGGGGCTTGAGGGCACGGAGTTATTTGATCAACGGTCACGGTGGGAGCTGCGCCGCTCCCACCGCCGGGCGCTAATCGAGTACCACCAACCGATTCGGCAACTCATTGCGGGTTTGCGTCAGCGGCACATGCACCTTGAGCAATTCCCCGCAGGCTTCAATGCAGGCGATAAACCCGGCCAATGTCTGTCCCTGTTTCACCTGCTGGGTGAAGGCCTTGACGATGGCATCCCAACAGCTGTTGTCCAGGCGCTTGGAGATGCCGTCGTCCACCAGGATTTCGACATAACGCTCCGCTTCACTGACAAAAATCAGCACACCGGTACTGCCCACCGTGTGGTGCAGGTTCTGCTCCAGGAACTGCCGACGCGCCAGGTTCGACGCTCGCCAGTGCCGCACGGAACGCGGAATCAGGCGGGTGGTGATCTTCGGCAGACGAAACAGCAGGCAGAACACAATGAAGGTCGCCCACTGCGCCAGCAGCAAGGTGTACATGCTCATCCAGCCGAACAGGTAATGAATGACCCCCGGCACCACCAACGCCAACAGGCTGGCCCACAGCAAAGGGATGTAGGCGTAGTCGTCGGCCCGGGCCGCCAGCACAGTCACCAGCTCCGCGTCGGTCTGTTGCTCGACCTTGGCGATCGCTTCGGCGACCTGGCGTTGTTCGTGTTCGCTCAGTAAAGCCATGGTTGCAGATGCTCTTTAGTTATTGTCATTACCAGCCGCCCGAGGCCCCGCCGCCGCCGAAACCACCACCGCCACCTCTGAAGCCACCGCCACCGCCTCCCCCGCCGCCACGTCCACTGCTGCTGAGAATGGCGAGAAGAATCGCGCCCACCGGTAACCCCATGCGATTGCACAACCACAACACGATCAACAGCAGCACGAACAAGCCGATGGAGAACGCCGGATTATCCTTGGCGAAATTGGCGTCCGCGACATGGGCCGGTACCGCCAGCGGGTCACCGCCCACCACCTGCAACATCGCCGCGACACCGTCGCTGATACCCTTGCTGTAATTGCCAGCCTTGAATGCCGGTGCGATCACCTGGTTGATGATCACCCAGGACTGCGCATCGGTCAGCACGCCTTCCAGGCCATAGCCGACTTCGATGCGCAATTTGCGCTCATCCCGGGCGACGATCAGCAGCGCGCCATTGTCCTTGCCCTTCTGACCGATACCCCAGTGGCGCCCCAATTGATAACCGAAGTCCTCGATGGGCAGGCCTTGCAGGTCGGGGACGGTGACCACCACGATCTGGGCGCCGCTGGTCTGTTCAAGCGCCTGCAACTGTTGAGTCAGTTGCTCGCGTACCGCGGGGTCGATCATCTGGGCGGTGTCTACCACCCGCCCCGTCAGCGCGGGAAACGTCAGCGCTGCCTGGACGGTGGTCACACATGCCAGGAGCCACAGCGCCAGGCCTATCCGTAATAAACGCATCGACACCTCATTGAAGCCTGATCAGAACTTCACTTGCGGTGCTTTATCGGCGTCGGGGCTGGTGGCCTCGAAGGTTTCGCGAATCGGCAGGTCGCTGTACATCACGCTATGCCACAGGCGACCCGGGAAGGTGCGAATCTCGGTGTTGTACTTCTGCACCGCGAGGATGAAATCGCGACGTGCCACGGCGATGCGGTTCTCGGTGCCTTCAAGTTGCGATTGCAGGGCCAGGAAGTTCTGGTTGGCCTTGAGGTCCGGGTAGCGCTCGGACACCACCATCAGGCGGCTGAGCGCGCCGCTGAGCTGGTCCTGGGCCTGCTGGAACTGCTTGAGTTTTTCCGGGTTGTCCAGGGTGCTGGCATCGACCTGGATCGAGGTGGCCTTGGCCCGTGCCTCGATCACCGCGGTCAGGGTGTCCTGTTCATGCGCGGCATACCCCTTGACCGTTTCCACCAGGTTGGGGATCAGGTCGGCGCGCCGCTGGTACTGGTTCTGCACTTGCGACCAGGCCGCCTTGGCCTGCTCGTCGAGGGTGGGAATGGTGTTGATGCCGCAGCCGGCCAGAACCGTGGTCAGCAGCATGAGAACCGTGACTTGCCAGGCCGAGCGAGAGTGTTGTTGTACATTCATGTCTGTGATGCTCCTGATGGAAATAGACCGGCAGCCTTCAATTGATGCTCTGGGGACTTAATCTGCCCCCGCCACTGGATTGCATCTCGCCAATCGGCTAAAAGATGCCCAGCGCGAATAAAGAGTTCCAAAGTGTGCTGCATTTACCCACACAACAATAGTCGCTCCCTAAATTTTGGCTGACCCGATGCGTATTGCTGAGCGTCGTTTTAGCGTTTGAGAAAACTATTCATGAAGAAGCTGTGTTTGCTGAGCCTGGCCATCGGCCTGGCCAGTCACTCGGTAATGGCCGATGCCACGCCTGCCCCCATTGAGAACAAGGACGCGTTCGTCAGCAACCTGATGAAGCAGATGACCCTGGACGAAAAGATCGGCCAATTGCGCCTGATCAGCATCGGTCCGGAAATGCCGCGCGAGATGATCCGCAAGGAAATCGCCGCCGGTAACATCGGTGGCACGTTCAACTCGATCACACGCCCGGAAAACCGGCCGATGCAGGACGCGGCCATGCGCAGCCGGCTGAAGATCCCGATGTTCTTCGCCTATGACGTGATCCACGGCCACCGCACGATTTTCCCGATTCCCCTGGCCCTGGCCTCGAGCTGGGACATGGACGCCATTGGCCTGAGCGGGCGCATTGCCGCCAAGGAAGCCGCCGCCGACAGCCTCGACATCACCTTTGCGCCGATGGTCGATATCTCTCGCGATCCGCGCTGGGGCCGCACCTCCGAAGGGTTCGGCGAAGACACCTACCTGGTGTCGCGCATTGCCCAGGTGATGGTCAAGGCCTACCAGGGTACCGGCCTGATCGGTGCCGACAACATCATGGCCAGCGTCAAGCACTTCGCCCTGTACGGCGCGGTCGAAGGCGGGCGTGACTACAACACCGTCGACATGAGTCCGGTGAAGATGTACCAGGACTACCTGCCACCGTACCGCGCGGCCATCGACGCCGGTGCGGGCGGGGTGATGGTGGCACTGAACTCGATCAACGGCATTCCGGCCACGGCCAACCTGTGGCTGATGCAGGACCTGCTGCGCAAGGAATGGGGGTTCAAGGGCCTGGCGGTGAGTGACCACGGGGCGATTTTCGAGCTGATCAAGCACGGCGTGGCCCGTGACGGTCGCGAAGCGGCGAAGCTGGCGATCAAGGCCGGCATCGCTATGAGCATGAACGACACCCTGTACGCCAAGGAACTGCCGGGGTTGCTCAAGTCCGGCGAGATCGAGCAGAGCGACATCGACAACGCCGTGCGTGAAGTGCTGGGCGCCAAGTACGACATGGGCCTGTTCCGGGACCCGTACCTGCGCATTGGCAAGGCCGAGGATGACCCGGTCGACACCTATGCCGACAGCCGCCTGCACCGCGCCGAAGCCCGTGACGTGGCGCGCCGCAGCCTGGTATTGCTGAAGAACCACAACGAAACCCTGCCGCTGAAGAAATCCGCGAACATCGTCCTGGTCGGTCCGCTGGCCAAGGCGCCGATCGACATGATGGGCAGTTGGGCCGCCGCCGGGCGTCCGGCACAATCGGTGACCCTGTTCGACGGCATGACCCGCGCCCTCGGCGACCAGGCCACCCTGCACTATGCCCGAGGCGCCAACATCACCTCGGACAAGAAAGTCGTCGACTACCTGAACTTCCTCAACTTCGATGCCCCGGAAGTGGTCGATGACCCACGCCCGGCGCAAGCGCTGATTGACGAAGCGGTGAAAGCGGCGCAGCAGGCCGATGTGATCGTTGCCGCCGTGGGCGAGTCCCGGGGCATGTCCCACGAATCCTCGAGCCGCACCGACCTCAACCTGCCTGCCAACCAGCGCGAACTGATCAAGGCGCTCAAGGCCACCGGCAAACCCTTGGTGCTGGTGCTGATGAACGGCCGGCCGTTGACCATTCTCGAGGAGAACGAACAAGCCGACGCGATCCTCGAAACCTGGTTCAGTGGCACCGAAGGCGGCAATGCCATCGCCGACGTCCTGTTCGGCGACTACAACCCGTCCGGCAAGCTGCCCATCAGCTTCCCGCGTTCGGTTGGGCAGATTCCGACCTACTACAACCACCTGACCATCGGCCGCCCGTTCACCCCGGGCAAGCCTGGCAACTACACCTCCCAGTACTTCGATGACACCACCGGCCCGCTCTACCCGTTCGGTTATGGCCTGAGCTACACCCAGTTCAGCCTGTCGGAAATGGCGCTGTCGTCGACCACGCTGAACAAGACCGGCAAGATCGACGCCAGTGTGACGGTCAAGAACACCGGCAAGCGTGACGGCGAAACCGTGGTGCAGTTGTACATCCAGGACGAGACCGGGTCGATGATCCGCCCGATCAAGGAGCTCAAGGGCTTCCAGAAAGTGCTGCTCAAGGCCGGCGAACAGAAAGTCGTGCATTTCAGCATCGAAGAAGACGACCTGAAGTTCTACAACACCCAGCTCAAGTACGCAGCCGAACCTGGCAAGTTCAACGTGCAGATCGGCCTGGACTCCGAGGCGGTGACGCAGCAGAGCTTCGAGTTGCTCTAACCACAAATGCCACACCAGTACCCTGTAGGAGCGAGCCTGCTCCCACAGGGGCTTGGATACAGTGCAGATCCCACATCCCCCCACCCGATTTGTGGGAGCTGGCGCCCGCTTGCGGCTTGCCAGCGATAGCGGTGTGTCAGGCACCATCGATGCTGAATGTGCTGGCCCCATCGCGGCATAGGTATCTACACAACTGTGTAGCGGCCTGTGGCGAGGGCGCTTGCTACCGTGGCGGCCCCTGGGCTTCTGGCGTGTTGGATTCGACCGAGTACATATCCATTCTTGCGGGAACGGCCACCTATGGTTCCGCTTTTACAGCGGCTCACTTTTGACAAGCCGGAATGCCGGCCCAGGCAAAAGTAAGCAAAACGCTCTTGCCCCACCACTCGGCACCTCGCCTGGGCTCGGTGTTCCCTCACTCCGGCTTGAATCCGTGGGCCGCCGCCACGCGCCATCCATGGC
>Ga0067045_1028634_pt1 | contig 29831 bp, 25 predicted proteins | sample TerdegcTABiofilm_FD_59184 | JGI IMG/M metagenome (GOLD analysis project Ga0067045, IMG submission 59184) | Combined Assembly of (Gp0054472, Gp0054536) Wastewater bioreactor microbial communities from Singapore -Terephthalate degrading...
GTTTATGAAGGTCTTTGATGTGGCCACAGAGACCATAAAGCAGGGCGGAACGAGACGCGGTGCCAATATGGGTATTCTGAATGTCAATCATCCCGATATTCTCCGTTTTATCGAATCCAAGGCACAGGACAAGATGTTCAATAATTTCAATATTTCGGTCGGCCTTACGGAAGATTTTATGAAGGCGGTCATTAACAACGAGTCTTACGAACTTATAAATCCCAATACACGGCAGGTCACCGGAAGACTTAATGCACGGATGGTCTTTGACAAGATTGTCCTTTATGCATGGAAAAACGGTGAGCCGGGTATAGTCTTTCTCGACAGGATAAATGCGGCCAATCCGACCCCGCATATCGGAATGATCGAGAGTACCAATCCCTGCGGTGAGCAACCGCTTCTCCCGTATGAATCCTGCAACCTTGGTTCGATAAATCTCTCCCTGATGGTAAGGGACGGGAAGATAGATTTCGACAGACTCTCTTATGTCGTCCGTACAGCAACCCGTTTCCTCGATAATGTGATTGAGGTCAACAAGTATCCGATTCCGGAGATTGAGCGTATGACAAAGGGGAACAGAAAGATAGGTCTCGGGGTAATGGGTTTTGCCGATATGCTGATAAAACTGGGTGTCCAGTATGACTCGTTTGATGCACTGAATCTTGCAGAACAGGTGATGAATTTCATCAACCGGGAGAGCAAGATTGAATCAGCACAGCTTGCGGAGGAGAGAGGGGCCTTCCCCAACTTTAAGGGGAGTATCTATGACAAACCGGGATTCAAACCACTTAGAAATGCCACCACTACTACTATCGCCCCGACCGGAACTATAAGCATTATCGCCGGAACATCCTCGGGTATCGAGCCGCTCTTTGCGATTGCGTACGTAAGGAATGTTATGGACAATACCAAACTTTATGAGACGAACCCGCTCTTTATGAAGATTGCAAGAGAGGAGGGGTTTTACAGTGAGGAGATAATTGCAAAAATAGCCGAGAAGGGGAGTGCTCAGGATATTGAAGGGATTCCTCAGAGGGTCAGAAGGATTTTCAGGACTGCTCACGATATCTCTCCCGAATGGCATGTCAGGATGCAGGCGGCCTTCCAGAAGTATGTTGACAATGCTGTCAGCAAGACGGTGAATCTCCCGCACGATGCCACTCAGGAAGATGTCAAGGATATCTATCTGCTTGCATATAAGCTCGGTTGCAAGGGTGTAACGGTTTACAGGGATGGTTCGAGAGAGGATCAGGTCCTGTCGACCAAGAAGACAACAGAGACAAAAGAGGTGGCTCAGACAGAACCGGTGCAGCCTTTAAGAATTGTCCCGAGGGAGAGACCCGACTGTGTCTGGGGGATTACGCAGAAACTGATTACCGGCTGTGGAAATATCTATGTTACAGTCAATGAAGATGAAAATGGTCCTGTCGAACTCTTTACAGCAATAGGGAAGGCCGGAGGTTGTGCGTCTTCACAGGCCGAGGCAATCTCGAGGCTTATCTCCCTTTCTCTCAGGGCTGGAATCGATATGGAGTCGATAATCAAACAGTTGCAGGGAGTCAGGTGCCCGAATCCGCAATGGTCTAACGGTGAACTCATCCTCTCCTGTGCAGATGCGATTTCGAGGGCAATGAAGACATATCTCGAGAGAAGAAGTGATATGAAGACAGAGAAGACACTCCCGCCTCCTGCAGAGAAGGTCGAGATTAAGAAGACTCAGACCAAAGGGAATATAAGCAGCACAGGCGAAAAGACTTCGGTGACCTGTCCGGAATGCGGAAGCAATATGATGACCGTGGAAGGGTGCTTCGTTTGTACAGAGCCGACCTGCGGTTTTTCGAAATGTCTGTAGTGTATATCCCGGGTTCCATTTTGTCTCCGGGATATTTGCTATATATTGTTTCTGTGACAGATATCACTTGCATTTTGACCTTTTTCGTCTACTATATAGGAGAGATATGAATAACCAAGGAGGTTTAGGATGAAGAGATACCTTTTTATTATGCTTTTGATAGCCACCTGTCTTTATGCCCAGACAGATTCCAAGCAGCAGGACCAGGTAATACAGAAGATAGGACACGGGCAGGTCAACTGGACCAACAAGGTCATAGTTGTGACAGGCTCGGCGGCACCGAATCTCAAGGGAGGGGTTACAGCAGCTCAGGTAAGGCTTCAGACAGAGAGGGCGGCCGAACTGGATGCATACAGAAAGGTCCTTGAAGTAGTAAAGGGCGTCAGGGTTGATTCGAGCTGGACTGTCGGAGATATGATGCAGTCCGTTCCCGAGGTCAAGACTACTGTTGAGGGACTGATTAAGGGAATGAAGAGGATTGATACCAAGTATTATTCGGACGGAGGAGTGGATGTTATCGTTCAGGTAGACCTTGAGGGAATGATGGCTTCTACGGTTGCCAAGGAGGTTGTGAAGAAGACGGAGGAGAAGAAGGAGGAAAAGAAAGAGGAGGCTGCGGAGAGTAAGGCAAAACCTCAGGAGGTAAAAGAAGCCAAGGCGGCTCCGGAGGTTCCGAAGAATGAGCCCAAAAAGGAAGAAAAGAAGGCTGAGACGGCAGATTCAACAGGGTATATCATCAATGTCAAGGGACATCCGTATCAGCCTGTGATGTTTCCGAAAATTCTCGATGATAAGAACAATGAGCTCTTTGCAGCCGAGAAAATAGACCCGTCCGTTGCAAATGACGGTAAACTCGTATCGTACTATCTGAGTGAGAATGCAGCAAGGAATTCCGAACGTGTCAAGGATAAGCCTGTTGTAATAAACGCAGTCTCTGTAAAGAACAAATCCGAGATTATTATCCGCAGCGAAGATGCAAAGAAGATCAACAGGGAGCTGCTCAGAAGCGGCAGACTTGCAATCATTGTTGACTAATAAGAAGAAAAGGAGGCTTATAATGTTTAGAAAGATTATTTTTTCACTTGTTCTGATAACTTTTCTGGTCCCCGCCTATCTGTATGCCGGTTCGGTTACAGCAAGGGGACAGGCCGCTATTGTAAATAACGACAAGGCTATGGCGAGAGACAAGGCAATAGAGGATGCGCTAAGAAGGGCTGTTGAACAGGTCGTAGGTACGATGGTCACTTCCGAATCGAAGGCAAAGGACTTTCAGCTCCTCGAAGACAACATATATACCCATTCAAAGGGTTATGTTGAGTCATACAAAATTGTCTCTGAGAAGGTCGAGGACAACGTATACATAGTTGATATTCAGGCAGATGTCTCAACGGGGAAGATCGAAGGGAAACTAAAGGCAATCGGAATAGCACTTTCGAGGAAAGGGAAACCCCGCGTGATGTTCCTGATTTCAGAGCAGAATGTCGGTCAGGAGACCCCGTCCTACTGGTGGGGTACCACGGCCTCAGTATCTGATATAGGGATTGTCGAAAATACGATGATAAATATCTTTCAGAAGAACGGTTTTACAGTTATAGACAGACAGGCCGTCTCAGGAAAAATCAAGGTCAAGGATGCATACAGGGTGGCTTCGCTCTCCTCAGATGCAGCGAAGAGCATAGCAAATCAGACTGATGCACAGATAGTGATATTTGGTCAGGCTATTGCAAAATCACTTGGTAATCAGCCTATCGGGACTTCTCCGGATTCTCCCAAGTATCCTACTGCCTCTGCAAATATGTCTGTCAGAGCCCTCAATACTGACAACGGGGAGATTCTTGCAACTGCAACAGGTGAACATGTGTATCCTCACCCTTCGGAGATTTCCGCAGGCAATAATGCCCTCAAAATGGCTGCCGAGAAGGTCTCGAATCAGCTGATTGACGGAATTATGGAAAAATGGAATCAGGAACTTTCTGGCGGACAGATGGTTTCCATAGATATTACGGGTATTGATGACCCGGGATTTCTCTCTGAATTCAAGAATTTTCTGACACAGCAGATAAGGGGTGTTCAGGGAGTTCAGATCAGAAAATTCAAGAAGCCCGATGCCTCCCTTGATATTGATTACAAGGGTAAGGGACAGGATCTGGGACTTGAACTTTCCGGCAAGAAGATCGGCAAATCCGTTCTGGAAGTTACAGATATGCAGCAGAATACGGTAAAGATCAAGGTTACGAAGGGTGGCAAATAAACTTTTATAAGGAGAGTTGCTATGAAAAAACTTTTCGTTGGTCTGATATTTATAGTCTTTGCAGGAATAGCATTCTATGTCTTTGCCGGCGAATCTTCATCTCAGGTCTCCCTTTGTGAAGGGAAGTGTTTTCAGGGTAAATCCGAAAACGGGCCATGGAAGGCAGTAAAGGCAGGCGATAAACTGACAGGTGATATTTATCTCAAGACCGATGAGGATTCCAGACTCGAGGTCAAGAGCGAAAAAGGTACAATCAGGCTTGCCCCGAAGACAGTTTTTAAGTTCTTTTCCTTAAAAAAGAAGGATGATAATTCTGTAATGGTTTCTATAGGTTCGGTCTGGGCAAAGGTAAAGAAGACAACTGACCAGAAGAAATTTGAGGTCAAGACCAAGTCTGCGGTTGCAGGTGTCAGAGGGACAGTCTTTTCGGTGACGGCCTTGATGGATGAGAGCTCGATAATCAAGGTTTATGAAGGGGAGGTAGGGGTAAACAACAGACCGGTGGTCGACAGGAAGAACAAGGAAGAGGAGACGAAACTTGCGGAAGCCAAGAAAGAGAGGAAGGAGATTCCGCCTCCGTTCAAGGAAGTGACAAAGAAACAGTGGGAGGAGATGATCGCAAAGGCTATGCAGATGATCAAGGTTTCAGCTGAGGGAGATATAAGCGAGCCGATAGCATTTGACCTTGAAGAAGAGAAGAAAGATGACTGGGTGGCCTGGAATATGAGTCTCGACGAAAAGGAAGGGAAGAAAGAAGAAAACAAGTAAAGTATGACAAAGGAACAGAGGAATATTCTTGTATATATCGGGGTATTTGCCGGAATTCTCTTTCTTCTTTATGTCCTGAGAAAAGTTTTTATACCGGTTTTTCTGGGTTTTCTGATAGCATATATCTTCAAACCGGTCGTTGACAGACTTGAGAAGAGAAAGATTTCGAGAGGGACAAGCGCAGTTCTTGTGATTATATTTCTGACAATACTTGTTGCAACTTTTGTCCTGATTATCTTTCCGCTGATTTCAGATATTGTGACTGCTATTTCCGGGGCCGGACCGAAACTGATATCTCTTGTTGAGGAAAGGCTGAGGCCATATCTTCTCGATAAATTCCAGATCGATATTACCGATACAATAGAGGGATATAAGGAGAGACTCTACGAATTTACTTCCAATCTCTCCGGTAAGGACTTCTCCTTTCTGGGCGGACTCCTGAAGAGGGCAATATCGAACATATTTATTCTGGCATATATGCTCGTTGCCCTGATACTGATACCCCTTATAGCATACTACCTGATAGTATATTACTACGATGTCATAAGGTGGATAGACTCGATGATTCCTCTGAAATTCAAGAGTCTTATTGATGATATCTTCAAAGAGATTGATTCCACAATGTCGATGTTCTTCCGCGGACAGATTACGGTATGTACGGTTATGGCTATTGTCTATTCTGTTGCCCTTATAATAGCCAAAGTGCCGAATCCGGTTGCAATTGGTGTCATTACAGGAATTCTCAACTTTATTCCGTATGCGGGTCTGATTACAGGGCTCTCTTTGAGTCTTCTGCTTTCCCTTATTTACGGGAACGGCCTTTATCCGATACTTGGTTCGGTAATCGTTTATTCGGCAATTCCTCTCATCGACCAGTTCTTTATTACTCCCCGTATTATGGGTTCATCGATAGGTCTGAAACCTATCTTTATTATTCTTGCACTGCTTATCGGTGGGACACTTATGGGATTTATTGGTATACTCATTGCTGTCCCGTCTGCAGCGATTATTAAAGTTCTTGCAGGTATTTTTATTGAGAAATATAAACAGAGTTCCCTGTATCTCTCGGAATGAATACTCTCTTCCGACTAGGCAAAGATACAGGGCTTTTGATTGAATGTTCACGATTTTTATCCGGAATTAACAATCTGAGGATATTTTTCGGAGTTGTGAGAGAGGTTGGCAGATAAGTTTTGCAGAGTTGTGTACAATAAATTTATGGTTATTGTAATTTCGGATTATATCTGGTATTATACTAATAATATTTAAGGAGGGTGGATATGCCTTTCAGAATTAAGTCACTTTTTGTATTTGCTGTAATTTCAGTGGTGATTATATTTGTTCATAACTGCGGAGATTCTGTCAATCCGCTTGGCGGTGATACAGGTGTACAGGATGCAGCACTCCGTCCCTGCAAAAACAATGCACAGTGCAATGCTGATGAGGAATGCAAGAACAATTACTGTGTAAAGAAAGAAACGACTGTATGCAGAAATAAGACTGACTGCAAACCGGAACAGGATTGCATCAACGGAAAATGTGTTGATATGGCTGATGATGCCGGGATTGATGGAGGGAATGATACTGGTGATGTGGATATAGTCAAGAAAGGAAAGATTTCGGCAGACCCGATGACAGTCGAATTCGGTGCAATGAGATTTGGTGAAAAGAGAGAAAGGACTGTCAGGATAAAAAATACCGGAAACGCAGACCTGAAAATTCTGAAGGTAGAGCTGGATGCGAATGCTGATTCATCTACATTCGGATTCAGGACCGATTTTGCCTTTGGTTCGAATCTCTCTCCCGGCGGAGAGTTTGAAGTAACTGTATATTGCCAGCAGAATGACGAGATGCCGGATAACGGAGACCTCCTTGTCTCATCTGATGACGGGGATATGCCGATTCTCAGAATCAAGATGAAAAACAGTTACAAGGACAAGCCCGATATTGCGGTTAAATATCTGAATGCCGCAAATGAAGAGGTTGTATATCCCGAACCGGACAAGAAGAGTCCGACAAATGAAGTTACTGTTAACATAGGAAACATACCTCTTAAGGAGAAGAAAATACAGATTGTTACAATTCTGAATGTCTCGGAAGAGTCTATTGTAAAGATTTCTGAGATTAAATATGATATTTACAGCAACAACAGCACGAATATCAACAAATTCAGTGCCTATCTGAAAGATACGGCCGAAGGGAATGAAATAACTCTTCCGGTCTATCTCTCGCCTTCCGATTCAATCGTGCTGGTTGTTGAATATCCTGCAGATACAGAAGCACTTGACGATAAGTATTCGGTCTCCCTCAAGACAAATGACCTTGATGTCAATAACGATGACGACAACAAGGAGGACGGACTTCTGATATTGAGTTTTAAGGCGCTTGCAGGCTATAAAGACCCGCAGCTTTCTGTTCTGGACCTGAATGATAAGGATATATTATCGGCCGGCATAGATTTCGGAGAGGTCGAGAAGGGAATCAAAAGCAAGAAACTCTTTAAGATCTGCAATAACGGAGGCGGAACACTCATAATTGACAAGGCTTCGGCCCTTGTAAACGGAAATTTTGTCCTGAATCCGTCATCTCTTGAGGCATCGCTCAAATACGGGCAGTGTATAAATAATATCGAGGCCGAGTTTACACCGTCCGTTATCGGTGAGGTCAAGGATATATTGAAAATTATCAGTAATGACCCGATAAAACCTGTCGCAGAACTAAGTTTCAGGGGTACGGGTATAAACTCCGAGATGAGAGTAAATCCGTCTTCGGTTGATTTCGGGGATGTACTCCTGAATTCGTCTGCCAGTCCGGTCAATGTTGAGATAAGGAATATCGGAGATGGTACATTACTGGTTTATAATATTGAATTCGGGGCGGGCAGTTCAAAGGACTTTTCGCTTATAAATCTCCCGAAGAATTATCCTGTAAGGCTGAAATACAACGAATCAGTAACATTCGGAGTGACCTTTAAACCGACTACACTTGGTGTAAAGAATGGCGCAATAATTATATCTTCCTCTGATGCAGAGAATCTTTCGCTGAATATTCCTCTTGTCGGCAACGGAAGTAACTGTGATGCAGACCATGCAGACTGTGACGAGGACCCCTCCAACGGGTGTGAGGTGGATTTGAGGTCAGATATAAATAACTGCGGGGTCTGTAAACTCGTTTGCAATCCTGTCAATGCCAATGCCCTGTGCGAGAACAAGAAATGTAAGATAGAGAGCTGTAAAGGTACCTTTAATGATTGCGATAAGGATGTTTCAAATGGGTGTGAATCCGACTCTTTAACAGATAATCTCAATTGCGGAGAGTGCAAGAAGATCTGCGGTGACAGGTCGATGTGTAAGAGCGGGAGTTGCGTCTGTGATACCGGGTACCTCAACTGTGACAATGATTTTGCGTCGAATGGTTGTGAGGTTGACAAGAATAATGACCCTGCCCACTGTGGCGACTGTCAGACGAACTGTGGACAAAATTCGGTCTGTAATTCGGGATTCTGCGGATGTCAGCAGGATTATAAAGACTGTGACCTCAAACTCGACACCGGCTGTGAGGTAAATATAAAGACAAACCCGAACAACTGCGGTGATTGCAATATTAAATGCGGCGCCAATGCAATCTGCGATAATTATCAGTGTAAGTGCAATAGTGGGTACGGAAACTGTAACGGAGACTGGTTTGACGGGTGTGAGAAATATCTGATGTTCGACAAGAACAACTGCGGCGAATGTAAAAAAGTCTGCCCGAATCCTCCAAATTCTTCAAGCTCCTGTGATATGGGACAGTGCAAGTACGTTTGCCTGTCAGGGTACAGGGATTGTGATGGTCTTATAGACAACGGGTGTGAGTCTCTGTCCAATTCAGACCCGAATAATTGTGGAACCTGCGGCAACAAGTGCGGAGCGAATATGGAGTGTGTAGAAGGAATCTGCAAGTGTAAAGCCGGTTTTGCAGACTGCAATCCCGGTGTGGATGGTTGTGAAACCAATCTTACAAATGACAGCAACAACTGCGGGGCCTGCAACAACAAGTGTAACAATAACGCATATTGCAATAATTCGGCCTGTGTTTGCAATACCCATTATGCAAATTGTGATACCGACTGGGGTAACGGGTGTGAGATATATCTGCCCAGTGATGTATACAACTGCGGGAGCTGCTACAAGAACTGCTTTGCCCTTCCCAATGTAGCCTCTGCAACCTGCTCGAATTATCTGTGCCAGATTGGTGACTGTAATACACATACAGCCAATTGCGATTCAAATGTTAATAATGGTTGCGAGATAAATCATAATTCATATGCCAATGCCTGCGGCACTTTTGTCAATGCCGGAGAGCTTTGCGGTGACGACGGAACACCAACCCTTGGTCCTTTCGAAGGAAACGGCTCGAAGTGGTTTAAGTTCAAGGTTAAAGAGTGTGACAGCGGTGTTTTTGCTGACAAACTCGCCGCCCTTGTCTCTCTTGATGTTCCTAATGCTCCGCAGGACTATGAACTCGTTGTATACTGGGCCTGCGGGACAACAGGTACGAGTTTCCCTCAGGGTGCAGGAATTGATGAGGCAATAATGGTTACCAGAGAAGATACTCAATGCTGGCCAAGTAATTGTGATGATGCATTTGATGTATATGTCGAGGTAAAATACATAGGTGGCGGTACGAATCAGTGCAACAAGTGGTATCTCACAATTACATCAAATGAGGGGTGGTATTAATCCGGGATTTTCCGGTTGTATTTTATGAAAAATATTCCGGTTGTCAGCAGTGTTGCATAACCGCAGGCAACAGCCAAGTGCAGATTCCCGGTGTTTGATGTGTCCCATGGGAAGAACATAGAGCCGTTTGGCAGAGGGGAGTGAATAAGGCCTGTCATTGTAAACAGGATTGAAACTGCAAGAGCGATTGCAAAGCCTTTTAGGTTTTTTTCTATCAGATATGTGAGTATGGCGCCCCACAGAAGAGATGTGAGAATGAAGCCGTGTCCGAGAATCATCAGTACTTTATGCTCGTTTTGAATACCTTCGGGGACAGGGATACTGCCAAGTGAACCGATTATTGTATCGTAGTTTAAAAGTCCCAGATATCCGATAATCGGCAGAAATGAAAATATCGTTGCCTCTATAAATCTTTTGGGTGTCTCCGAGAAGGCCTGCTTTATTATTTCGATTCCGATAAATAATAGAATCGGTGTCACCGCTGCTTCAGGTATAATGTCAACAAGAAGGCCGGTAATCCCAAGTATCGAACCGATTCCGATCGTCAGTGCTGTCAGTATTGTATATCCGGATGATGCCCCCATTGATTTATATGCTGGATGACCAATGTACGGTGTACTCTGGGCAACTCCTCCGAATATACCGGCAATTATAGTAGCAACTGCCTCGGTCAGAAGAATATCCCTTGTCCTGTAATCATCTCCGGCGAGTCTTGCGCTCTCTGTAACATTTATGCCGCCTATAATGGTCAGAAGTCCGAATGGTATTGCTATAGATATATATTTGACCATAAGCGGAATTCCTTCAATGAATCCCTGTGTTGGTATGGGGACTGAAAACTCTATTGCAGGTTGTATCGGTTTAATATGGAAGATATTTGCAAACCCTCCGAGATAATATATCAGGGTCGATAAAGCCACAGCTATAAATGCAGCAGGAATCTGATACGGAATCCTGTATCTGCCGATGAATGCAAACAGAATTATTGCCAGAGAGGTAAATCCCACAACCGGATTTGAGAATATCTTTGTCATAGGGAAGAATCCGAGGAGAGCGAGTCCTATTCCTGCAATAGGTCCAAGAAGTGCCGGTAATGGAAGAATTCTTTTGATAAAGTCACCCAAGAAAGAGAAGATGACCTTGACTATACCGATAAAAACCATTACAGCCATCGCCGCCTTATAACTTAAGACTGCATCTTTTGTCTCGAGATAGAGCGGGCCGATCACCATAATGGCCATTCCGATCGTCGAGGGTGTGTCCAGACCAAGGGGCATTGCGGTTATATCATTCCTTCCGGTCTTTTTTGCAAGTCTGTAAGCCATATACGAATAAACTAAATCACCGAAGAGGACACCAATTGCCGTTCCGGGAATCATTCTTCCTATCACTATGTCTTTAGGCATCCCGAATCCTTGGATAAGAATACCCCCTAAAACCACCAGATTCAGGAGATTGTCGAGAAGGAGTCCGAAAAAGGCATTGATGTCTCCGGTCTTGAAAATACTGTATTTATTCATATCAACTCCGTGCAAATCATTAACAAATTGCGGCAGCAGGATTATTGTTAATTCTTTACTCACTGAAATTCAATAAAAAAATATCTTTCAAAGTTCTTGACAAATCAGATTAATTTAATATATTTCCTCTTCCGTTGCCCAGGTAGCTCAGTCGGTAGAGCAGAGGACTGAAAATCCTCGTGTGGGCGGTTCGATTCCGTCCCTGGGCATATTTTTTTATCCAGACAGGTTATTTTGATGATTTGGGCTTATCGATTTCACGGAGTTTTTTTGTTACTGACTCCCTAATTTTTTCTTCCAGATTTTCCATCTTCAGAATCTTCTCGTATATCTCCTTTGCCTCTTTTATATAGTTGAGTTTTACGTAGGTATCTGCAAGATGGTCTGCAATAATCGGTTCTTCGGGAATCAGCCTGTATGCCTTCTTGAGATATCTGAGCGCGGCCTGATAGTCATTGAGTTTGTAATACATCCAGCCGACCGAATCAATTATTGCACCGCTCCGCGAGCTGTACATATATGCCTTGAGAATCATATCTTTTGCCTGTTCCAGATTGATATTGTTGTCGATATATGTATAACCAATGAAGTTCAATGCCTCAGGATTTTCAGGATTCAGTTTGAGAATGAGCTTCATAACTTCAAGTGCATCATTTATTCTGGAATCCCTTTCGTATATCATACCGATTTCGTAGAGAATCCGTATCTTTTCATCAAGAAGTATGTCATATTTGTTGGTCGCCTCTGTCAGAAGAGACAATGCAGCATCTCTGGAAATTATCTTTTCATAGACACGTGCGAGATAAATTACGGCATCGCACCACAGCTCCCGTTTCTTTATTGCAGTCTCAAGAAGTTTTCTGGCCTCCTCGAATTTTTTCATCCCCAGCATGGCCTCTGCCTTTATGAAGAACGTTGTCTCATTGTCAGCAATATCCTTCGATACACAATTATACGCCTCTTCATATTTTTTCCTTTCGAGATGAGATGCGCAGATAAGGGATTGTGAATAGCCGGTAAGCTTTTTATCGGCAATCTTGCTCAGGATATCGATTCCTTCGTCGTATTTCTTCATAGTGATCAGAAGCTTGCCATAGTAGTATCTGAGTTCATCATTGTGCTTGTATTCGGCCAGAAGGCTGCGGTATATCTTCTCGGATTCGGCATAATAACCTTCCTGTGAATATGTGCCGGCAATCGCAATTGATACAGAGACAGTATCGGGGGAATTTCTCAGTGCATAATCGAAAAAGAGTTTTGCAGATGCAAAATCCTCCTTTCTCAGATACAGTTTGCCGATGAGGAGAATTATCTCAAGGTCATCGGATACATATTTCTGTGCCTTTTTCAGAATCTCTATGGCGTTGTCGTATTTTTCCTCGAGTTCGTAGGTTACAGATAGCATTACAGCCGCATCCCTGTTTGCAGGATTGATTCTGAGTGCGCCTGTGAAGGATTCGAGTGCAAGTCTGATATTTCTGCGGTTTAGGTAAATATTCCCCATTCGTAAATAGGCCTCTGATTTGTCTTTTGAGTTTTTCAGCATCTCACTCAGGACATCAAGTGCGGATTTTTCATCTTTGATGAAGAGATACAGGTCAGAGAGCTTAAGATAAGCATCGATGCGTAGGGGGTCGATCTGTTTTGCCTCAAGCAGTAGTTTCTTTGCCTCTTCAATGTTTCCTCTGGAAAACATAATCGATGAAAGAAGTATCCGGGATTCATAGTCCTCTTTATCCGCTTCGACCGCTGCGGTAATCTGTTTTATTGCACCCTGAATGTCATTCTTTCTGATGAGTATCAGGGCTATGTTATTTCGTAAAAGCGAAGAGAAAGGGTCGAAGACCAGTCCCTGTTTATAATTTTCGAGGGCATTGACGTAGTCCTGCTGGTATTCGTAAATCTTCCCTGTAATGAAATAGTTGAGGGCAGACGGGCTTATATATTCCGGTTTTTGTGAAGAAGCTGTTGCCTGAACGGTATACAGAAAAATGAACAGGGAAAAAAGGGATATCAGGCCAGAAAAATTATTCCGCTGCGTTGTCATCCTCATCTATAATTACTTCCTCGTTTTTAATCTGTTTGCCGGTCTTGATATAGGCAAGATATCCGGTTACCTCTCCCATATTCATAACTGTTTCTCCCTTCAGAACAACCCTTTTATCATCATCCGAAATCCATAATTTCAGCTTTTTTGTTACGGAAGGTTTGTCTTTTCTCTGCGCAATACCTTCTATGTATATGGAATTGAAAAATCCCGCCGGTGTCTGGATTCTTTCCTTCCCCTTAACAGAGCCTGATACCTCCCAGAAATATTTATGGTAAAAAACCTCAAAACAGTAGGATTTGCCTTTCTCAAGCGGAAGTCCTCTTATCATATACATCAGGGTCATAAAATCCATAGTATGGTCGCCGCCCGTATATTTCTTAGTCTCCTTCTCTTCATTCTTCTCGGTATTGGTAATGACGGTACCGTTCTTCTGAAACTGGTATGTCGTTTTGCGGCGGATATCCTTTTCTGTTACATCCTCGTAGAAGGATACATTCGAAAAATCTGGAAGACTGAATTCATTCTTAAAGTATGCATTTACCTTATAGACTTTCGAAAAAAAGGAATTGGTTGTTGCCTTGGAGATGACCTTAAATTGTATATCCCCGTCCTTGATTTCCTCTCTCATAATTTTCAGATACACCTTGCCTATCGGGATATCCTTTAGTGCGACTATATAATACAGAAGTTCATTGTCGGAGTAGGGTATGGTAATCTTGCTTATCTTCTCCTTAGTACACTTCTTGACTTTTTTTGTAATCTCCCTCTCTTTACCTTTGCTGAGCTTTTTCTGAAGTTTCAGCACAGGGCCTTCCTCGGCAAGCAGAACTGACGGTATAATAAGCAGTATCAGTATTCTGAACATTTTCATAAAAAGTCCTTTCCTGTAATTTACTCCTTGCATCATTAGACCCTGCTATATATACTAACAAATTTATGAATTATCAAAGGAAAATATTAAACCATACACTTACGGCATATATCGTTGTCAATCTGATTCTTGTGCCATTATTGTTTCTTAAACCTGTATTAGGCAGGAACCTTGTTTTGACTTTGGGAGCAGCAGTCTTTATTATTGCAACCATAATTCTATCAAAGATAGAAAACCTTGATGCGGCAGCTCTCGGAGTCAGGACTGATTCTTTAAAGAGGGATATTGCCTATATGTTCATTAGTATTCTTCTGATATTTCCCTTCTTTCTGGTCGCCAGCCATTTCTATCAGACGCTTTTTCTGAAACATCAGTTCCAGTTGTATCTGAGGGATAATATTATCCAGAATGCAGTTACAAATCTTCTCGTTGCTGCAATTCCCGAAGAGATATTCTTCAGAGGCTATATGCAGGGGCAATTACGTCGTGTCTATGGCTTCAGGTCAGTAATAAGACCGGTAAGTCTTGCCAACCTTATAACATCGGTTCTCTTTGCCCTCGGACATTTTTTTATCAATCCCCGTCCTGACAGACTCGCTGTGTTCTTTCCCTCTCTTCTCTTCGGCATTCTGAGAGAGAGAAGAGGGAATATATATCCGTCAGTCTTTCTGCACTGGATTTCCAATGTTATAATGTATATCCTTCTGGGTATGTACAGATGATCAACCGCAGAGAAGCACTGTACAGTATGCACAGAATGCCCTGCCCGAACCTGCCTCTCCGGTCTTCTCGGGTGTTGTTGCCTTTATTCCGACATCTGATTCGGCAATATTGAGAACAGTTGCTATATTCTTTTTCATTTCGTTTACGTGCTTCCCGATTTTAGGGCTTTGGAGGATTACGGTTGAATCAATATTGACTACTCTGAATCCCTTTTCTGAAATAAGAGAATATGTCTTTTCGAGAATCTTCAGGCTGCTGATACCTCTGTATCTGTCATCTGAATTCGGGAAATAATATCCTATATCTCTGAGTCCGCAGGCACCAAGCAGGGCATCGCATATTGCGTGGATGAGGACGTCTCCGTCTGAATGTGCAACTGCTGATCTGGTCTCATCGATACAGACTCCTCCCAGAAAGAGTCTGCCTCCTCTTTTTATACGGTGTATGTCATATCCGAAGCCTGTTCTGAACGATTTGTTATCACGGAGCATATACATGTCTTCCCTGTAGGTAATTTTTATGTTTCTTCTATCTCCCTCGGTAATAACCGGGGATATGCCGATATGTTCAAGAAGAGATGCATCATCAGTTGGTACAAAGCTGTTCTTCTGTTCAGACCATTTGCTGTAGGCATAAAAAATGAGTTTCTTGTTGAAGACCTGAGGTGTCTGCACATAGTATATCTCGTCTCTCGGAACTGTTTTCAGGATTCTGCCCTTTTTTACCTGTTTTATTGTATCGGTAAGCGGAAGAGCCGGTATAGCCGAGCCATATTTTAGAGCTGTCCTGATTCCCCGTTTTATAAGTTCGGGTGAGATGTTGGGTCTTGCGGCATCGTGGATCATAACGAGTTCCGAATCACTCTCTTTCAGGAAACAAAGGGCATTATTTACACTGAATACCCGTTCTTCTCCTCCCTTTACAAATGAGATTTTGGGATAGAGCGGATGTCCGGCCAGAGTTTTTTTCAGTTTCCTGAGTGCAGACGGATGATATGTAATTACGATATTTGCCGGTTTTGCTGTCTGAGAGATAATATCGAGTTCGTTCTCTATAAAACTCTTCCCGTTTATTCTGAGCAGTCCCTTGTTTCTTCCTCCGAGCCTCTTACCCCTTCCGGCAGAGAGGATAATCAGGTCATACGATACTTTATGCATTAAATATTGATTTTATTTCCTGAACGATTGATTCTTCGTTTGTATTCTTTACGATTGAAAGCTCGTTTATCAGAAGACTCCTGGCTGTGTCGAGCATCTTTCTCTCACCAAACGACAGGTCTTTCTGGCTCTTGAGCCTTGAGAGGTCCCTTATTACCTCTGCAACCTCGAAGACAGAGCCTGTCTTGATCTTATCCATATATTCCCTGTATCTCCTGTTCCATGTTTTTTTGGAAGTGGGCGATACATCCTTGGATTTGAGTATAGTGTATATATCCTTAAGTTTTTCCTTGCTTATAATTTTTCTGAGACCTTCTTCCTGTGCCTTCTTGGTCGGAATCAGTATTTTACTCTCTGTCTTCAGAATCTTCATAACATAGAACGTCTCTTTATTCCCGTTGATTTCTCTTGTTTCTATTGAAACGATTTCGCCTACCCCCTGAGCCGGATAAACGGCCTTTTCGCCTACCTTGAAATTGATATTCATCTCTGACCTCCTTTGTAGTTAAACTACGGAGCGGTCTGATTATATACATTATTTTTTACAAAAATCAATAAAAAATGATACTTAATATCCGAATTTTAAAGGCCTAAGAGTGCCGCCCCGTATGCCGCTGTCAGCTGGGGATTCTTTGATACAAGCGTTTCCGTCCCGAGTTCCTTCCCCAGAAGCTCTCTGATTGCCGGATTTAGAGAGACTCCTCCGGACATAATGAGTGGAGGATTGAAACCGATACTTTTTATCATCGATTTTATCCTTCTGACGAGAGCGAGGTGAAGGCCTCTCAGGATTTCATCTGTGTTGACTCCCTGTGAAAGCAGAGATATTATCTCGGATTCTGCAAAGACCGTGCAGGTAGAGGATATGTTCTGCGCCTTACTTATCCTGTTTGCAATACCGCCTATCTCGGAGATGTGAATACCGAATCTGCCGGCCATATTTTCGAGAAATCTTCCTGTGCCGGCTGAACATTTGTCGTTCATCACAAAATCAATAAGTTCTCCGTCAGGACCGCATTTGATTACCTTGGAGTCCTGTCCTCCGATGTCTACGATAGTAGAGGCCGTTCTGAATTCTTCATATATTCCTTTGAGATGACAGGTAATTTCAGTGTATCTGTTTGTCGCCTCCCTGACCATTTCCTTTCCGTATCCGGTAGATATTATATTGTATCCCTCTTTTGTGTAGAAAGAAATTTCCTGAAAAAGGTTATCGATCTGGTCCGCAATTTTAATTCCGGTCGGTACAACCTTTGAGAATAGAATTTCCTTTTTGCGGTTTAATACCACCGCCTTGAATGTGGTAGAACCGATATCGATACCTATTGAGCCGTTCTTTTCCATTTTCTCTCCTTTATCTCTTCGATAAAAGCTTCCAGTCTCATATTTGCCTGATTAAAGTTGAAATCCCTCGAATCTGCCTGATCTGCCTCTATCAGAAATGCGGGGATATTAAGGTCTGATGCTACCCGGTTTCGCTGGTCAATCTGACCGAGTGAATAGGGTTTGCAGGAGCGGTTCGAATGAAGAATAATACCGTCAATGTCGAGCTCTCTGATAAGTTTCTTGAATGTCTCGAGCTTGGAGAATGTGCTCCTGTTCAGAAGTACCTGCAAATAAATATCGGCAATCGAATCAATTGGCCTTGACTCATCCATAAGAGGGGCAAGTTCTCCCCATGCATAACTGAAGGTAGCCGCGATAATGTTTGTGTTCTTTCCGGCAAGAGAGGTTGAAATCTCTCTCAGCATAAACCATATCGGGAGGTTGTCCCAGAGAAGCCTTATTTCCTCGTTCTGAATTGCGCCGATGTTATTTCTTGTTCTGTATTCGAGCTCGGCAAGAAGCTGTCTGTAGTACTGAACTGTGGACTTTTCTCCCCGGAGATTTACTATCGGTCCCATATGGATAAATGTGTCAAATGCAGTAATCGGAGAGGGTTTGTGTCTGGCTGTCATAAGGATTTTAAGCCATAGGGAGACCGCCTCTTTTGAGTAATGCATGACCTCGGAGAGCTTTTTTTCGCTCAGGTTCTTTCCCGCAATCCTTTCCATAACCTCTATGGCTCCGGAGAGCTGTTTTTTTACATATTCTCTCTGGTGATTTCTGACCGAATCATAGACAAACGGGGCATCGATAACAATTATGGGAATTTTGTATATATCTGCTATTACGCGGTACCAGTACAATACAGTCTGACAGATGTTGTTGCAGGTAAGAATCAGGTCCGGTCTGGGAATTCTGGCGATGGGATCTCTGTTTTTCAGGACGCCGCCGAAGTTGATTTTCACGTAACTGCAGATATCCTGAGAATATGAGAAATCCTCACTGTCTTCGATGAGTTCTGTCGAGAGCTTCCTTGCCCCGCACAATGCGGCGTGGTTTTCAGGGTAAAAGAGATGATAGTCAAGTGCGAGCAGATGTTCGACCGGACCGCCGGATGTGACCCAAGCTACCTTTTTGGTGGTATATGCGCCCCTTAAGTAGTGCTGGCTCATTAGTCTCTTCATCTCGGATGAGGAATAGACCGGAGGCCCGAACAATTTGTCCTTTTTTGTCTTTTGCCTCTTTTTGAGTTTGCGTTTTTCGAGCAAACTGTTTATTCTCAGAAATGTCTTGCCTATCAGTTCCGAATTTATCAGATATTTGAGTTTTTTAATTATCATAAACCTTCTATGAATGACTGAATTCTGTTGATATTCTGCTTCGAAACTTTCCCCGTCATTTCGTATTCAATAAGAAATGTTTTTGTACCTTCTGACAGGAGATATTTCTTTAATTGTGGATAATCGAAAAATTCCGGTTCGCAGAATTTCATTATATAGAATATCCCGCCGGTTGCACCGGTTCTCTTTATCTTCTCTCTTATCCAGTATGCTCTTTTCTCGATCGGTGAGCCTTTTTCTGCATCGGGCATAGTATAGAGCATCATCTCTGATTGTCTCCTGAATGGTTCGTCTGAAAACCCTGAAAAATCGATTATTCTCCTGCCTGAAACCGCAAGGTCATCGAATACAACTGATGCATTATGACTGTTAATAATTTCAAATATTTCAGGTGGCTCGGCCGAAATCCCTGAAATAAAAATCCTTTTTCCTGTTTTTCTTTTAGAGTCAGTTTTTGAGGCGAGAAGTTCTTTCAGAATTTTAATAAAATCATCAGGCGGAAGATATGTTTTCGATGTAATGATACGGTAAAAGTCGGTATCACTTACGGGGAGAAATTCCCTCTTTTCAAATACCTCTTTGAGGAGATTGTTAATCTCGATATCCTTACCGAGTTCTAAGGTCAGTCTTTTGATATCAAGTTTACTGCCGCATACATTTTCAAGTATACCTGCGATTCTCTTCAGCTCATCAATGCAGAAGGATATACCGGTCTCATCGCTCCTTTTGGGCAGATAAAAGTTGATGACAGGTTGTGAAGGTCTGATGAAGTCCACGAGCAGAGAACCTATCTGCTGGAAGGTATCACATATATGCGGAATAAAAATAAGGTCATATTGGTTCTGAAATCTCTCTTCCTTTATAAAAGATAATAAAATTCTGCCGAGTGAGCATGTGTAGCTCTGAATATGTGCGTCAGCCAGCGATAAATCGACATCAGGGGCGTTTAGTATTTCAACAGGATGAATGTCAAATGCTCTTAGCAGTGCAGAGGGATAATAGATAGGAAAGACAAGGGAAATCTTTTTATTATTATTCCTTAATTTCCGGATAATCTCCTGTCTTGAGGGTATTTGCATAACTGAGTGGTTTATACCATATATTTTATCAGGTATGCAACTAATCATTTGAGTCGTTTTCAAAATATTTGACAACTTATAAGTTATGATTTAAGAGAATAAGAGGAAATGTGAGGTATGGTAATGATAAGGTTTATCGGTATGTTATTCATTCTGCTTTTCTCTCTTCTTCCTCTTGGTGCACAGGAACTGAAACAGTCTCTCTGCTTTGAGAATCTTTTCGGACCATATATTATTACGTTTGAAAAGAAGGCTGACTTCGCGGGAGATGTTGTAATAATAGGTTTTCAGTATCCCGGCGATGAGGCTGAAAACTCGGGAGGTATTGTAATATTCTCCAGAACAGAGAGACTATGGATGCCGGCATACGGTGTTATATTCAGCAAATATGTACCCAAGGATATCAAGGTCGATGGCAGGTTAATAACCGTTTCTCTTGAACAGTATACCACGATGCCTGTCAAAAAGACTATAAAGATGGAATACGGAAAGGATTTTGACTTTCTGAAAAATGGCAAAACTCCGTTTGGTGAACTGAAACCTGAGGCATCTTCGCTTTTGAAGAAAGAAGGCATAAAGGCCCAGAATGTAATTGATTTCAACTTTGATACCGCATGGGCAGAGGGGGCCGACGGTACAGGGATTGATGAAAGCGTTGTGATAAAGTTCAAAAAAGCCGTAAATATTGGTATGGTAGGTGTTATACCGGGGCTTTTCGGAATACCAAATTACAAGGACAACAACCGCGTCCACAGAGGAAAAATAAAAATGCAGATAGAACCCCCCAAGGGAGAGGAGGATAATTCCCTTCTGTTTTCAATATCCGAGGAAGAGGTGGACATGTCGTTTCCAAACAGGCCTGTCTGCAGCTTCTTTGATGTCAGGCAGACACAGGTAAAGGAACTCAAGATTCAGATAACATCCGTATATCTGGGCGACAAGAATGATGATGCCTATATAAGTGAGATATTTATTTTTGACTTTATCGACCCTGAAAAGTATAAACAGGATACCGGCAAGGGTAAAGAGGGCACGCCTAATGAGGAAGATAAGAAAGGTGAGAAGTAAAGCAGAATTATAGAAACCGACGTTACTCCGTTAGTGAAGGGATTAATATAAATGAGCATAATTTCAGACAGAACGAATTTTAATAAAATGAGTAAATATTTTCTGATTTCAGCTGTACTGGTGGTTCCCGTCATTCTTCTGCTTGCAGGATGCGGATATAAGGATGAGATTGAACACCTGAAATCCGAGATAGGGCAGATTAAGGGCGAACTTCAGAAGACAGAGGAATCTATAGCAATATTCTCTAAAGACCTCGCACTCGTAAAGAATGACCTCGAGGTACAGGCAAAGGAGATAGAGCGTCTCGGGCAGAAACTCTCGAACGAAAAACAGCAGAATATCCAGAGTAAGGCAAAACCGAAAAAGAAGAAAAGAAAATAGCTCTTGGCCACAGATACTGGGCTGTATCATAGCCGATACTAAGAAAATTGCGAAGGTATAAAAGACTGACGATTTAGCAGATAAAAATTATTATTGTCTTCGGAGATTAAAGGATTCGGAAATATAAGAATACAGAATTCTTGTACGGTTTATTGTACGTTAAATACATTAATTCTGTGTTTTTTCTGGCAGATATGGTTGTGAAGGTTTGGGCAGATTTAATCTGCTTTTCTTCTGAGAGTTGCCTTTCTTGCACGGGTCTTTTTGTATGCCTTGAGTCTGTTGCATTTTTTTCTGTTTCTGTGCTTGTAGCTTCTCTTCATAGTATTTCCTCCGTTACAAAGGCTGTGGTATTACAGCAAATTTATGGATTTTGCAACAGGGAAGTATAAAAATTATTGATATTTATGACACATTAATATAGACTTCCTAAGGTCAGGAGGAGATTATGAAGAGAAGCGGTATTTTGATTTTTCTTATTATTTTGGTTTTAATCTTGAACGTCGAATCTTTTGCAAAGGAGACAAAGAAGATAAGACCTGCACCGGGAAAGGAAGAGAAGAAGAATGAGAATAAGAAGAGTGTAAAACCTGCAGGAGTTCAGACAGAGGAAATCAAATTTGAGGATGTCAGTAAAATTCTGACAGAAATGACGAATAATTATCTGAATCAGTACAGGGAGATACTAAAAGAGGAGATAAAGCCAAAGGGTGAGTTTGAGACGGATGAGGCGTACAAGAAGAGAATGGAGGGTGCTTCGCATGACCTGAATGTAAAGAAGATACAGCTTATGGAGACTATTTATAAAAGGAAAAAATATTATAGTGTCAAGAATGTACCTGTAGTACTGCCCCAGTATAATCCCGAGGAACAGTATTTCGATATAAAGTTGATGACACTGCCTTTACTGGATAATGTCATTTATCAGCCCCCCGAGGAGCAGACCAATCTGAGATTTGTCCCTTCCGAAAACGGGGTAGACCTGTATCTTAAGCTCAAGATTCCTCCCGAAAAGGGTAAGAATCTGAGGGAAAAAGATAAGTTTATTATGGGAGATTTTCTTTTTACATCATATCTGAGTCTTAAAAGTCAGGAAGACCTGAATGTATACTGTGTCGTGGCATTTAGTGAAATCGAGATTTATATCAGGGAGAAGGAGTCTGTATCATCAGTCTACAAACAGTCTCTGAGGATAAATACACCGACTTTCCCGAAGAGGGACTGAGAAGGAGCGGATATGAAAAAGGTTACTTTGGTTTGTCTTGTTTTATTTGTATCTTTGCCTCTGTTTGCTCAGGCGCAGATTAAACTGCCCAAGGAAGGTCACACAGCAAATCTCTCGGCAGGGATGGTCATTAATCCCTGGTCCAATCTCGACTTTATCGGCTGGCAGTTCGGAGGTGCATATCATTATCAGGCGTCTGATTTTGCATTGATAGGGCCGTCTCTCTACTACAATCATCATAACGGGTCAGTTAAGCTCAAGGATATGCCTATGGCGGCACTCCCTTCTGATTATAAAACAGAATTATCACTTAATGCGGTCAGAATTGGTATGCAGTTTTTGATCAATCCGGCATCCAGAATGTCGAAGATGAAGTATATGTGGCCGTATTTCTCAGGAGACATTGGTCTCGCAATCCAGAATGTCTCGGATGTAAAGACAGATTCTACCCATATTACATCTGTCTCTGACTGGTCGGGGGATCTTTATATTAAGCCCGGTGCCGGTATCCTTATATATCCCCGTTCAAAGGTCACAGTTTACGGTGAACTTTCCTATCTGTTTATTCCTACCTATAAATTTATGTATAAGGAGTTCAATCTGTTTGGTCAGCCGACAAACAAGCCGGTTGATTTCAATACGGACGGGTTTATTGCCGAAGTCGGTGTTTTTGTAAACTTTTAGGAGTATGATTATGAAGAAGTATTCATTGCTACTTTTGTTGATTTCACTGACGATACTTTCCTGTGGCATTTTCGGAAGCGAACCGGAGACAAGCAGGACCTTCGGGAATGCTACGAAAGTTGTGGTTATAGTTCCGGATGTGAAGTGTTCGCAGGTGGATGTAAATACCGAGCCTTTCAAGTTCGGGACTCAGGTAGACGGAAAAGTAGAGATAGGGATATCCGGTTCCAAGAGGGTAGTTGCTGCAATATTCAAAACAAAACCACAGGAACAGACGGGCAGACTTATAAATAACAATGATATCGTATGGATGTGGACTTCCGGTATGCGCTCTGACGGAAGGGCTCTTGAGGGGAGAATAAATCTGGTCGACGGAGTCAGGACGAACGAGAATGGCGAACCTGTTGACCTCACTTCCTGTAAGGTTCACAGGGACAGAGGAGATAAGGATGCCGATAATTACTGTGTCAGTCTCGACTATAAACAGTTATACTGGTTTGCAGTATGGGGTTATAATGAGGACAGGGAGATATCCTACTGGACAGATGTTCCTATGCCTTTTTTTGTAAAGTGTCCTGCGGGTAAAACAGATTGTCCGAAGGCTGATAATTATAACGATTGCAGATAAAAAATTTGAATTTTCCGGTTTATAACCCGGGATTTATCAGGACTCTTTTCTGAAAGTAGCATTTTGTTAAGCCGGAATAATTATTCTTGCGAACTCCTGTCTGAATTTCGGAAGTATTGCTACATTTCCGTATATGAAGATTAAATAAGAATAAAATCCGGCAGGTGGCTGAATGAGAAACCTGCCCGAAAAATTATCAATAAACCCTATACCTGCAAGAATTCAGCAGGGCATAGAAATAATTGTTATAGTTTGAGGACTGATCTATTTTAAGACCTTATCGAGCGCCATTTCAATCTTCTTTGCCGGCACCAGTCCGGTAATCTGGTCGACAATCTTCCCGTCCTTGAAAAGAAGAAGTGTGGGGATCGACATTATTCTGAACTTTGAGGCAGTATTCGGACTTTCGTCAACATTTACTTTGGCGAATGTCACCTTCCCTGCATATTTGCCCGCTACCTGCTCGAAAACAGGGGCCAGAGCCTTACAGGGCATACACCATTCCGCCCAGAAGTCTACAATTGTAATCCCCTTTTGTGTTGCTGATTCAAAGTCTGAATCATTAAGATGTCTGATATTTTCTGCCATTGTCCCTCTTCCTCCTTTAATGGCAAAGCATTAATCCAGCGGTGCCACCCGCAATACTATTTTAAGATGTATTTTGAGTTTGACATTCCCGCCGGGTTTTCTGGGATATTTATCCGAATCTATATAGAGAAGGATTCCTTCCCTGAGAATCTTCTTCTTGGGGTCACAGAACATTATCTTTGGTGTAAATTCGAGTTGTTTGAGGTGTTCTGACGGGGCATCTCTGCCTCCGGGCACCATATTACACTGTTCGGCTGCTTCTGAGTCGAAATCAGGTTCGCATTCGTAGTTGCCGTTTTTATCGAATACATATTCGGATGTGGTGTCAGGAGTCTCTGTCTCTACATTGCAGGGTAGTGTAGTTTGACCTTCTACTTCCGGACTGATTTTAGGGAGCGTGCTTAAAAGTATTGTTTCGCTCTCCTCTGCCGTTGAAGTAAGTCCATCTCCCTTTTTGGCAATCCCCAGAACAGATGGCCTTATCTCCTGAGTAAAACCGTTTTCATCGACTATAAACGAAAGCGATTCAATCCTGACATTGTAGATTTTGTTTGCATATTGCTTTATTTCTTCTCTGTCAGAAATGGATGCAGACAAATTTGCGGGTAAGGGGACAACAATATCATCCCTCTTGATGCCCGGAGGCAAAGGGTCCGGAAGATTGTCGAGACCGGCAGCCTTGAGGGCAGCAGAAATATCGAATTCAACAGGTATGTCGAACTCAACAGGGACCTCTGCCGTAACTCTTTCGAATATTCCGCAGGATGTAAAAACAATAAAAACGATACCGAAAACCAGTAATGATAAAATTTTGTTAATCATAGATATTTTTATAATATGAAAATTGCAAGTATTCAACCAAAAACTTTCTTAATAATATCTTCTGCAAGTACATACGGATTTGTCTCTCTTCTCTCAAGCCTTTTGAGAATCTCTTCTTTGCCTCCTGTCCCGGTTTCGATAATATTGTCGATCCTTCTTCCGATATTGATTTTCAGAATGTCGAGGAGTTCAATATAATCACGGCGGGCATTTAGGAAATTGTCTTTTCCTGAGGATATCAGATAGGTCCTGTGGTTTTCAATCTCTTTGATGAGATTCTCGGTTCCTTCTCCTGAAATGCCTTTTGTAGTGACAATGGGAGGAATCCGGATTCCTTCCTTATTCCCCTTCAGTTCGAGCATCAGTCTCAAATCCCTTATTGTCTTTTCGACACCGTCCTTGTCTGCCTTATTGACAACGAAAATATCCGCTATTTCCAGTATTCCGGCCTTGATTGCCTGAATATCGTCTCCCAGCCCCGGGACTGTCACAACAATTGTTGTGTGGGCAAGTTTTATTATGTCGACCTCATCCTGTCCGACTCCTACCGTCTCTATGATTATGACATCATTTCCCATAGCCTCCATAACCCTGACTATGGACGAGGTTGAAGCGGAGAGTCCGCCGAGATTTCCCCTTGTTGCGACAGACCGCATAAATACTCCGGGGTCATTTGAGTGCTCCTGCATTCTGATTCTGTCGCCGAGTATGGCACCGCCCGAAAAGGGACTTGACGGGTCTATGGCAACTATGCCGACCTTTTTGTTCTGATTCCTGAAAGCCTTTATGAGATTGTTGATAAGGGTGCTTTTACCTGCACCGGGATTTCCCGTAATTCCTATTATATGTGAGCTGCCCGAAAAGGTGTGCAGTTCCTTGAGAATGCCATAAGCCAACTCGTCTCCGTCATCAATATTCCTTATCAGCCTTGCAGCCGTTCTGATATCTCCGCTCCTAATCTTTTGAATTATCTCTGATGTTGTCATAATATGATGTCCCTCTGTAACGTAGGAGATTAGATATTATACACGCCTTCAATGCAAGTGAAAAGTTCGTCAAAAAAATCTTTTTCTGACTATCTCGATTATGAGCAGAAGCATTATCAGGGTGATAAATGGTTTGATGACCTTTTCGCCTTTTCTGAGGGCGAGTGATGAACCCAAAAGATTACCGGCTATACCGGAGGCGGCTGTGAGTATCGCCAGCGGGAAGAGAACCTTGTGACTCAGCAAAAAGACGACGAGCGAACCAAGATTACTTCCGAGGTTGCAGAGTCTGGCCGTTCCTGAGGCTACTATCAGTTCGATTCCCATAACGGTATTGAATGCTATTGTCATAAATGTCCCGGTCCCCGGACCAAAAATTCCGTCATAAAATCCGATCAGAGAGCCAATAAGGACTGCATAGATAACTCCAGTACTCTTTCTGAATTCTTTCTTAGTTGTCTTTTTGGGCAGAATAATGTCCTTTGTGAGAAAGAATATCAGTACAAGAGGAGTGATTATAAGGACTGCGAGGTGGATGACCTGTCCGGACAGTATTGTGGCGACCTTCGAACCGGCGGCGGAACCCAGAACAGAGGAGATTGTGGCGACTGCGGCAACAGGGATATTTACGGCATTGTGCCTCAGATATCTGACTGAGGCAAAGAGAGTACCGAAAAATCCGGAAAATTTATTTGTCCCCAGTGCAATATGCGGCGGAATCCCGAAGGCAAAATATGCGGGAAGTGTAATTATTCCACCCCCTCCGGCAATCGAATCAACAAATCCGCCAAAGAATATCAGCAGCATCAGGAGTAAAAAATTGATTGAGAGAAAATCTAAATCCATATTATTCAGTACTCTTTATTACCTCGATAAATTCTTCGTACCGGGATGCGGCCCTGTCAAAATCTCCTCTGTTATTTTCGGATTCAAGTATATATTCCTTGATAAAAGCGGCAGAAAGCAGGGAGATAATCCCGAGTCCGGTCTCCTGACTGAGGGTCTGAATATTTTTGTCTGCATCGGCACCATACGGCGGATTGATATCATTGATTGCATAGTGATTCGCCCCCTTTAATCTGACAAATATTTTCGGATTGGTTTCAATTGATTCGAAACTCTTTTCGGCATATTCATACTTTATTGCGCCGTCATTATCACCGGCAATCAGAAGGACAGGTATCCTTTCGTTATTTATTTTATAGTAGGTCTCGCCAAAAGGTGATTTGAGACTGATTCCGTAGAATATCCCTCCCGAAAGTTCCTGCGGTCTTGAGTAGTTATCGGAACAGAAAGGCCATTTACATTCATTCCCTATCATAAACAGACCGCAACCTGCACCATAGGAATGCCCGAGCAGAATGAATTTGTCATCTCTGAGTCTATCGTAAAGAAACGAATTTTCAGTATAGGAGAGTTCCCTGATTTTACGAAATATCTCATTGGTTGTGTTCTGCTCGGCGTATAAATGCTTGCCGGAAAAACTATCCTTGTAGTGGTCAAAGACCGCCACAACAAAACCGTAGCTGCAGATTTTATTAGAGATGATTCTGTAATTCTCCTTCGGGAGGTCCGAACCCTGAAGTACCAGAACAGCATAATACTTTCCGTTTGCTAAATCCGGTATAAAAATATCGGTATTGTCATTATTCTCTGAAAGCTGAATATTATACATTTTGCATACATATTCGGTAAAACCTCCGGCATCGGCGTAATGCTCCGTATCGCCTGATTCGTAGATATCTGTTACATTTGTATCGCCTGCCGTTATATCAGAATTAACGTTTGCGTTTACCGGCAGGTCTCTTGCCTGACATGAAATAAGTATTACCGGAAGAATTATGAATATCTTCATAGAAAATAACATATATTGTCTTTTTTCTTTTATCCAGAAGATTAATCAGCATTTTGACATAAGGGAGGGTTCATAGTATTGTCTGGTATGTGACTGTGATGCTATTTATCATAAATATTATCGGAATTGCATCTGCCGTGCCTCAGATACCGGTATTTGCGGATATCACAATGGAGGCAATTCCCGGTGAAAGGCCATACGGTTCTTTTTTGTCAATCAGGGATTATGACCAAGACTTTCTGGAGGATATACTCATCGACAACAGGCTATATAGAAACATCAGTTATTACGGGTTCTTTTTTTATGAAGTGACAGAGGAAGCCGGTCTCGGGGATGCAAAGGGACACGGTACCTTTTTAGACCTGAATGATGACGGCTGCTACGATATCCTGTTCTACGGACAGAAATATGAAATTCAGATTTACAGAAACAACTGTAATGGCACTTTCAGAAAAGTGGAGAATTTCGCAGGACTCGAGAATTGCAGGCATACGGAGGCGATAGGATATATTCCTCACAGGGATTACAGATACGGACTGATTTACTGTGCTACTTATGAATATGAAGGGGAGTATTTCAAAGATTATCTATATGCCTCAGGCGGCGACTTCTCGTTTTATGATGTATCATATCTTCTCCGTTCTGATCTGGTGCAGGAGAAGATGCCGTCCAGATGTTCTGTGGCCGGAGATCTCAATAATGACAGTCTGATTGATTTATATGTATGTAATTACCGGCTTTATCCCAATCTCCTTCTTTTGCAGGATAAATCCGGCGTTTTCATAAATGAGGCATTTACTCTTAATGCGGCATCCTTTTCTGCCTCAGAAGACAGGTTTTCCGGTTCTCATACAATCAGTGCTTCGTTTGCGGATTTAAATAATGACGGACTGACGGATATTGTACTTTCCAACCTCGCACATAATGACTATGAAAGGGGAGATTACAATAAGAAATCGGAGTTGCTCCTGTATAACAGGGACCGGAAAATTTATCAGGATAAGAGAGTAGAATCGGGTATCAGAGCAGATAATGTCGGAACAGTAATAAACGGAGTTTACAGGAACGAATTATTCAGCAGTTCTGCGATAGCCGACTTCAACAACGATTCCGTGCAGGATATATTTTTTACTCAGGTCTATGAAAACAGCTATTCATATTCGAAATTTTTTACCGGCATAAGCAGTTCCCCGTACTACGGAGAGACCACTTTTTTGTCTGGTATTCTTGTCTATGATTCTCTGGGGGCAGTTTATGCAGACCTCAACAGGGATGGTTGTCCTGATATTATTACGGCAGGGAGGCACAGGGGCGAGAAGAACAGGAGTATCCATATATTTGAAAATCTGTGCAGCTATCCGGGTGACTTTATTCAATTCAGGCTGAGCGGTAAAAGTTCCGGTTCGGTTCCGGTCGGTTCCAGAGTGCGGATATTTTTGAAAAACAGGGAAGGCGCTCAGGTATTGACAAGAGAGGTAGAGTCTGCCGGATTGGGTTTTGGTCAGCAGAATACCGGTATACTGCATTTCGGACTGGGTACTGATTATGAGATTGAACATATTGAAGTGGAATGGGTATCGGGAATATTTCAGATTCTATATGGCTATGAAATCAATTCACTCAATTATGTCTCTGAGCCTGATAACCCCTTTGATTGCAAAGCAGAGCTGATTGAATATGATGAGAAGAATTATTATTTCTCAGGTGAATGCAGGGCTAAAGACGGATATTATGCTTTTTACGGCAATTCCTGTGAAAAGATTAGGAGGGAAATAGACGACGTTCTTTTAGATAAGTCACTATTCAGGAAGGAAGAGTTCTGTAAGGACTATATACTGATACTGAATGAGAGCGGATTTGGAAGGAAGATATTTTTCTGATGAAATTTCTGAAACTGAAGTTGCTTGAAAAATGGCTCCGCGTATCAGCCACTCAC
>Ga0067045_1028635_pt1 | contig 29826 bp, 20 predicted proteins | sample TerdegcTABiofilm_FD_59184 | JGI IMG/M metagenome (GOLD analysis project Ga0067045, IMG submission 59184) | Combined Assembly of (Gp0054472, Gp0054536) Wastewater bioreactor microbial communities from Singapore -Terephthalate degrading...
ATGGGCGACGCCCGCCGCGAGCCCACCCTTGCCGAACTCGATCGCATGAAGAGCCTCGTCGCCCAAGGCATGCGCGAGGGGGCCTGGGGAATGTCGACCGGACTGATCTATCCGCCAAGCTGCTACGCCAAGACCGAGGAACTCGTCGAACTCTCGAAGGTGGTGGCCGAGCACGGCGGGATCTACGTCAGCCACATCCGCGGCGAAGGAAGCGCCTTGCTGAAGTCTGTCGGCGAGGCCATTGAGATCGGCCGTCGGGCGGGGGTGCCCGTCCAGATTTCGCACTTCAAGGCGTCGGGCGTTCCCAACTGGGGGCGAATCCGCGACGCCGCCGCGATGATCGACAAGGCCCGGCACGACGGCGTGCGGGTCACGGCGGACCAATACCCCTATGCCGCCAGCTCAACCGGCCTGGAGAGCACGGTCCTGCCCGACGACGCCATCCCCGGCGGCCGGCGCAACCTGGCCAAACGCATGGCCCAAGACCCCGAACTGGCGAAATCAATCCGCACGCTGGTCCAACGCCAACTCAAGTCGAGCAAGAAGATCGTGATCGCCTCGTGCAGGAAGCACCCGGAGTACGCGGGCAAGAGCGTCCAGCAGATCGCCGACGAACAGAAGGCCGATCCCGCAGACGTGGCCCTTCGGATCGCGTTGGAAGGCTCGACGCAGGTGGTCAACTTCGGGATGTCGGAGGAGGACGTTCGCTGGGCGATGGCGCTCCCCTGGGTCGCCACGGGGTCCGACGGCAGTGCCAACATCCCAAGGCCCGGCGCCTTTTCGCACCCCCGCAGCTTCGGCACCATGGCCCGCAAGATCGGCTTCTGCGCGATCGAGCAGAAGTGGATTTCCTTGGGACACGCCGTCCGCAGTTGCAGCGGCCTGCCGGCCGACATCTTCGGCCTGACCGGCCGCGGTTATCTCCGCCCCGGCTATGTCGCCGACGTGGTCGTGTTCGACCCCAAGACCTTCCGCGACCGTGCCACGTTCGAGAAGCCGCAGCTCTACGCCACCGGCGTGCAATACGTCTTCCTCGCCGGAAAGCCGGCCATCGACGCCGGCAAGCCGACCGGCGCGCTCCTGGGCCGCGCGATCCGCCATCCGTCGAAATGAGGGTTTCTCCGGCTATTGACCCTCACACGCCATCAAGTTCACGGATTCAGGTTTCGATCCACATGAAGACCATCGCCTGTTTGCTTTCCATCCTGACCGCCGGATCGACGTTGATCGCCGCGGATGCACCGGCGCCGCCACTCAAGAAGCCGGTGTGGTCCGTGCGGGAGTGGCAGGGGATGCCCGGCCTTTGGAGAGACGATCAACCCGTCACCCCGATGTTGTTCTGGCAGTGGCAGCCCGAGGCCTACGAGGTCTCGCATTTCTCGGAGGCCGGCATCAACTTGTTCAGCTTCTTCGGCTCCTTCCAACACTACGCGCACCCGTATTGGAAGCAGGACGGCGGCGTTGAGTTGACGTTTCAGGACGCCGAAATCCGGAAGCTGTTGTCGTTCAATCCGAAGGCCTTCTTCCTGCCGCGGCTGTTTGCGACGGCGCCCGACTGGTGGATCGAGACGAATCCCGGTGAGGCGTGCCTGTTCGGGAGTGGGCATCAGCTCAAGACACCACGCGAGTCCTTCGCGTCCAAGAAATGGTTGCGTGAAGGGGGGGACGCCTATCGGCGGGCGGTCCGTCATCTGCTGGACGCCGACTACGGAAGGAACCTGCTGGGCATCCATGTAACGAACGGCCCTTGGGGAGAGAACTTCTTCTGGGATGCTTATCGGGGATCCAAGCCGACTCCCGAGGCGTCGGATGTCTCGGAGCCGATGCGGCGGCGGCTGATCTCGTACTTGCGGGACAAGTACGCCAACGACGTCGGCCGGCTGCGCGACGCGTGGAAAGACGCGTCGTTGACCTTCGAATCGGTGCAGGTGCCGGGTGCCGCGGCTCGCATGCGGATGACGGCCGGTGCCTGGCGTGATCCACAACAGTCGCGGGCGGTGATGGATTACTTCGAATGCCACAATCAGACGGCAGTCGAGATGATCGACCACTACTGTCGAATCGTCAAAGAGGAGAGCAACAACGCGCTGGTCACGATGGCGTTCTACGGTTACACGCAAGACGAGAACTGGCCGATCGAGTCGGATCACCGCGGAATCTCCAAGCTCTTGCGATCGAAGCACCTCGACATGCTCTCGGCGCCGCACACCTACCGTCGTCGCCGGTTGGGGGAGGACGGAGAGATGCGTCAGTATCTCGCCAGCGCGGCCCTCCACGGCAAGTTGTTCATCGACGAAGGCGACGATCAGACGTATCTCGAGAAACGCAAACCCAAGCCCGATCCCCGGTGTCACGTCAACACGGTGGAGGAGACACAGTCGCTCCTCTACCGCGAGTTTGGCAACACCGTGACCCACGGCGTCGGGCTGTGGTACATGGATCTCCAAGGCGGCTGGTTCCGCGATCCGGTGCTGATCGACACGGTCGGCCGTATCAAGAAGTGGGCGGACGTTGCGATGACCCACTCCCGCCGGCGCAACGCACAGGTGGCGGTGATTTCGTCGCCCGAAAGCGAATTCTACCTGGGATACCGCCAGACCCCCGACAACGAAATCTCCGACGCGCTCTACCATCATCAGATGGCGGCCTTCTATCAGGCAGGCGCGCCGTTCGACTGGTATCTGATCGACGATCTCGAGGCGGTTCGTGCCAAGGATTACAAGGTCTGTGTCTTTCTGGACTGCTTCTACCTGACCGACCGGCAACGCGAAGAAGTGGCGACGCTACGGTCCGGAGGCCGAACGCTCCTGTGGTTCTATGCCCCGGGGTACGCCTCGCAGAAGGACCTGTCCCTGGCGCGGATGGAGTCGCTCACCGGCTTCGCCTTCGATCGGGCGGAGGAGGGGATGCTGCAGGGCGTGCTGACGGCTTCGGGCGAAACGGTCGGAATCGCAAAGCGGCAGAAGAGCCTGTTTACCGTGCGTCCGGGCGAAGCCGTGCGCAAACTAGCGAGCGGAACGGAAAGCCTGAAAGACAAGACCGTGATGGCGCTCAAAGAGCATCCGGGGTGAAGGTCGGTCTTCTCCGCAATTCCGGGGGTGACCTCCGATCCGTTGAGAGAGTTGTACCGGGAGGCCGGTGTCCATGTATACACCGACTCTGGCGACGTGCTTTCGGCGAACGAGTCGTGGCTCATGCTCCACACCAAGACTGCCGGTCCAAAGCGAATAGTCCTGCCAAAGAACTACAAACGGATTACGGACATCACAACCGGGAAGATCCTTGGCGAGAACCAAGACAACATCTCACTGGACCTGCCGAAATACGGCACGGCGGTGTTCCTGCTGGAATAGCGCCGTGTCCGCTTGTGTGCCATGGCGATCCGCGTTACAGCAGGAAACTCTCGATGAGGATCACGGCGATCCCCATCAAAGCCCCGCCCGCGATCACGCCCGCGCAGACCGGCTCCATGTTCTCGACGAAGACCTTGCGGAACCACGGCGTTTCGTTCTGGCTCCGTTTCTCGGCGAGCCAGAAGAGGAAGGATCCGAGGAACATGGCGAAACAGGTGTTGAACGGGATCACGGTGGCCAGCCCGACGCCGACGCCCGAGAGCCAGAAGCGGCCCTTGGTGGCCAGCCGGGCCGCTTCCAGGGCGATCCCCAGCAGCGCCCCGGCCAGGGCCGCCCAGCGGGCCGAGAGCGGGAGCTTGTCGAGGCCCTGCGTGAGGAGTTCCGCCACGGCCTTCCACACCGTGGCCGCGGGCATCGGGTACTGATCGCTGATCAACTGCTGCGGGCCGTTGCGGAGAAAGACCAGGTAGAAGACCGGCACGGCCACCGCAGCCCCGGCCAGGATCCCCAGCACGTGGCCGATGGCCTGCTGGCGCGGCTTGGCCCCGAGCATGTAGCCGGGCTTGATGTCCATCAGCAGGTTCGAGGCGTTGCTGGCCGCCTCGGCCGTGACCGCGGCCGTGGCCAGGTTCGTGGTGATGTTGCCCGGGGCGATCGCGCCGTAGGTGAGCTGGGTGAGTTTGCCGATGGCGCCGACCGGCGTGATCGAGGTGAGCGCCGTCGAGTTGGCCGCGATCAGGGTGAAGACGAAGATCAACGCAACGGCCACGATCCCTTCCCACACCGCCACGCCGAAAGCCAGGTTGGCGATTGCCACGACCACCCCGCCCAGCACGGGAATCCCCACGAGAAAGACCCAGGTGGGCAGCTCGATCCCTTTGAGCACGTCGCTTTCATGCCGGGGCGACTTCCGTCGCAGCAGGACCGTGAAAGCGCTGGTGAGGATCCGCGGCCTGGCGAAGAAGGCCAGAAGCGAGGCCGCGGTCATCATGGCCACGCCGCCCCACAGGCCCCAGACCGTGATCCTACGGAACCCGTAATGGATCGCGCCGTCGGCCACCGCGCCCTCGATGTCTCCCCAGGCGATCATCCACGGGGCCAGGATACAGTAGTTGACGATCGCCCCCACCAGGAGCGACACGCCGGTGCGGATGCCCATCAGCCCGCCGGCAGCCATCATGACGAAGTCGGTATCGGGCCTCACGGTCAGTTCGCGGAGTTCGGTGCCCAGGATCCGCGGGGAGAAGAACCGATAGACCCAGCCGTCGAGGAACTCGGGAAAGGTGAACCGCCCGATCCCGAGCCGCTCCAGGATCGGCTGGCTGCTCCAGAGCTTGACGAGTCCGGCGGCTGCGCCGCAGACCGTGAGCAGTTTGGCCTTGAACATCCCCTCGCTCGCGTCGCCGGAGTGGAGGGCGTCCATGACGATCCCGGCGGCCCGGCCCTCGGGAAACGGATGCTGCTCGTCGTTGATGAACCGCCGCTTGAGCGGAAAGGCGAACAGGACGCCGAGCGTGGCCACCGCGGCCATGAAGGCCATCGTGATTCCCATGGGAATCGGGGTGCCGGTCACGATCATGTAGGCAGCCAGCGAGGAGATCAACGGCATGGTCATGTAGCCGGCCGCCGTGGCGATCGACTGCATGCAGTTGTTCTCCAGCACGGTGAACTCGTCGGCCAGGCCGAGGCGTGCCAGGATCCGAAACGACGCGAAGGCGAGGATCACGGAGGTGATGCCGACGCCCAGGGTCCAGCCCGTCTTGGCCCCCACGTACAGGTTCGTCAGCGACAGGATCCCGCCCAACAGCATCCCGGTCAGCGCTGCCCGGAGGGTCAACTGGGGCATGTCGCCCCGCCAGACGTTTTCAAGCCACCAGCGGTCCTTCTGCTCCAAGGTCCAGGTGCGGATCTGCTCGTCGGTGAGGTGCTGAATCGCCATACACGGATCCTAAGACTTCGGAATTCCGTAACACTTCAGCCGTATGAAGTTGTCGGAAGAGGAGAAGGGAAAAGGAAAAAGCGGGGGAAAAGGGAAACAGAAGAGGAGAGGATTCCCATTCAGAATTGTGTGATCAGGGCACGGCTTCTTGCCTTTTCCATTTCTTCAGCTCTTTCCCTTTTCCCTTCCCCTCTTCGCACTTCATTCCGCTGAACACTTTCGGAATTCCTAGCTGCGGCCTCGGTCGCACGAAATGACCTTGCAGGGTACTGGGAGACCGTGGCATGAACTGTAGGGAACGCCCTCTGTGGCGTTCCGGCAACGAGACTGCGGTATCCAGGGCGATTCACGGAACGCCACAGAGGGCGTTCCCTACAGCGAATCCTCCCAGGATCCTACGAAGCCGTTTAGGGTCGCCCCGAGCCCCGTCCCGGGCCACCGGAACCTCCAAAGCCGCCCGAGCCGCCGGAACCTCCAAAGCCGCCCCGGCCGCCTCCTCCGAAACCTCCCTGTCCTCCGGCGTCTCGCTCCCGGTCCTGGCCTCGCGAGGTGTTGTAGGAGCGCGAGCCGTTGCGCTGGGCCGGTTGCTCCCGGCCCGACGGGCCGGTTGGCCTCGTGCCGGAGGGCTGGGCACCGGGCGATCGGTCCGCCGCGGCCCGCGCCGCTCCGGCCCGCGCCGCTCCGGCCTGGCCGGCGTCGCCGGCCCCGGGAACCCGGCCGACGCCGCCCTGGCCCCCTTTCGTCTCCGTGTGTGCCCGCTCGTTGGCGAGGCCCGACATTTGCTTGGCCGATTGCTGCACCGCGACCCGCTGGCCCGCGCCGACCGGCTGCACCTTGATCGGACCGTTCGGGTTCTTCTGGAGTTGCCCCGCCGGATGGCCGACGGCGAGATTGCGGGCATCGGGCCGGCCGTGCGACTTGGGGTCCGCCAGCAGACGCTGCTGTGCCGCGAGGGTATGCGGCGGACGCATGTCGGGATGCCGCCGATAGTAATCGTGCCAGCCTCGCAAGTTCGCCTCCCAGTGTGGGTCTCCGTGGTGGTACGCTCGGTAGTAGCAGAACAAGGGATCGTAGCCGTAACGGGGACCGCTGTAGATGAACCACGGTTGGAACCCGATCGCCACGTAGGTGTCGGCATAATAGTCGCCGAAGTAGTAGTGACGGTACGCCGGCCGGCAAAACAGCGAGACGCTCACCGCGCCCACGTCGACGCACACCGCCGGCCGATAGACGCGGACCGGCGCGGCGAAGTAGACGGGCGCGAAGAGCAATCCCCGCCGCTCCAGGGGATAGTCCCAGTAGCCGTCGCAGTAGACCCAACCGCGCGGGCACCAGTAGTAGGTAGGATAGACCCAGACCCGATCCGGCTGCGACACCGCCCAGTAGCCCGGGACCCACACGTAGCGCTCCAATCGCCACTGCCAGTGCCCCGGGACCCAGACGTGCGTTTCGCCCGGCGAGGGACTACTCGGTCCCTGATCCAAGCTGTCCGGCGGTTTGGGGAGGTACGTGACTTCGGTCTTGGCGATCGGGATCCAGTAGCCCGAGACCCACTGCCATCCGCCCTGGGCTTCCTGCCAGTAGCCCGGATTCCAGCGGACCCCATTGGGGGCCACCCGCCACACCCCGCTGACCCAAAGGAAGTCTTTCCGCTCGTCGTCCCAACTCCAGTAGCCCGGAATCCAGGCAGCGTTGCCCCCCTCCGGCTTCACCTCAGGGGGCTGCTCTTCGACTGGCTCCGGCGGGCGCTTGGGGACCATCATGCCGGGGCCTGCGGCGTTGGTGACCGGCGACGCATAGGCTTCGTGGATCGGACCCCGCGTAAGCACCTCCACATTGGGGTCAACAGCGGCCGGAGTTGGCACCGTTTCGGCGGAGACCGACCCAGTCGATGGAGGGGCAATAGTGGGCGGCGCGGCAAGCGTTGGTGGGGGAACGGTCAACTCCTGAGCGGGAGTCAACGAGCCATGGAACCACCAAACCGCCAAGGAAAGGCACGCTGCTCCCGCTGTCCTTCCCGCAATCCACTCGCGATTCCGTCGCCCCTTCATCGCTAAACGCCCTCCGTGTTGGCATTTCTGCAAGAAGCTGTCGCGAACAGCCTTGCCCTCCCTGGATCCTGAAACCTCGTCTGGGACGGACCGGCGGGGCATTGTATCGGCGGCGGGGCCGCAGCCGCAAGAGAGACTGGCGAGCCGGAAACCGTGTGCCGTACAATGGACGACTCCACCTCCAGGAGATTGCTATGCCGGAAAAGACCGCCGTCGTGTTGGCCGCAGATCGCCACCCTCGCCCAGAGCAAGACGTGCTCGAGGGCGTGTTGCTCGCCGAGCTCGAGCATCGGCCCGAGTTCGACGTCATCGTGGTTCCCCATCTCTACGACCTCGCTCCCGACGGCCCGGTGGTCCGGACGCTCCGCGCGGTCCGCGGCGACATGATCGTGCTGGCGTGGCTCTATCCGCGTTCTGCGTTCTGGGTGCTCGACGCGAACGGGATTCGCGGCCGGCTTGGCCGGACTTCTTCGCTGCCGGAGGAGGACGCGGCCATGCCTTCGCAGCGTAAGGGAGGTGAGGCCGAGGTCCCCGATCGCACGATCTGGTGCTTCGATCTCCGCACCCACGACGATCCCAAGCCCTTGTTGCGTCAGATCCACGAGGTTGCCGCCGCGAGGTTTGGGACGGCAGAGCCGGTGGACGCACCGGCCAACGGCAAGGCCAGGCGTTTGGAGGAGCCGACTCGCCCGCGGTGGTACCCGGTGATCGACCTCGGGCGGTGCACCGACTGCAAGGAATGCCTGAACTTCTGCCTGTTCGGCGTGTTCAGCCTGGACGCGGCCGGGGCCACGATCGTGGAACAGGCCGATGCGTGCCGCCCTGGCTGCCCGGCCTGTGCGCGGATCTGTCCGAGCGGGGCCATCATGTTTCCGCAGCACAACGACCCGGCCATTGCCGGCGATCCCCAGGCGTCGCTCCAGGGTCTCAAACTGGATCTTTCCCAGATCTTCGCCGGCCTGGACCCGAGCGTCCTCGCCGCCCAAGAGCGGCAGCGGGCGCTGGCCGAATCGGGCCCTTCGAACGGACCGACGCCCGGCCTGCACGTCGATTCGCCCCACCAGAAGCCCGACCTCGATCGACTCGTGGACCACGTCGACGAGCTGGATCTGTGAGAGACCACGCCTACTCGAAGACCTCGGCGAGAGGCAGGGCGAAGCCCGGCAAGAGTTCGCCGCCTGCAAGGCTCTCGGACTTGTCCAGCACGCGAGGCTCTTCACCCTTGCGGTGCACGGACGCCGTGCGGCTGTCGGGGTCGATGACCCAGACCGTATCGCATCCCGTGTCGAGCCACTGGTTGACCTTGGCTAGCACCTTGCCCATGCGGTCATCAGGCGAAAGGACTTCCACGGCCAGGTCGGGCGGGCCCTGGAAGAAGCCGAGAGGAATGCCATGGCCGATCCGAGCCGCGCGAACAAACGCCACGTCCGGGGCCCGCACCGTGTCGGGATCGCGGCCGATGTGAAAACCGGTTTCGGCACCAAAGATCTTGCCCAGTCGATTCTGCTTTACGAACGCTCCCAAGGGCACCGTCACGTTACCCACGATGACTCCGTGCCGTCCCCCCGCGGGCGACATCATGATGAGTTCCCCGGAAAGCAATTCGCACCGTCCCAGATCGGGCGCATGGAGCAACTGCTCGGCGGTCGTGATGGTCTCGATCGTAGCCATGATATCGATATCCCCGCTAACATACTATTCCATCCTTGCCCGGTTGTCAACGCATTCACGGGGAGTGGGGCTGCCGCGCTGTGCGCGGGTCTCCTGACCCCCGCACGCTTGACGACCGAAGGTCTCCGGAAACGCCGGGAGACCTTCGGTCATTGCCTCGGCGAGGTCGGGAGACCCGCGCCGAGCGCCGCGAGGTCGGGAGACCCGCGCCGAGCGCCGCGTTTGGCGGCCATTCGACATGCTGAAGCATATCCTGCTCGTGACATGCTGAAGCATATCCTACGGGATTGCTAACACGTAGAGCGTGACGCTGTAGGCGGCCAAGGGGAGGTTGCCGGAGAGGCCCGCCACGGGCTTTTCGACGATGCCCACCCGGGGCGGCTTGCCGGGCTCGTTGTAGGCCATCGGGTCGGCGGCGGCGATCTCGTAGCGGCGGCCCTGGCCCGTGATCTTGACGCCTTGGAGTTCCAGCGGCAACTCAAGCGGCTCCTTCGTCGGGTTGACGATCCCCACGGTGAGTGTCTTGCCGTCCTTGCTCAGCGCGGCCATCGCGTCGAGCGGCTGGCCCACCTTGGTCGCCAGGGGCACGCTTCCAAAATGCTGCCGATAGAGCTTGAGCACCAGGCCGGTGGTCTCGAACTCGGCGGCCGTCTTCGAGGTCTTGATCGCGCCGATGACGTTCACCGTCTGGGCGTAGTTGGCCATCACGTAGAGGTCGCTCTGCCGGGCATACTCGTGCAGGGCCGCGGCCACGCCCAGGGCGTCCTTGAGGAAGTAGCGGGTGCCGATCTCGCCGTAGAGGTCCGGGCCGTACCAGTAGTTCCACTCGTCGAGGGCCACGGGCATCGGCTTGCCGGCCACGGCCGCGATCTCCTTGCGATACTTGCGGTGGGCGTCGGCGATACGGCGCACACTGTCGGGCATCTGCCGCACGTGGGCCACGAGGTCCGGCTTGCTCCCCACGTAGAAGTGCTCGCTGAGGGCCGTCATCGACCCGGCCGCGTGGGTCAACATGCCCACGGTCCAGGGACCGACGTTGCCGACCCCGACGAGCTTGATCGAGGGGTCTTCGGCCCACATCGCTTTGGCAAACTCGTTGTGTTTCTCGATGTATTTTTCAAGCGGCATGTGGCCGAGCTGCCACTTGCCGTACATCTCGTTGCCGACTCCCCACCAGCAGACCCGGTAGGGCTCGGGATAGCCGTTCCGGGCACGGAGCTTGCCCATGGGCGTGTCGGCCTTGCCGTTGGCGTACTGGAGCATGTCGAGGGCCAACCGGAGGTTGCCCTGCCCGCTGTTGACGACCATGTAGGGCTCGGTCTTGATCTCGCGGCAGAAGACCATGAACTCGTCGAGGCCGAAATCGTTGTGCTCGATGCCTTTCCAGGCCGGATTCTTGCGGGGCGGACGGCGATCGCGATCGCCGATGCCGTCCTTCCAGTTGTAGCCGCTGACAAAGTTGCCGCCCGGCCAGCGGTAGATCGGCGAGTCCAATTGCTTGAGCAGGGCCAGCGTGTCGGCCCGCATGCCGTGGACGTTGTCGGCCGGCATGAGCGAGACGGCGCCGATGCGGAAGCTCCCCCGGCCGACGATCTCGAGCCGGGCGTCGTCGGTATCGGCCCCGGCAGCAAACGCGAGGGGCGACTTTTTGAAATTGAAATCGACAGAGACGGATGGGATGGCCACGGTCTGCCGCTGGTCGGGCTTCGATCCCCAGATCAGGCTGACGTGGACCGGGCCGGCCGCGTTGCCCTGGCCGCCGGCGCCGGCCAGCCAGATACGTCCGACGTACTTGTGCCCCTTACGCACCCCGAGTCCCGCCTGGACAATCCCGGCGTCCCTCCCGGGTCCGGAGGGCGCGACGCGCGGCGTCTGCTCGCCCACGAACGGCTTTTCGTGGTCCATCACGACCTTGGCGTCGCCCGTGGCCTTCCAAGGCGACTGCTTATCGCCGACGGGATAGAAAAACTTCCGGTCTTCGAGCATCTCGGCCCAGATGCCGCCGTAGATGCAGCGGCCGAGGTGCTCGATGAACTGGCCGTAGATGTAGGGCGAGACGGGCACGCCCTTGTGTCCGGCGTCGACGGCCAGGATGTTGCCCCGGGGATCGGCCGTCGCCGTCCCCCGGGCCTCGCCGGCCCAAGACGAGGCGACACAGCCTGCCGCCAGCCCCCAGGCCAAAAGCCCGGCCAACACGATCGCTTGAAGCGAAGATCTCATCGCAGCGTCTCCTGATGCAGCGGGGTCGGAGGTGGATTCGACCCATGAAGATAATGCGCGAGTTCGCCCTTTGTCCACCCTTCGGAGTGCGGCGACCTGTCGCTGCTGGGATTGGTCTTGGGTCTTGGGGCTTGGGTCTTGGGGTTTGGGGTTTGGGGTTTGGGGTTTGGCTCTTGGGGCTTCCGGGGCAGAGAGCATAGGCCATTGCCGAAGACCGAAGACCGAAGACCGAAGACCCAAGACCCAAACCCCAAGCCCAAAGCCACCAAACCGCTCAATCTACCCAGTTTGCCATGCCTTTGTTGACAGGGATCGGTAAGTTTGGAATACTACGGCGGTTTCTGGGGCCGGGCATTGGGCCCGGTCCCGAGGGGGACGTTTTGCGAATGCGGGCGTGGTTCGTGGGGCCACGCCCTCGTGCCCAGCGATCTTGCCGACCGGAACCTATCGCCATGCCTCAAGAGACGACACCCGACGCGATGGAGCAGCGCTACGCCCAGCGGCTGAAGCGGTACGTGGCGGCCATGCGGAACGAGAAGCCCGACATGGTGCCCATCCGTCCGTTCGTCGCCGAGTTCACCGCCAAGTATGCCGGCTACACCAGCCAGGAAGTGAGCTACGACTACGAGAAGGCGTTCGCCGCGGCCCGGAAGTGTGCCGCCGACTTTGATTGGGACGCCGTGGTCGGCAACATGGTCTACGGGTGGATGGCCCTGGTGAAGGCGATCGGGCTGAAGTACTACGCGGTGCCGGGGATCGAGATTCCGGCCGACGCCGCCTTTCAGTACCTCGAACCCCCCGAAGACGATGCCTGGATGCGGGCCGACGAGTACGATCAACTCATCGAGGACCCCACCGGATACCTGTTCAACGTGTGGCTTCCCCGGGTCTCGACCGATGTGGCGGCGCCGGGCCAGCCGAACACGTTCCGCAACAACATGTCGTTTGTCAAAGGCGGCATGGCGATGCTGGGCTACTTCATGGGTTTCGGACGCCAGGCGGAGTTGCTGCGCAAGGAGTCGGGCACGGTCTCGGCGATCTCCGGGATCCTGAAGGCCCCGTTCGACATCATCGCCGACAAGCTCCGCGGCTACAAAGGGCTGTGCATGGACATGTACCGCCAGCCCAAGAAGGTGTTGGCCGCCTGCGAGGCCCTCATGCCGCACCTGACGCACGTGGCCCTCTCGGGGGCCGATCCGGCGAAGAACGTGCCCATCGGGTTGTGGATGCACCGCGGCTGCGTGCCGTTCCTCTCGCCGCCGCAGTTCGAGAAGTTCTACTGGCCTACGCTCAAGCAGATCATCGAGACCCTCTGGTCCAAGGGGCACCAGACCCTCTTCTACGCGGAAGGGGAATGGAACCCGAACCTGAAGTACATCGCCCAGTTGCCCGACCTGAGCATCGTCTACCACGTCGACCGCGGCGACATTTTCGAGGTCCACAAGGCGGTGGGGCACAAGTTCTGCTTAAGCGGCGGCATCCCGAACGACCTGCTGGCGTTCGGCAAGCCCGACGAGGTCCGCGCCTGCTGCAAGAAAGTGATCGACGGCGTGGCCCGCGACGGCGGCTACGTGATGGACGCCAGCGCGATCATGCAGGACGACACGTCGGCCGAGAACCTGCGGGCCATGACGGAGGCGACGCGAGAGTACGGGGTGTACTAGGAGAGGGGTTGGGAGTTGGGGGTTGGGAGTCAGAAATTCGGCCGGATATCCGCGTAGCGGGCGGGCTTGCCCGCCGTTCTGGGAGAAGCAGCATGGCTGACGAGAAGCAGCAAGAGAAACGTCCGCCGGGGTCTTGCGTTCCTTGGGAAGAGAAGCGCAAGGAGTTCCCGCAGATTGCCGGCGACGAAGAGTTGGTGAAGCGTCAATGGGAGGAGATCGACGCCCTGGGATACGTGTACATCTGGCAGATCCTCCTTTCGTTCTAGCGCTCGGGATATCAAATATCAAATTGAGAATATCAAATATCAAATGGACATCCGTGAGCGCCCAGGGCTGCTTGACGAGCGGTCCGGAGTGCATGCGCCGCTAGATTTGATATTTGATATTTGATATTTGATATTTGATATTTTCAATTTGCCATTTGATATTCCCTGACCGAAGGAAGCCGCAGTGACAACGCAGGAAAGCAGCCTGGCCGAAGCGATCGCCTCGTGCCAAGAGGAGCAGGTGACGGCCCTGGTGAAGCAGAAGCTGGCGGCCGGGGTGGCGGCCAACGACGTGCTGGCGGAGTGCAACCGCGGGATGATCGAGTTGGGCAACCGCTTCAACCGGGAGGAGTGCTTCCTGCCCGACCTGATGTTCGGCGGAATGATCATGAAGGGCGTGATGGCCGAACTGGCCCCGCACCTGACGCCGCAGCAGACCGGCGAGGCCAAGGCGAAGGCCGTCGTGGGCACCGTGCTCCACGATGTCCACGACATTGGGAAGGACATCCTCGTGATGATGCTCCGCGGGGCGGGCTTCGACGTGGTGGACCTGGGCGTCGACACCGCCCCGGAGAAATTTGTGGAAGCGATCCGCCGCCACAAGCCTTCCGTCGTGGGAATGAGCCTGCTGCTGACGACGTGTTACAAGTCGGTGGCCGGCACCGTCCAAGCGATCCGCGACGCCGGGCTCCGCGAGCCGCTCTCAATCATGGTCGGCGGGGCGGCCGCCAGCGAACTCCTGGCCCAGAACGCCGGCTGCGATTTCTACGGCAAGACGGCGGTCGACGGGCTCAAGTACGCGTGCCGGGTTGCCGGCGTGGATTGATGGGATTCGGCCGTTCAGGGAGGATATGTCGCCTTGACTCCGTTGCGTTTTCTGCCGTTTGCGGTCCTCGGTCTGTGTCTCTCGGGCCCCGCCCTTGCAGCCGACGACTGGCCGAAGCTCCTCTTCAAGGAGACGAGCCACGATTTCGGCGCCGTCGCACGCGGTGCGGTCGCCGAGCACCGGTTCGTCGTCGAGAACCCCTTTGTGGAAGACGTCCACATCAAGTCGGTCCACTCGTCCTGCGGCTGCACGAAGCCGACGGTCACGAAGCCCCTGCTGAAGACTTATGAGACCGGCGAGATCGTGGCCACGCTCGACACGCGACGGTTCCTCGGCCAGAAGGACGCCACGCTCGAGGTCGAATTCGACCGGCCGTTCCCGGCCAAGTTCCGGCTCAGCCTGACGTCGTACATCCGGGGCGACGTGGTGTTCGAACCCGGCGAGGTCCAGTTCGGCTCGGTGGCCCAGGGGCAGAGCGTGCGCAAGCGGGTGACGGTGAGCTATGCGGGCCGCCCGACGTGGACGGTCACGAAGGCCATCCTCGATTCTGCGGCCCTGGACTTGGAGATCGCAGAGACCGAGCGCGCGGTCGACCCGAACACCAAGGTCGGCAAGGTGACGTATGAACTCTGGGTGACGCTCAAGAAGGATGCGCCCGCCGGATACTTCAAGGACCTGGTGGTCCTGCAGACCGACGATCCGAACCAGCAGACCGCCCGCATCCCGCTCACGGTCGAGGGGCTGGTCGTTTCTTCGCTCGCGGTGAACCCGGCCGTGCTCATGCTGCCGGCGGTCGAGACGGGACGGACGATCTCGCGGAACCTCGTGGTCCGCGGGAAGACGCCGTTCCGCATCCTCGAAGTCGAGGGCCCCGACCCACGATTCCATTTCAAGTTCCCCGCAGCCCCCGATGAACACCCGATGATCGTGGTGGAATTTCGGGCCGACGACCGGCCCGGCAGGGTCTCCGGGAAGATCCGCATCAAGACCGACATGCCCGGCACTGAGCCGCTGACCGTGTCGGTCGACGTCCAGGTGGCGGCCCCGAGCGCCTCGAAGACCGGCCCCGGCGCGATCCGGGACGGGTGATCGATCGTGGGGCGACCTTTCACGGGGCTCGATGACCGGTGAAACGGACTACGGAGGACTCCATGAAATCCCACACCGAATACCTCACCTTCAACATCCCCTCGAAGATGGCCTTCCAGAACATCACGCCGCAGGTGGAGGCGGCGGTCAAAAAGAGCGGGGTGCAGGAAGGACTGGTGCTGATCAACGCGATGCACATTACGGCGAGCGTCTTCATCAATGACAACGAGCGGGGCCTGCACCACGACTACGGCAAGTGGCTCGAAGAGTTGGCCCCGTTCAACCCCGACCCGAACGTCTACCACCACAACCGCACCGGCGAGGACAACGCCGACGCCCATCTGAAGCGCCAGGTGATGGGCCGGGAGGTCGTCGTCGCGATCACCAAGGGCCGGCTCGATTTCGGCCCGTGGGAGCAGATCTTCTACGGCGAATTCGACGGCCACCGGCCCAAACGGGTCTTGGTGAAAATCCTCGGGGAGTAGGGAGCTGCGCAGGGATCGGCCTGAAAGAGGGTAATCCCGGTATTGCACATGCTCGACAGGAGGCTTGCATTGAGGTTCGCTTCTCCCGAGCGAGGGGAAGCGGATTGCCTTGGGGACACGGTGCGCCGGAATTGTGCCGGCCGAGGTCGAGAAGGCGGCAGACATGGGGATCTCATCCTGGCACGCCGGGTCTCTCGTCACCGAGTATGCGATCGCGTACCTCCTGTCGCTGACGGCGCTAGGCCTCTTCATCCTTTGGATCTGGGTCGATCGCTCGTTTCGCTGGGTTCCCTGGATCGTCGGCGAGGACCTCCGTCTCCGATTTCTGCGCGGTGAGCCGCTGCGAATGATGCATGGCTGGCATTATCACGCAGTCCGCCTGTTGGTGTTCTTGTTCCTGTCACTGCTGGGCCTCGCCTCGACGATCGCAGTATTCGCCCTGTTTCTCTTCGACGGAGAAACCGGACGAGATGTCGGCAAGATCCTGTTTGCTGTTGGGCTCCTGGTGTCCTGGCTCGCCTTGTTCGTATGCTACCGGCGTCTGTGGTGGCTCGCATTTCGACACCATGTCGCTAGGCATCTTGATGCGATGAAGGCGAGTATCCGTGTCCTATCCAAGCACTGGCCGACTGAAAAGGTCTTCTTGCCGGGCCTGGGGACCTACGTTCCGTCGGGCCAGCATCCTGATCTTCTATACATCGACGGCCCCGGTCCCGATGGTTGTACGGACTTCCAGGAGAAGTTCGACAGGATCAGCCGAAGTGAAGGGGGCGGCTTCTCCTTTGCCGTTGGGTCTTGTCCCGAGTACTGGGTTCACTTCCTTGGAGAAGGCCGCACGCCGCGGTCGAGCACGATCAACGTGATGGGGACCCTTGTCTCGTCGGAACTCCAGGGAGCCGTCGAGTTCGCGAAGGGCTGGTATCTGGCGTGTTACGAGCACCATATCGTGGAGGCGCTCTCAGCTTCGGCCGGCGAGGACAAGCCACAAAGCCCAGGACCGGAAAGCGAACCTGGCCTGTAGGGAATGCCCTCCGTGGCGTTCCGGGACTCGGCGTGCGGCATCCATGGCGATTCGCGGAACGCCACGGAGGGCGTTCCCTACAGGGTGAATGACGAAGATGGAATCCTGAATGCACCCACCCGTGCGCATTCTGCGTTCAGTGATTCCGTATTCAGTATTCAGTATTCGCCGTTCACTTGCCCCTCGGAGCGTGACGACAAGATCGCATCCGGAAGCCCCCAGGCGAGGGGTTGCTGGACTTCGCTCGTGCGGCGCGGTGTAATGGAACGCACACGCCTGTATCCTCCACCCCTTTGTTGCTGAAGGAGTTGATTCATGTCGCGAACGACCCGACGGGATTTCTTGAAGACGGCGGCTGCCGGGGTAGCCCTCAGTGCGGCCGGTGGGAGCAGCCTGGCGGCCGTTCCGAGGCCGAGAAAGGCGGCCGGGAAGGTGCTCGGGGCCAACGACACGATCCGGATCGCCGTGGTCGGGATCCATGGTCGTGGGAGCGAGCACATCAGCCAGTTCGCCCGGATGAAGGGAGTGCAGGTCGCGTGCCTCGTCGACCCGGATAGCCGGCTGTTCGCCGGACGGACCAAGGACGTCGAGCGTTTGGGGAAGAACACGCCGAAATGCGTCCAGGACGTGCGTCAGGCGTTGGAAGACAAGTCGCTCGACGCCATCTCGATCGCCACCTGCAATCACTGGCATTCGCTGGCAACGATCTGGGGGTGCCAGGCCGGCAAGGACGTGTACGTCGAGAAGCCGTGCAGCCACAACGTCTTTGAAGGCCGGAAGTGTGTGGAGGCGGCGCGGAAGTACGGGCGCATCGTGCAGCACGGCACGCAGAGCCGCAGCGACCGCAAGTGGGCCCACACGATCGCCGCCGTCAAGAGCGGCAAGTTCGGCAAGCTGCTGGTGGCCAAGGCCTACGCGAGCAAGGTCCGCTGGAGCATCGGGTTCAAGGAGCCGACCGATCCGCCCAAGGAGTTCGACTTCGATCTCTGGCTCGGGCCTGCGCCGAAGCAGCCGTATCACGAGAACATCGTCCACTACAACTGGCACTGGTTCTGGGACTTCGGCAACGGGGAGATCGGCAACCAGGGCGTTCACCAGATGGACATCGCGCGGTGGGGCCTTCCGGAAGTGAAGGAGGCGTTCACGGCCATTTCGATGGGCTGCCGCTTTGTCGACACGCCCGACTTCCGCGACCAGGGGCAGACCCCGAACATGCAACTGGCGGTGTTCGATTTCGGCGGGACGCTCGTGGTTTTCGAGGTCCGCGGGCTGAACGGGAAGAAGGGGCCCGGCGGCAAGGAGTACAAGCCGCAGGTCGACAACGAGTATTACCTCGAAGCCGGCGCGATCAAGGGGGGCAAGTTCTATCCTAAGGGGAAGAGCGAGCCGGAGCCGCTGCCCGAACTGCCGCTGGGCATCCGGCTCGCCGGCCATTTCGAGAACTTCATCGACTGCGTGCGGAGCCGCAAACCGGCCGACCTCAATGCCGACATCGAGGAGGGGCACCGGTCGTCGGCCATGTGCCACCTGGCCAACATCTCCTATCGGCTGGGCCACGAGGTGCCGTTCACCGAGAAGCCCACGGCCCTGGGCGACAACGAGCACGTGCTGGCCAGCGTCAAGTCGATTGAGGACCAGCTCGTCGGCGCGCTGGGCATGGACCTGAAGAAGTTCAAGTACACGCTCGGCACGAAGGTGAAGTTCTGCCCGAAAGCCGAGAAGTTCCTCGACAACCCGGCAGCCGACAAGCTCCTGACCCGTGCCCCCCGCCCGCCGTTCTGCGTCCCGGAAAAGGTGTGAAACGCGGCGAAGGTGAGGGAAGACGACCTGGCCGTAGCATGACCGGTTTGTAGCTCCGAAAAGCCCACGGGTTGCAACCCGCGGGCTTGGGGCGCCGGTCAAGGTGCTCCTTAACCTCAAGTCGCTCCTGAAAGCAGAGACTCCCGAAGCCGGCAGGACTTCGGGAGTCTCGAATCGCGTACTTCCGCGACGGCGAACGCTGCACAGGGGGTGGAAATCGTCCTCACCCCCGGCCCCTCTCTCCCGCGAAGCGGGAGAGGGGAGAGTGGGGAGAGGTTAGTCGATATCGCGGATTTCCACCAGCGTGTGGGTCACCAGGGCGTCGCCTTCGCGGTAGGTCTCGCCGGTGATCGCGGGGATCACTTTCAGGACCTTGAGGGCCACGCGGACCTGGTCCATCACGCTCGCCTTGCGGGCCTTCGGCTTGCGGGGTTCCGGCTTCTTGCCTTCGGCGGCCTTTTTCTCGGCGGGCTTCTTGGCGTGGACCGGCTTGGCCGAGTCCTCTTTCTTGGTTTCGGGCTTGGCCGCCTTGGGGGGCCGCTTGCCCTTGGGCGTCTCGCCCGCGCTGGGACGATCCTCCGGCACCGCCTGGCGCACCGCGAATTCCACCCACGGCGTGGCCGCATCGACCAGGCCGGCCCAGTGGAAGGAGGCGGCCATGGCGCGGGGGCGAGCCGGGTCGGCGAGTACGCCGCGGAAGGCGGGCGGGGTGGGGGTCAGCAGCCGGGTCGCATGGGCGTCGGTCGCGGCCACCACGCCCACGTGGTCCGATAGCCCGAGGCTCACCACGAGTTCCTTGGTCAATCCCCACTGCTCGGGAAACTCGAACGTGTACAACGTGCCCGAGCCGGTCTGCGACGTCTTGGGCTGGGGAATGGCGATCGGGGGGATATCGCTCGGGTCGGGGACGACCTTGCGCATCGTCTCCACCCCCTCGTTGAACAGGTTGCGGTATTCGGCCATGGCCTTGCGCAACGCCTGGGCGTCGCTCACGCCGAAGACCAGGGCCGGCTCGATCATCGGCATGGCCCGGTCCATGGCCGGAAGCTCCTTGTGGAACTGACGGCTCTTGAACCTGGCGTCGATCACCAGCCCGAACTGCTCGTCGGCCAGGGCCCGGATGAGCGTTCGATTCGCTTCGTCCAATCGCTTCACGAGCGGGGCGAAGAGGCGCTCGGCCTTCTTCAGTTTCTCCCGGTCGTCGGCCGGAATCTGGGGCAACCCGAACTCCTCGAAGTAGTGATAGCCTCGCTTGACCCACTTGACCACGAGGTCGTAGTCACCCACGGAACTCCGCGAGCGGCCCAGAAGGGCCAGGATCGGCTTGCCGCCGACGTGCTCGATTAGCGAGAGGGCCTTGCCGGCGTCGACCTGCCGGAGATCGCCCCAGGCGTAGGAATAGCCCTCCATGCCCTGCCCGGTGAGGAAGGCGAACGACATGATCGCCCCGGCCTCGGCATCGATCGACTTCAGGTCCTTGGTCAAGTCGGCGATGTCCTTGTGGATCTCATCCCGCTGGCCGGCCTCGAGGTCCAACTTCGGCAGGGCCCGGTCGACGGCCTTCAAGAGATCGTAGACATCCCGGGTGTTCGACACGACCCGCGACAGAAAGCCCCGGCTGGCGTAGCCGATCGACGTCAGCCGGCGGTCGGCGTACTTGGCCAGCGGCTTGAACTCCGGCCGGTCGGCCAGCGACTTGCCCTTGCCGAGTTGGGCCAGTCGGTCGGTCGAGGGCCCGAAGGCCAGGAGGAGATAGTCGCCGCGGAGCCCGAGGGAAATGACCTGCTTCATCGCCCGGACCCGCTTGACCACCTTGTCGAGATCGCCCTTGTGCAACTCGTGCTCCCGGGCCTCTTCCACGGGGATTTCGTTCCAAGGGATCATCCCGCCGTCGAGCGTAAGGGTGAGATACTCGTTGCCGGCCACGGTGGTCCGCTTCCAACGGTCGCCGTACTGGGGCGCGAACATCAGAAGCGCGTTGACCGCGACCTCCAGCTTGGCCAGTTCCTGCACGGCCAACTGGCGGTCCTTCACGCGGAACCCGAAGATCACGTTCGGCACCTTGAGGAGTTCCAGGTTCCCGGCCAGCGCCGAGATCACAAGGGCTGCCGGGTCCACGTCCCGCCGGCCTTCCCCAGTGAGTTCCCCGAGCATCTGGCCGTAGCGGACCTCGCTGGAGACCCGTTGCACCAGTTCGATCAGGTCCACGGCGCCCTGGTCGCCGTAGACGAACACTTCTTGGGAGAACATGTCGCCGAGGAGCTTGACGGCCTGGCGCACTTCAAAATTGGCCCAAGCCGCCTTCAACTGGCGGGCCGCTTGCGCAAACTCACCGCCTTGTCCGGCACGATCGCTCGACTCGATCCCTTCGGAGATCTGCTTGCGCAGGTCTTGGACCGCGGGGAGTTCCATGATCGCCGCCCAGGCGCGGCTCTTGCCGATCGCCTCGATCTGCTCGCCGTTGCGGAGCGACGCGCTGTAGAACGCGGCGTCGTCGGGGACCCAGTTGAGCGACGTGTCCAGCTTGTCCAACGGACCTGCCGCATGTGCGGGCGAAGCCCCGACGATGCAACCGGTGAGAATCGCCAGCGCCGTTCCCGCCAGGACCCAATGCCTGACGCTCCATTTGTGCCGAGCGGCCATGAGCGTGACTCCTCGTCCGAAGACGCTAGAGGAAAAGAAGAGATGCCCTGTTCGCCCGCATTCTAGCCGGATGCCGGGGGGGAGGAAAGGGGTTGGAGATTTCCTTGGTGGGCCGGCGCTTCGCTTGTCCCACCCTACAAGTTGGCTCCGCCCTCCAAAGCCAGATGCGGTTTCACAATCCCGGGAGGGCGAGGCTCCTGCCGAGCCTGCTACCATCGCGCGTTCGGGCAGGTGCATGACGGCTCGGCAGGAACCTCGCCCTCCCTGAGTGACGCAAGGTCGTCTAGGGCAAGTCCGCACGGAGCGTCGTCACGCCCCAGGCGGGGACGCGAATGGTGTCCTTGACTTCTGCAAGGGGCTGCTCGCTCAGGTCGCTGAGCGAGACGCGTCGAGGCACCGGGGCCGCCCAGCTGACCTTCGTGCGAACGTCCTTGCCCGCTCCGCCCCACAGCCGGACGACGATCGCGCGGCCGTCGTCGCTGGGCTTGAGGCCCGTTACGAGCACGTCGGGCGAGTCGATCGTCAAACGTGGAATGCCCGGCGCTCGCAGCCCGCGGGCACCGGCGGCCAGCAGCGGCTGACTCATCCCGATCGCCAGTCGCGACGCTTCAGCAGCATCCAACTTCCGATGCGGGCGAAGGACAAATCGGAACGCGACAGGGCCCTCCTGGTAGGCCCGATAGTTCGTGCCCCAGTGGTTGTTCATGGCCCACGAGTAGAGCTTCTGCGTGGGCCCGACCTGCTTGCGCCAGATATCGGGGTTGGCCTGCGAGTTGAGCAACGTGGCCGTCACGCCGCCTACCTGCACGAGCGGGGCGTCGAGCGTGACCCAGGTGACGCCGAAGTCGGCGTTGGAGACGTCGGCCCAGCGGCTCACGGTGAACCAGTTCTTGCAGGCGCTGGGGATCTGCCCGGCGTCGGGCTGGAAGACGCCGAAGGGCACTTCGAGGCGGACCTGCCCATCGGGCACGCGGAACGGGAAGGCGAAGTTCACGCTCTCCTTCCCTTCGCGGGCGTGGTAGCCCGGCGCGACGAGCCGGCTCTTGTCGACCAGGTTGATCAATTCCACACGGTCCAGGCCCGCCACGAGACGGACCTCCTGCCGCAGCTTGTGGCAACCGGGGGCGTCGGACTCGACCAGCAGCGAAGCGACCAGCGGGCCCGCCTCGTGGACCGTGATCTTCGCGGGGCCGGTCGGTTTCAGGTCGGCCGGGTTGTCGCCGATCAGGTAGAGATATTGATTGATCGCGTGCCCGGACGCCGTGTCGGCCAGGTTGACGTCGAGGCCGGCGGCGCGGAGATCGACCACGGCCCCGGTCTTCTCGTCCAAACGCACACTCAACAGCCCGTTCTCGATCCGAGGGCCGCTGACAGTAACTTTGTCTTCGATGTGCGGCGGTCCTTCGTCGAGGCGGTATCGCGTCGCGGCAAACGGCGGCACGTTGCGGGCGAGGAAGACGAGTTCGCCGCTCCGCAGCCGCTGCGAGGGAAGGGACATGCCGCGGGCGTCCAGCACGCGGCTCCGCTGCTCGGAGAGGTACTTGGGCACGACGACCAGGTCGGTGCGAGCCCAGGAAGTGCTATTGAACACGTCGATGGCGGCCGAGTCGGCGGCCTGTTGCCCCTGACCGATCGCCCGGGAGAGCAGGTCCCGCGACTCCCGGTCGGCGGCCACGGCATAGGACTGCTTGATCGCCCATTGCTCCCGGGTCTCCCGACGCGTGGGCTCGCTGACGCTGCACCACGCGCCCCAGGTGTGCTCGGAGTAGAGGAGCACGTCGCGCCAGGCCTTTTCAAAATCGGCGGCCGGATACGTGCCAGGCCCCTGGATGGCCCAAAGGGCCTCGGCCTGGGCCAGCCGGTCGGAACTGTCGCGGTTCATCGACGTCTCCAGCGCCGACGAGCCCGCCCCGTCCTCCCAGTAGGGCGTCCAGTCGCCCTGGACCCGGGGCAGCTTGTCGCCGTAACGCTCCTCCAACGCGCGGAAGGCTTCGCTGGTGGAAGAGATGATGAACTTCGGCCACTCGTACTTCCCCGCCCACTCCTTGACGAACTCACAAATGGCCGGGTCGGGCACCGCGTTGTCGCCGTGGCCCGCCCAACGCATGGAGGCGATGTCGTAGGGGTACCCGGTCCGGTCGAGTTGGGCCTGGTAAAGCTCGACGAACTCCGGGGTGAGTACGCGGAAGACGTGCGACATGGCGTAGCCCTTATAGGGGATCCACACCAACACCTTGTCCTTGCCCGACGGGCCGACCCAGTAGAACGGCTTGTTCTCCCATTGCACCAGGATGTCGCCGATGCGGTCGAAGTAGTTCGGGGCCACGGAGAAGTACTTGATGCCCGCTTCGCGCATGGCCGGCACGGTGCCCCAGGTGTAGCCGGGCACGTCGCTGATCATGGCCGAATCGAGGGTCGCGCCGGTCTCGCGGCGGAGTTGCGTGGCGAAACGGAAGAGCCGCATCAGTTCCTCGGGCCGGCACAGCCCGGTCAGTTCATTCAGATACATCCCGCACAAGGCCACCTGCCCCTTCTTCACCGCCTCCAGGAACGCCGCGCGCTGTGGCTCCCCCAGCCGGCGAAGGTAGAGGTCGGCCGCCCAGAGCACCTCGACGTTCCAGATGAACCGCGCCCCGGGCGGATAGCCGGCCGTCTTCTTCGCGTACTCGATGCCCCGCAGGAGGTTGTTGACCTGTTTGTCTTCGATTTCGGTCTGGATTTCAGTGTAGCCGATGTCGGTGTGGGAATGCGGCAGGATGTAGATCGTGGTCTTGCGTGGGGGCTTGAGCGTCACGGTCCGCGAGGCGACCGTCCGGCCGGCGTAATCGACGGCCACGTCCAACGGCTTGTCGGAGGCCACGACGGGAATCGTGTACGGGAGCGTATGGCTGCCGAACGTAAGCTGGAGCGGACGCGGCTCCTGACCCGCCACGCGGACCGTGGCCGCCGCGGGCGTCGCGTAGGGGTAGTCGAGCGTGACCCGCAGAGGCTGCACCTGGCCCGTGGGTCGGCGTTCCACCACGGGGATCGCCAAGGCCTCGATGCCGATCCCGCGCGGGGCCGCCTCAGGCTCCTGAGACGTGAAGAACACCATCTCCGACCCGCCCACCGTGCCGTGCGGACTGCCGAGTTTCGTTACCTGCCAGCGGACTCGCTGTGCTGCGACCGGCTCGGGAAGCGGGAAGAAGGTCACGCCGGCCCGCTGGTTGACGTGCCGGACCGACGCCGCCGCGATGGCCTTGCCTTCCGGATCGAGAAAGGTGAGCTTCGATTCAGCGACGGTGGCCGCGTCGTTGCGGTCCACATATTTCATGGCCGCAATGCGGACCGGGCCGCCGAAATCGAACTCGACGAAGGTCTCCGTTCCCTTGCCGCTGGAGGCGTAGGCCGTATCCGGATTGCCGTCGAGCAGCCTTGCGGCCGCGTAGTTTCCGCCGGGATACTCTTCGGCGGCGGCAACGATCCTCGGCGCCGGCAACAGGGTGAGACGGGAGAAAGAAGGCTCGCCGGCACTGGCTCGCGACGCGGCAAGAGTGACGACGACAACAACCCAACCCAAAAGGCAGAGGGCTTTCTTCATTGTCGGGGTCCTCGTTGAAAGGAGTGCGCCTGAGCATTCTATAGCGTCCTGCGTGATTCGCACAACCGCTGCGAGCCGCCCTTTCTCTAGCCCAGGCGTTTACGCCTGGGACGATCGCTCATTCCCGGCTGCGTCTCACTCGCGACCCAGGCGTGAACGCCTGGGCTAGAGAAAAGCGGTTCATCCGGCTGAAGCGTACCTGGGCCGACGACGGCGGCCAAAGTGCGGCTGCGCCGCAGGATTTTCTAAGGCATAGGTCCGGTGTCCAATGGGCGGAAAGAAACGGCCCCCGACGGCATTGGCGGTCAGGGGCCTGACGGGCCATGGGCGCACCGGAGCCTGGATATCCCTCGTCTCACTTGCGTCGTGAGCAGAGCCCGACTCCGTTTCTCCTGGGCAGTTCCTATGGATTCTTGGGAACCGCAAACAAGTACCATGGGACACCGGACTTATGCCTCCGAAAATCCCGGGGGTCTGGGGGCAGCGCCCCCAGGTACGCTTCAGCCGGATGAACCAGAAAAGCGGATCTCGACGCCGCCCGTCGGCATCGGCTTGTCGGCGGCGCACCGTCACCGCCTCGGAGCATTCTCAATCACGTTGTTCTGGCCTCCTTGAACTTTGACCGCCGTCCAGTCTTTAGCGTCCGGTAGATCGTTGCGCACGAGGCAGCCGGCCAGCCGGGTGTCGCTCACCTGATCCAGGAGAATGCCTGCGTTGTCGCAGTCGAGGACGGTGCAGTTGGCGACGAGGAATCGGCGGCACTTCTGGAGGACGAGGCCGGCCTCGGTGCTGTGGACCCCGTTGAGGTGCAGGCCGACCAGCGAGCAGTCCTGGCAGTCGCGGAGCACGACGCCTCCTTTCGCTTCCCGGCTGCGGCCGTAGTCGTAGCCGGGGTTGCGGTCGAAGGCGTTCGCACCGATCACGAGGTTGGAGCACTCCTCGGCGAGGAGATCGCCGGCAAAGCCCATCCAGAAGGTGTTGCCGACGATGGTGACGCCCCGGGCCTTCTTGAGGTCGAGGTTCCACTCCACATCGCTGAGCACGTTGCCCGTGATGGTGAAGTGGCCCCAGCGGCGATCCTTGGCGTCGGCGCCGAGATAGCGGATGTTGGCCGCGCCGGGCACGTTGGAATGCTGGATCGTGCACCCGGTGATCGCGATCTCGGCGATGCCCGCCGCCCCGCCGGAGCAGTCGATCAGCACGTTGGCGGCCGGCGGGCCTTCCGGGTCCATATTGGCTTCGAGGTCGCAGCCGGCCACGTGGAGGTTCCGCACGTCGCCGCCGCGGCAGACGATCCCGCCGGCGCGGTTGTAGCTGATGTGGCAGCCGGTGATGTTGCTCTGGTGCAGGCTCAGATCATCGTAGAAGATGCCGGCCCCGCGGTTCTCGTAGAGGTGGCAGTTGGAGACGATCACGTTGCGGTTCCGCCGCACGAGGTGGATGGCGTGGAGGGTCTTTCGGACCACGGTACGGGTCACAGTCAACTGCATCGTCCCGCCCGCTTCAATGCCGCAGGCCAGCGGGTGTTCGCCGACGATCTCCAACCCGTCGACCATGGGCGACCGCTGGCGCTCCCAGACGCTGGGCTTGAACGACGAGGGATCGGCGGTCCCTTCGTGCGTGCCCACGAACCGGAACGCAGGGCCCTCGCCGGCCATCACGATCCGCCCGGTCCCTTTGCCTGACAAGGAAACCGGCCCCACGCGGTCCAACGCGAGGACGATCGGGCGTGTGATGCGGTAGACGCCGCGAGGGAATCGCACGTCGCCGGTTCCCGAATCAACGGCCTGCTGGATCGCGGCGGTATCGTCGGCCTGGCCGTCGCCCTTGGCGCCGAAATCGCGGACAGTCTTGAGCGGTTCCCCCGCGGCAGCCGCCGATGCGGCCAGGAGAAGACCCGTCGCGAGACAAGAGCCGATCGAGCGGATGAGTCCCATAACCACCTCCGTAACCGATGTAGTGTGCATTGTGAGACACGGCGGCATCCGGCTATCCGTCCTTCGGCGGCTTCCCCTGGATGACCCGGTCTATCACCTTTCGGGCCGCCATCCATGCCAGCGACTTTGCCTTCCACTCCTCCCAGAGCGGGCCCTTGCAGCCGTTGAGTCCGTGACCGCCGGAAGGAAGTTCGAGGTATTCCACCGGGACGTGGTGCGCTTTCATCGCCGCGACGAAATCGCGGCTGTTGTCCGGCGGCACGCTCGTGTCGTCTCTCGCATGGACGAGGAATGCCGGCGGCGTCCGGTCCGTGACTTGGGTCTCGTTCGAGAACAGACGCACCAGATCCGGCTTGGGGGCTGCGCCGAGCAGCTTCTGTTTCGACAGCGCGTGGGTCTTCTCGCCCATCGTGACGACCGGATACACGAGCAGCATGAAATCGGGACGGCAGCTCAGTCGCTCGACGGGGTCGGCGGCGGCGGCTCGTCCCGCATCGAAGTGCGTGCCGGCGCTGGAAGCCACATGGCCGCCCGCCGAGAAGCCGAGAATGCCGACGCGTTGCGGGTCGACTTTCCACTCCGCGGCGTTCGCGCGCACGATGCGGATCGCGCGCTGGGCATCCAGCAACGGCACGTAGGGTCGGCCTTCCGGCAGGCGATACTCCAGCAGGATCGCGGCGATGCCATGCTCATTGAGCCACGCGGCGATCGGATACCCTTCCCGGTCCGTCACGTGGCGGATGTATCCGCCGCCGGGGCAAATCACCACGGCGGCGCCCGTGGCCCGATCAGGCGAAGGCAGGAAGACGGTTACCTCGGAGGCGATCCCTTCGTGCGTGCCGTCGCCCACGGGCGCCTTGCCGGGCCAAAGCGGCGCCTTGATCACCGTTTCCGCTGCGATCGACGCAGCGGGAACGGCCGTGCCTGCCAGCAGTGCAGCGACCATGAGAACCACCGGAGGATGCTTCCTCCCCATAAAAGCGTGTCCCGGTCTCCTGCACATCGACGAAAACTCCCCTTGCGTGAATGTCGACGACTGCCGGGTTGTCGGCCCCGGGCCTCCACCGTTCGCCCTTCCGAGACGACGGATCGTGCTCATTCTCGTTGGGCATCGCGTGCATGTCAACCGATCGCGACTCTCTCAACTCAAAGATCATGAGCACGAGGCAGCGGGATGAAGTGACGGGTGTCGCCCTCGCCGTCCCTCCTCGGCGCCGGCTATTCGACGGCGATGAGGCTGCGGGCCTTCACGAGGCAGAGGACTTCCACACCGGGTTGCACTTCCAGTTCGGCGGCGGCCTGTTGGGTGATCTCGGCCCAAAGGATCTGGCCGATGTCCACTGCCACGAAGAGGCCGTAAGAGACGGGAATGATCCGGCAGACCGTGCCGCGGAGGCGGTTCCGTGCGCTGAGGCCCGAGATGTCGTTCCGGGCGAGCACGACGTCCTTCGGGGAGAGCTGGACGAACGAGGGCATCGGTGAATCCTGGCTGCGCGGCGACAGTTGCAGCATCTGGCCTCCGACGCGGCCCGTGCATAGGCCGTCGCGCGACTCGGCCTTCTCCAGGCGAAGCAGGTTGACGGGAGCGGTGGAGTTCGTCCAGCCCAGCGGCTCCGGCCTGCTCAGGGCTTCGTCGGGCGTGCCGGCGCCCACCAGCCGCCCTTGTTCCAGAAGGACGACCCAACTCGCGGCCCGGCGAACCTCCGCTTGCGCGTGCGTGACGAGCAGGGTCGGGATTCCCCACTCGGCCGCGGCCCGCTCAAGATACGTCAGCACGCGGTCCTTCAGCGTGGCGTCGAGCGACGCAAGCGGCTCGTCCATGAGGAGCAACTCGGGGCCGCAGAGGAGGGAGCGGCCCAGGGCCACGCGCTGCCGTTCGCCGCCGGAGAGGTTGCCCGGCCGGCGTTTCAGCAGAGGGCCGATCTCCAGGACCTGCACCACGCGATCGAAGTCGAGGGTGGGGCGCGTGCGTCCGACGCGCCGCTGTCCATATCTCAAATTTCCCTCGACGCTCAGGTGCGGGAACAGCAGGCTGTCCTGGTACACGATGCCCACATGGCGCTCTTCCGGGGGTAGCGGTAGAGCGACTCGGCCGCGACATTTCCCTCTCCGTGCTTGAGCAGCGCAATGGGGTGACGAATCGGCCCGGTCAGCTTCTCCGGGATTTCAGCCACGATCTTGACCTTCTTGCTGATCGCCGCGTCGGTGGCATAGACGATCCCCGCGTCGGCAGAACCGGTCTCGACGTAGTACAGCGCATGGCGGACGTCTTCGGCCGACGCCACCTTGCCTGCGATCCGGTCCCATAGCCCGAGCCTCGTGAGGGCCTCCTTGGCGTACCGGCCGGCCGGCACCGAGGCCGGCTCGCCCAGGGCGAGCTGCTCGACATCGTCGCCCGCCAGGTCCTCGGGCCGCGTGACGTTCGCCTCGGACCCGATCGGGACGATGATGACGAGCCGGTTGCTCAACAAGTCTCGGCGACGCGCGACGAAGCCTCGCTTGTCGAGGTAGTCGACCCAGTCCGTGTTGGCGGAAAAGAGGAGGTGGGCCTCGGCCCCGTGGACGACCTGCCGCGCCAAAGTGGACGACGCGGCGTAGCTGGCTTGGACCTCCACGCCGGTCTGCTTGGCGAACTTCGTCTTGATCTCGTCCATCGCGTCGGTCAGGCCGGCCCCGGCGAAAGCGATCACGGTCCCGCTGGGTTTCTCGGTTGCCCCGGCCCGAGGCAACGGCTCGTCGCCGCGCCCGGCAGAAAGCCATGCCAGCAGGGTCACCATTGCGAATCCGATGCCCCCAAGCCGACTCCTCATGTCACACCTCGTTCCCAGCGTGGGCCACATGGGTCTCATGCAGGGTTCCTTCCGACAGGGTTTGTATGTTCCGGGAAAGCGGGGCGGAGTGGTTGCAAGTCGCGTGCCACGGCGAAGCGCGATGTTGAATTGGGGCATTCTGCCCGCCGCTGCGGCCCTCAGGTGCCGCGTCAGGACAACTTGGACAATTCGTCGTAGCGAGATGGCTGTAGGGAACGCCCTCCGCGGCGTTCCGTGAAGCTGCGCTCAACTTCTCTTGACGCGGCTCCCAAGGGCTCGAACCACGGAAGATACAGACTGGCTCCTCTGCAAGAAATGTGGTTCATCCGACTGAAGGGCGCGCGGGCCTTCGGCCCGGGATTTTCAAGGCATAAGTCCGGTGTCCAATGGTACTTGCCTACGGTTTGTCAGCGCGGATATACTGGAGCCGCCTGGAGAAACGGAGTCAGGCTCTGCGGGGACGCAAGTGAG
>Ga0067045_1028636_pt1 | contig 29824 bp, 27 predicted proteins | sample TerdegcTABiofilm_FD_59184 | JGI IMG/M metagenome (GOLD analysis project Ga0067045, IMG submission 59184) | Combined Assembly of (Gp0054472, Gp0054536) Wastewater bioreactor microbial communities from Singapore -Terephthalate degrading...
TGGGGCTCGGACTGCCTGGCTCATGCTCCCCTCCCGGGGCTCATGACCTCATCCCTTTTCCCTGTTCCCTCTTCCCTGCTTTTAACCCGCCGGAAAACTGCGTCCAGATCGATCTCCAGACCGGGAAGGGTGGCCACCGGCAGGCTCCCCTTGGCTTCATGGATTTGGGGCAGGCCATAGCGGCCGTCGTTTCCCAGGAGGCGGATGGTCACCAATCGGTCGGTGGGGTGGACCAGCCAATACTCCTTGACCCCGTGCCGCTCATAGAGGGCCACCTTATGAATCTGGTCTTTGGCCGCGGTGGCCGGCGAAATGACCTCAAAAACGACGTCCGGCGCCCCCCGGCAGCCCCGCTGGTCTAATTTCTGCGAATCACAGACGATGGCAAGGTCAGGTTGGACAATGGTACTGATCTCGGCATCTGTCTCATCGCCCTCGGGGAGGCGGACGTCGAACGGGGCCACAAACACTTCACAGGGACCTTCCAGCAGGAAGGAGCTGATCTGTCGGAAGATATCGCCGGCGATCCTTTGGTGGTCTGGTGACGGCGCCGGGGTCATGTTATAGGCCACGCCGTCAATGAGCTCCCAGCGCTCCTCCTCCGGCCAGGTCAGGTAGTCCCCGTAGGTGAATTTCTTCTGTGGGGCTCGGACTGCTTGGCTCATGCTTCCCTCCCGGGGCTCATGACCTCATCCCTTTTCCCTGTTCCCTCTTCCCTGCTTTACAGCCGAGGGCCGCTAGTCCATCTCTGCCAATTCCACGCCGAATTTGGCAAACTGCTGGTCCCGGGCCTGGTGGGCGGCCTCGATCTCCTCCGGGCTCCAAGGGTTGTAGATCAGGCTGTCGGCAATAACTTCCCAGAGGTATTTGGTCTCTTGATAATTATCCCCCAGATCGCAGTGTTTGGGGAGAAAATTCCTGATCTGCTCCCGGCAGTTGTGGCACGGCGCAATTACCAGCTGGGCGCCGGAGGCCTTGATCTGGTCAGCCTTATACTGGCCGTGTTTCACCCGTTCAGTTTCATAAGGCATGACCTGGGCGCCGCCGCCGTTGCCGCAGCAGTAATTGTTCAGCGGGTCATTGATCATCTCCACCAGGTTGGGGCAGCACCGGGCCGTCAAGTCCCGGATCATCTGGCCATACGAGACGCCGAAGGCCCGCTGGGATTTGCGCACATAATTGCAAGGGTCATGGACGGTGGTCAGCATGGGGTGCAGGGATGGATCGACCTTGATCCGGCCCTGTTCGAAATACTCGGTGAGCAGGTCGAACATGCTGAGCACCCGAAACTCCTCGAACACTTCCGGAAACCATTTGGTGAACCCGAACCGGGTTGCATAGTAGGCGTGGCCTCATTCCGGGTAGAGAATGCCCTGGACTTTCAGACGCCGGGCATTGTCGATGATGCGTTCCACGCCGATCCTCATGCTGGCATCGTCGCCGGTGTAGAGGGCCCAGTTCACCCCGTCCCAATTCACCGCCGGCAAGGTCCAGTCCTCTTTGGCGGCATAAAAAATGCGCCACCAGAACTTTAGGTTGTCCGGTTCGGCATAGGGCACCCGGGCATTGATGGTGACCATGAGCCTGGCCCCTTCCTTGTCCACCGGCACATAGAAGCCGGGGCAGGGCTGCTCCGGATCATTCTCCATCTCCACCCCCAGGTCGGCCAGGAGCATGAGATAATCATCCTGGGGGATGCCGAAGTTGTTGCCCCGTTCCAGGTTCATGAGGATGCCCTGGTGCAGGGTGCCGGGGACCTTGTCCCGCTCCCGGGCGCCGCGGCAGGCCCGGAAGGTTTTCACTAATTCCACTCCCATGGGGCAGTTGTATTCGCAACGGCCGCACAGGGTGCAGACCCAGGGCCAGGCCGAATCAACGACTTCCTGTTCCAGCCCCAGAGCCAAGGCCCGGATGGCTTTGCGGGCGTCCCAGCCCGGCACCGACTCGCTGGCCGGACAGACCCCGGTGCAGGTGCCGCAGGCGAAACAACGGTCGGCCTGCTCCGGTGTGACGGCAATCCTGACCTGGAGACGGTCGGGAGAAACTGTATCCTGCATATCCTTACCTCATTGAAAGTTTCGAGTTTCGGGAAAAAGGTTTCAGGGCGGACCTTGGCCGCCGTTGAATCTTTGCCGGTGGGACGGGCGCTCCAGGCCCGCCCTACTGGAGAAATTTCCTGGCCCCGGGCCACTGCCAGCTGCCCATGGCCCGCTAATCGCCTCCTCTTACAGCTGCGCCAGGCGGGCCAGACTCAGGCGGAGGATCTCTTCCAGAGTCAGGGGTTTTTCGTCGGCGTGCACCTGACGCAGGACCTGTTCGGCCTGGGAACGGGCGTATCCCAGATTCAACAGGGCCGACAGGGCGTCGTCCCAGAGGGAGCCCTGCGGTCCACTGGGGCTGCCGGCCAGGTGCAGACCCTCGGGGGGGAGTTTACCCTTGAGTTCCACCAGCAGCCGTTCGGCGGATTTGCGCCCCAGTCCCGGGATGGCGGCGAGTCGGCGGACGTCGCCGGCCGCCAAGGCCTGGGCCAACTCCTGGACGCTGATGCCCGAGAGGATGGCCAAAGCCAGCTTGGGGCCGATGCGGGGAATGCCGAGCAATTTGACGAAGGTCTGTTTCTCCTCCAGGGTGGCGAAACCATAGAGCTGCAAGGTGTCGGTCTGCACATGGGTATGGATGTGAAGGGCCACCGGGGCCGGCGGCTCCGGCAATCGGTAAAAGGTTGACAGCGGCACAAAGGCCTGGTAGCCCACTCCGCCGGTTTTCAGGATAATGGCCTCGGGGCGTTTTTCCCAGAGCTCGCCTTCCAGATAAGCGATCATATCAGGGCGGCCGCCTCCACGTGCTGATGCCAACGACAGTGAAAATGATGGCACAGGCTCAGGGCTAAAGCGTCGGCAATGTTATGGTTGCTGATGGGCACCTCCAATAATTTCTCCACGAGGAGCAGCATCTGGGTCTTGCTGGCCTGGCCGTAGCCCACAATGGCCTTCTTCAACACGACCGGAGCGTATTCAAACACCGGCAGGTTGGCCATGCCGGCGGCCAGGAGGACGACGCCCCGCACCTGGCATAATTTAATGGCGCTCTGGACATTATGGGCCACGAAGACCTCCTCCACGGCCACGGCGGTGGGTTGGTAGCGGGCCATGATCTCTGCCAATCGTTGGAAAATCTTAGTCAAACGGCGACTGTGGACCATGGCGGCGGGCAGGGTGATGCAGCCGCTGGCCAGATGCCAGAAACGCTCCCCGTCACTGGCCACCAGCCCATAGCCGGTGGCCCGGGAACCGGGATCAACCCCCAGAACGATTCGGTTCATCCCAAGGCCTCGAGGAGGGAGTCGGGAATATCAAAGTTGGCATACACGTGCTGAACATCATCGTGGTCTTCCAGCATCTCCATAAGCTTCAGTAACTGCTGGGCAGGCTTTTCCTCCTCCAGGCGTACCGTAGATTTGGGATGCATCTGGATCTCGGCCACAAGATATTTAAACCCTCTGGCCTCCAGGGCGCTTTTGACCTTTTCAAACCCGGGCAGATCGGTGATGACCTCGTATTCGCTCTCCCCCACCTGGAGATCCTCGGCTCCGGCCTCCAGGGCCGCTTCCATCAGCTCATCCTCGGAAACATCCTCTTTCCCGAAGGAGATCACCCCTTTTTTTTCAAACATCCAGGCGACGCAGCCGGCTTCCCCCATGCTGCCGCCATATTTGCTGAACAGGTGCCGGACTTCCGAAACCGTGCGGTTCTTGTTGTCGGTCAGGCTCTCCACCAGGACAGCCACACCACCGGGGCCATAGCCTTCATAGATGACCTCTTCAAAGTTGCTGCCGCCCTCTAATTCGCCGGTGCCTTTCTTGATGGCCCGATCTATATTTTCTTTGGGCATGTTCTCGGCCCGGGCCGCCTGGATAGCCGCCCGCAGACGGGGATTGCCGGTAGGATCACCACCCCCCAACCGGGCCGCGACCATGATCTCTTTGTTGAGTTTGCTGAAGATCTTCCCCCGTTTGGCATCCACTGCCCCCTTTTTCCGCTTGATCGTACTCCATTTAGAGTGTCCGGACATACCTGCCGTTGCCTCCCCTCATGAAATTCAAACCCCCTGAGATAGTTCTCCCGGCCGCCGGTTGCCGATGCCCCCTGAGATCATCCCCCGCCGGTCAACCCATGGAGACAGGGGGAAAAGACTATGTCGCCGGAAACCGTGAAGGCCGTTCCCGGCCATACCTTTAGACTCGCAGCCTTGTGACCACAAGATTATCTCATCATCGGCCCCGAGAAGCCGGCGGCCCCATCAGCCGGAGGATTTTATCATCTTTCAAACTTTATAATATAACATAGAAAAAGGTGATGCACCAAGATAATGAGACAAAGAGGCCGGCGGTGGTGCAGGAAGCGAGGGAAGAGATTACGAGGGGACAGGAAGGACAGGTTAATGCCGGCGAACCCCGTATTAGGCAATCCTCATGAAAGCCGGGACCGGGTTCTGACTTTTACCAGGGCAACAATCATTCCTCAGGAAGTACAGGACTGCCTTGATGCCAAGGTCCTTTTCAAGACCAGATTAATGGCCTTCAGGCCGTAGGGCTTGGCCAGCCTGTCCAGGAAGCCATACTGCTGATAATTGGCCATGACAGGATCGTCGGAGTAGCCGCTGGACACGATCGCCTTGACCTGAGGGTCAATCTGCCGCAGGGCCGTGATGGCCTCTTTGCCGCCCATACCGCCGGGAACCGTCAGATCGAGGATTACCAGGCCAAAGGGTTGGTGTCGGGCCAGAGCCTGGGTATACAAGGTGAGGGCTTTTCTACCGTCTTCGGCGAACTCCGCTTCATATCCCAGGGTTACGAGCATCTTTTCCAAGACCTGACGAACCATGGGTTCGTCATCCATGACGAGTATCTTCCCAACGCCGCCGGTCAGATCTTCCTCGGGGCCGGCTGGTGGGAGAGCAATTTGAGGATCCTCCCGGGCTGGCAGAAAAAACCTGAAGGTTGTTCCCGCCCCCGGCCGGGACTCCACCGTAATCCGGCCATGATGGCTTTTAATAATGGAGTAGACGGTGGCCAACCCCAAGCCGCTGCCCCCGGTTTTGGTGGTGAAGTAGGGATCGAAGATCTTCCCCAGGTGTTCCGCCGGGATACCGAGACCGTCATCGTGAATGGAGATTTTCACATATTTCCCTGGGGGCAGCGCGGCTTCTTCGTCGCCCGTCAGTACGACGTTGTCGCCGCTGATGCGGATGATGCCGCCCTCGGGCATGGCCTGAATACCATTCATGATGAGGTTGTGGAAGACTTGGCCGATCTGTCCCGGGTCCGCCTCCACGGCCCAGAGGTCGGCCGGCAGGGCCAGCTGGTAGTTGACCCGGGAGCCCCGGCAGGCCAGAGAAGCATAGGAGCCGGCGATCTCTTTTAGGGAGATGGTCTGCTTGACCGGCGCCCCGCCTTTGGCGAAGGTGAGGAGCTGTTGAGCCAAGCTCCGGGCCGCGAGAGCGGCGTTTTCCGCATCTTGGAGGCGCTCCCGGCTTTCCTCCTGGATTCGGTCATCCAGCACCACCAGACTGAGATTGCCGATGATGGCCGTCAGGATATTGTTGAAGTCATGGGCAATGCCGCCGGCCAGGGTGCCGATGGCTTCCATTTTACTCAGCTTCTGGCGCTCGGCCTCGGCCGATTTGTATTCACTCAGGTCCCGGGCTACGGTGATGCTGCCGGTCACCCCTTGATCAATATTGCGCAACAGCCTGATGGACAGGCTGCAGGGGAAGATGCTGCCATCCTTCCTTTTCATGGCGATCTCATAATTGCGGATATAGCCATGGCTGCGCATCTTGGTGAGCATGACCTGGAGTTCTTCGGGATCAGCATACATTTCGGAGAAATGCAGGCCCCGCAGCTCTGCAAAGCTATAGCCGAACATTTCCTCTGCAGCCCGATTCCATTGCTGGATATGGCCGTGCCGGTCCACGGTTCCGATGGCATCAGCGGAACTGGTAAAAACCTGTTCCAGGGCGTCATAGGCTCGGCGAAGTTCGGCTTCGGCCTGGCGTCGCGCCGTGATGTCCACCGCCATAGCCATGACGCCCGTTGCCTGGCCATGGTCGTCGAACAAGGGCGCCGTATAAATGCTGATCTCAATGGGAGAGCCGTCCTTGCGGCGGCGGGTAAGTTCCACCGAGGTCAAGGCCGCCCCCTCCAGGGAGCGGTGCAACAGCCCCAGGAATTCATCCCATTTCTCGGCGGGCACTATGGGCAGGAGCTGGCCGATGACCTCCGACGTGGTCCAACCGAAAATCCGCTCTGCGGCGGGGTTCCACAAGAGCACCCGCCCCTCTCGATCCAGGACATAAATGGCTAAGGGGGCGGCGTTGATGAGGGTCTGCAGCTTTTGTGTGGTCTGGCGCAAGGCCCTCTCGGTCTCCCGGCGCACTTGAATGTCATGGTGCAGCTTCTCGTTGGCCTCTTTCAGATGTCTGGTGCTCTCTTGGACCTTGGACTCCAAGACCTTGGTATAATCTTTCACCCTGGCCTGAGATTCCCACAGCTGCAGCACCATATTGTTAAAAGCCCGGCCCAGCTCGCCCAGTTCATCGTCGGTGTGGATGTCAAGGAGGGGCGCCGCCTCCGCCCTTCCCGACCTGATCTCCATGACGGCCCGATGCAGTTGCCCTAAAGGGGTGGTCACCCACATCCGGAGCATCAGGATGAGGGAACCAGCCCCCAGCACCAGAAAGAGGGCCGACAGCCACATGATCCGGGCCACTAATTGGGCGGTTTTCTGGGAAATAACACTGGCCGGGAAGCCGATGATCACGGCGGCGATGGGGGTTCTATCCATCCTTACCACTGGGATGAGGAAGCTGTAAAATCTCTCCCCCTGCTCCTCATACTCCAGCCGCCGCTGCCGCTGTTGCAACAGCGTGGCGATATTCTTGAAAACAAATGACCCCCCTATTTTCTGGGGATCATTATGGAACAGGATCAGGCCTTCGCCGTCAGCGACCAGGGCATAGCTGATATCGGGGTATTGTGCTATTACTTCTCGGCACTGCTCCTCAAAACCCTCCAGGTTGGCCAGGGGTAAGTCGTACTGGAGCAATTTTTCCAGTTGATTGGCTAAGATGCCGCCCATCAGAAAGGCCTGCGATTGTAAAGCGGCGGCATACTCCCGGGCGAAAAAGAGGCTGCTCACCACCGCCGTAGCCAACAGGGCCAGGAATAAGATACCCACCGAGATGATCAGGATTTTTCTTCTGATTCTCATAAGCGGCTGTTAAAAATCTTTGTTGATATCGGGGACCACGGTCGCAGAGAGCAGAATGCCGGCTTTGATGGACAGACCCAGTTGCTTGGCCCGGAACAGGTTGATCATGGGAACCCCCTTGCTGGTGGGTTTCATGGCAAAGCTGCCGGGACTGCGGCCTTCCAGGAGTATCCCCCGGGCTATCAGCCCGGCGGCATAACCCTGCTCATATTCCGAGACATTGACGGCGCAGAGGGTGCCATAGGAGATACGGTCCTTCCAGAAACTGAAGTCCGGCAGCCGGCTGTGGTCCAGAACCCAGCGGCAGACCGTTTTATACGGAACATTCTGGCCGCTCTCATCCTTAAAGGCAAAGATGCCCAAGAACCCCAGGGCATCGGCCTCGGTCTGCAATTCCGCCAATCGTTGCTTGAACTGGGCAAAGGTGGCAATAATATCCCAACTGACGACGATCACCCCCGGGAGTTGAGGCAGCTTTTCCCGCAGGCGGGCCAGGACCGGTCGCCACATCGGTTCGTCATCGGAAATAATGGCGATCCTGCGCACCGTCGGCGCGATCTTCTGCAATAATTTGACCGTTTCGACAAAATGCTCCTCTTCCAAAACTCCGGTGACATTCCTGCTGCCGGGAAACCCGTATATGGCCGGATCAGCGTTGACTCCGCTGAAGACAAAAGGGAGGGGGTGGTTGAGGTAATGCTTCACCACATACTCTTGGGCAGAATCGTCGGTGGCATATACCAGATCAGGCCGCCAATGGTCGATGAGGTCCCGGGCGGCGCGGCTGCTCTGCTCTATCCAAGCGGCATCGGTCCGGCGCTTCAGGTCCATCTGAAAGACTTTAAATTCGATGTTCAAACCCTGCAGCGCCGCCTTAAACCCCTCCAGTTGGCCATCGGTCCATTTCCAGGGGGAATGGTAGCTCATGATGTGGAGAATTTTCCAGGACTGAGGTCGGGGATTAAGCTCTTCCGGCGGTCTGGCCGTCGCCGGCTGTTGCCACAAAACGATGAACAGACCGATGACCGGCAGCCACCCCCAAGTCCGGCGGCGAGATATCATTAGCAGCACCCATGCGTTAAACTCCTGACGCTCCGTCATTGCCGGTCGGGGACGATGTCAGTCCCGACCCCAGCGCCACCCCCTCATCAGGCGGCTAAAGCCCGGCTGAACCTATTTTTCTTCCTTCTTATCGGCTTGACCGGCTTCTTACTCAAATACCGGAAACGGACGTAATTATGCTGTTCCAGAGGACTTTTCCTCTTGGAGGGGAGGTTGTTCAGCCACGCCAGAAGTCTGCCGGACACGCCGGCGGGAAGGCGGCCCTAAATGGAAAAAGCCTAACGGCCACGCCTGTTCTCATCTATCCCCCTCCGACCGGTTGTGGTATAGTTAGATAGTCTTCTCCGGAAACTGCCGGTACGCCGTCAGCGGGGGCTTGCAGGTGGTGATCACTTTCGCCCCCGGCATGGAATTATCGCCCTGGGAGCTTACCCTCAGGAGCTGGGGCCGGTTGCCGGGCGGACACGAGATAACCTCACTCTGGGAGAACGGAGCCATCTATGGGCAGCAGCGGTTGGCGCCAACTATGGAAGCGGAGCGCCGGATTGGCCATCTTAGGTTTGGCCGTCTTCATTTTCGCCCAAGCGGCGGAGGCCGCTCCGGTAAAGAACCTGATTGTTCTTATTATGGATGGCTGTGGCGACGAGCAGTTGACCTTGGCCCGGTGGTTCAAAGGCGCACCCTTGGCCTTGGATGACATTCGGACCGGCGCCGTCAAGACCCATAGCAGTGATGCCGTTATCACCGATTCGGCTCCGGCGGCCACCGCTTATGCCACCGGCCTGAGAACCGGCAACCTGATCATCGGCCTGGCTCCCCCGGTCAAGGCGATACCCGGATTGCCGACCCCGGCGCCGGAGTTGGCCTCCAAACCCATGGCCACCGTCCTGGAAGGGGCCAGGCTGTTGGGGAAGGCCACCGGGATCGTGGTGACCTGTCGGTTCAGCCATGCCACTCCTGCCGCCTATTTTGCCCATGTGTCCAACCGTCGGCAGGAAGAAGATATCGCCGAGCAGGGAGTTTATCAGGGGATTGATGTGGTCTTGGGGGGGGGACGTCATTACCTGATACCGGCCGCAGCCGGCGGCGGCCGTCAGGACCAGGAAGACCTGCTGGCGGTCCTGCGCGACCGCCAATATCAGCTCATTGACCAGCGCTCGGAGCTGACCTCGGTCACAGCGCCCCGGGTATTCGGTCTGTTCGCTCCCAACCATTTGGCACCGGAAATAGATCGACCGGAAACCGCCCCCGAGCAGCCCTCTCTGGCAGAGATGACCCAGAAGGCCATCAGCCTCCTCTCAAGTCGCAAGAACGGCTTCTTTCTGATGGTGGAGGGTTCTCAAATAGACTGGGCCTGCCACGCCAACGATCCGGCCCACCTCCTCAGCGATCTCCTCATGTTTGACCAAGCCGTGCAGGTGGCCCTGGACTTTGCAAAAAAAGACGGCCAGACCTTGGTGCTGGCCCTGGCCGACCATAATACCGGGGGACTGACCATCGGCAATATGCAGAGCGGCAATAACTACCTGACCCTTACCCCCGAAAAGCTCCTGGCCCCCCTCAAGAAGATGCGCCGCTCGGCCGTGGCTTTATGGCAGAGCCTGGGAGCGGAGAAGACGCCGGAAGCTATCCAGGCAGCCGTACGCCGGGATTGGGGGATTGATCTCCACCCCCTCCATGCCCAACAGATAGCTGAATTGGCCAAAAAATACGGCAAAGAAGGTCATTATGCCCTGGGAGAGGTCATCTCTGCCCACTATACCGCCCTGGGTTGGACCACCCACGGTCATACCGGCGGGGATGTGCCGCTTTTTGCCTATGGTCCCTTCCGTCCCGTCGGTCTCCTGGAGACCCAGGATATCGGCCGGGTCTCGGCCCGGGCCCTGGGTTTCGAGTTGGAACCGCTCACCATGCGTCTGTATGTGGACGTGAGCCGGGCCTTCCCCGCCGAGGCCGTCCGGCTGGATGGCAGCGACCCTCGGAACCCCCTGTTGCGTTTGCAATACCAGGGCCGACAGGCCTCCTTGCCCATCAACAAGAACCTGCTGATCCTCAACGGCCAGACCCTGCCCCTGGAAGGCATCGTGGTGCATGTGGCCGAAACCGGCAAGACCTACCTGCCGTTGGAGGCCGTGCAGCTCATTAAAGGAGAGACTAAGGCCTTGCCCGGAATAACAAATTAATTTAGAATTTATTTTTTAAAAATATATTTTTCTGAAGCAACCGACCGGGGGCAGGTCCGGACCTGCGGAAAACCCCGGTTTGCTGGAGAGGACTCAGGGACAAGGGTAGGAAGACCTCTCCGTGCTGAAAACTCGAACCGAGAAGGAGGTCAGGTATGGCAGCCAAAGTGGCAATTAACGGGATGGGCCGGATCGGCCGGGCGGCGTTGAAGATTATTTTGGAAACCCCTGATCTGGAGCTGGTGGCGATCAACGATCTCATGGACGTGCAGAATCTGGTCTATCTCCTCCGGTACGACACCGTCTACGGCCGTTATCACCGACCGGTGGCCGCCGGCAACGGCGTCCTGAAGGTCGGCGATAAGGAGATAAAATTCTTCAGCGAAAAAGACCCCACCAAACTGCCGTGGAAAGAGATGGACATTGATATTGTCTTTGAGTGCACCGGCGTCTTCACCTCCCAGGAAGGATTGGAGAAGCACCTCACCGCCGGGGCCAAGAATGTCATCCTCTCCGCTCCCATTAAAGGCGGCGGCGACGTGCCCATGGTCGTCCACTGCGTCAATACGCCGTCCGAGACCTGCCGGATCATCTCCACGGCCAGCTGCACCACCAACTGTATCGCCCCCATCATGGAGATTTTGGATCGCCGGGTGGGAGTCAAGAAAGCTTTGATGACCACCATCCACGCCTATACCTCTTCCCAGGCCATTGTGGACGGGCCGGCCAAGAAATTCCGCCGGGGCCGGGCCGGAGCGGCCAACTTCGTACCCACCTCCACGGGGGCAGCCAAGGCGACGGCCGTCGCTTTGCCCCAACTCAAAGGCAAGTTCGACGGCTTGGCCGTCCGGGGTCCGGTACCCGTGGGCTCCCTGGTGGATATCGTCGTCCTGGTGGCCCGACCCACCACTGTGGAGGAGATCAATCAAATCTACCAAGAAGAGGCCGAAAGCCCCCGATACAAAGGCGTCCTGGGCTATGCCGAGGATGAAATCGTCTCCTCCGACGTCATCGGCGACAGCCGGGCCTCCATCTTCGACCCCACCGGCACCATCGTGGTGGACGGCGATCTGGTGAAAATCCTCAGTTGGTACGACAATGAGTGGGGCTACACCAACCAGATGATTCGAGAAGCGGTGCGGCTTGCCAAAGAAGGCAATTAGCCCTCCGGCCAAGGGCGGGTCCTGGGCCCGCCCCTGCCTGGCCTATCTCTGCCCGGAAATCCCGGTAGTCCAGCCTGTAACCCGGTCACCGGCCCGGAAGCTATCCCGTCCTCCCGATAACCTGCATCCGGCGATGCACCGATCACCCGACACCGGCCCCAGACCCACTCCTCAGCAGCCATTTCAAAACCTATTTTTTATCATCCGGAACGAAGTGGGGGATTTAAACCTCATGAACATGCCAGATTCTTCGCTTCGCTCAGAATGACCTATGGTTGAATGTGAGGTTTTGAAACAGGTTCTAATGTTTGAAGGCCCGTTGGCCGGTGAAGACCATGGCCGCGGGCGGTTGGGCTTCGTTGCAAGCCTGGATGGACTCGTAATCCCGGAGGGAGCCGCCGGGGTGGGCGATGGCCGCAATCCCCTGGCGCAGGGCCACGTCCACCCCGTCCCGGAAGGGGAAAAAGGCGTCGGAAATCATGGCCGCACCGATGAGCCCCCCTCTATCCGCCTTGGTCTGGGCATCAATCTCTTCCTGCAGGGACTTGTCGGCCTTGCCCTGTTGGATCTCCAGCTCCAAATCTTTATAGGGTTTCCCCAACTTCCTGAAGCAGAGGGCGTCGGCGTATTTGGTGTAAGCCTTATAGATGGCGATTTCGGCCACCCCCACCCGGTCCTGTTCGCCGGTGCCGATACCCACGGTGCAGCCGTCCTTGACATAGAGGACCGAGTTGGAAGTGACGCCCTGCTCCACCTGCCAGCCGAAGAGGAGGTCTTCCAACTCCGCCGGCGTGGCCGGACGGGTGCGGTACTCAACGCCCTGATGGACGCAGACCGCAGGTTTAAAATCCCCCACCTCCAGGATGGCATTGAGGGGCGACTGCTGCACGATGAGGCCGCCGTCGTTGAGGCATTTGATGTCTACAAACCGTTTCCGGCACAGCTCCGCCAACTTGTCAAACCGAGGCACCTGGACGATGCGCAGGTCTTTTTTCGTCTTCAAGATGTCCACCACGCCGTCTTCATAGTCTGGAGCGGCGATGACTTCCAGGTAATTTTGCACCACCAGCTCGGCGGTGGCCCGGTCCATGGCCCGGTTGAAGACCGCGCAGCCCCCGAAGGCGGCGATGCGGTCGGCCATGTTGGCCCGGTCATAGGCCTGGGCCAGACTGTCGCCGTAGGCCACGCCGCAGGGGTTGTTGTGTTTAACGATGACGACGCAGGGCCGCTTGAGGAGAAACTTAATGATATTCAGGGCATTATCAATGTCCGTCAGGTTGGTCTTGCCCGGGTGCTTGCCGGCCTGAAGCATGGCCGCTTCGTCGATGGCACTGACCATGCCATAGCCGGGCTCCAGGAATTTACACTCACCTAACTCCAGGTTCCCCTTCACCAACTCATAGAGGGCCGCTTCCTGCCCGGGATTCTCGCCGTAGCGCAACCCCTTCTCAATGAGCTCCCCGGTCTTGTCATCGGGCAGCTTCCAGGTGCGCTTGCGGTATTTTAATTTCTGATCGCCGAATTCAATGGTGAGTTTCTCCGGAAAATGATCGTCCATAACGGTTCGGTACATTTTTTTGATATCGCTCATGGTCCTCTCCTTAACGAATTGCCGTTAAATTAGAAAATAAAGTTCTTAGTTCATAGTTCGTAGTTTTATAGGGCTACCCGAGCCCGCCGTCGGCCCTTTGCTAGAAGCTCTTTCAAAACGTATTTTTTAGCTCATCCGGAACGAAAGGAGGGATCTAAACCTCGCAAAAGCCAGATGCTTGGCTGCGCTCAGAATGACATGTGGTTGAATGTGAGGTTTTGACACAGCTTCTAGTGGGGCGGGCACTTCAGGCCGCCCCCAAAAATATTTTTCTGACCTCTGCCCACTGACCACTAAAAACTGACCCCTGACAACTGCCCCCTGCCCTCAGGCGATGGTCACTTCCGGGCAGAGGTAGACATCCTGAACCGCCTGGAGGAGGGCCACCCCTTGGGCCAAAGGGCGTTGGAAGGCTTTCCGCCCCAGGATGAGGCCGGTGCCGCCGGCCCGCTTGTTGATGACCGCGGTGCGGACGGCCTCGGCCAGGTCATTGGCGCCGCTGGCCCCGCCGGAATTGATCAGGCCGATGCGCCCCAGGTAGCAGTTGGCCACCTGGTAGCGGCACCATTCAATGGGGTGATCCGGGGCCAGGTCGGAGTAGACCCGGGGATGGGTCTGGCCGAACTTCAGGGCGGTGAAACCGCCGTTGTTCTCCGGCAGCTTCTGTTTAATGAGATCGGCTTTAATGGTGACCCCCAAATGATTGGCCTGACCGGTGAGGTCGGCGGCGGCATGGTAGTCCTGAGCCGGGGTCTTAAACGCCGGGTTGCGGAGGTAACACCAGAGGATGGTTGCCAAACCCAGTTCATGGGCCTGTTGGAAGGCCTCGCTGATTTCCTGGATCTGCCTCCGGCATTCCGGGGCCCCGAAATAAATGGTGGCACCGACGGCTACCGCCCCCATTTCAAAGGCCTGCTCCACCCGGGCGAACAGGGTCTGATCATGCTGATTGGGATAGCTCAGCAGCTCGTTGTGGTTGATCTTTACCACCAGGGGGATCTTGTGGGCATAGCGCCGGGCCACGCTGGCCAAAGCCCCCAAGGTGGAGGCTACGGCACTGCAGCCGCCTTCAATGGCCAGCTGGATGATATTTTCCGGGTCAAAATACCTGGGGTTGGGGGCGAAAGAAGCCCCGGCCGAGTGTTCAATTCCTTGATCCACCGGCAGGATAGAGAGGTAGCCGGTCCCGGCCAGACGCCCGTGGTTGAACATGGCCGCCAATGACCTGAGGACGGGAATGGGCCGGTCGCTGAGGAGAAAGACCCGATCCAAAAAATCCGGTCCAGGCAGATGCAACATCTCCTTGGCAAACCCCCGGCATTGATAGGTTAACAGGGCTTCTCCTTCGGGGCCTAAAATACTGATAATTTTTTCCAACATGGGCTCATCCTCCGGGCCTGGGGAGTGGCGCCAGCGGCGACGGCCCCGGAAAGGGTGGGTTGGTCCCGCCGGTCCGCTTACCAGCTCCGCCAGGTAGGTTGGGGGTCAGGTTCGACCTTTATTATGCACCGCCAGGTTATGGAAAACTACCCTGGGGTACAGGTCTCCCGCTCACTACCTCAGTTCGCCTAATCAGCAAGCCGCATCTCCTTTGCCGGTTCTGACCTCGGCTAACGCCTCTTGCCCCCGGTCTTCGGCTCCAGGAGTTCCAAAGCCACGGCCGCAGCCCGCTCCGAGGCCCCAGGCCCGCCCAACCGCTGTTTCATCCTCTTCAAGCCGGCGCTGATGCGAGTCAGGTGGCCGGCGTCTTTGATGAGGTTGACCGCCGCCGCCGTGATCTTTGCCGGGGTCACCTCCCGCTGGATCAACTCCGGGAAGAGGGCCTCCTGGGCCAGCAGGTTGGCCATGCCGATGTGCGGCACCCGGATGAGCAGGCGCCCGACGATATAAGTCAAGGTGGCCAGGCGATAGAGGATGACCATGGGGGTGCCCATTAAGGCCGTTTCCAGGGTGGCGGTGCCTGAGGCCACCAGAGCCAGGTCTGCGGCCGCCAGGACTTCATAGGTCTGTCCCTGCTCCAGGCGCACCGGCACCGAGGCCTGGGTCAGGTAAGACTCCACCAAGGCCGGCGAGAGGCTGGGGGCCAGGGGCAGAATAAACCGGCATTCCGGCAAGAGCCGGCGCAGCTCCTGGGCGCTGGCCAACATCTCGGGCAATAACTGCTGAACCTCGCCGGTGCGGCTGCCCGGCAGGAGCGCAATGGCCAGCTCTCTGTCTTCAAGGCCGTAGCGGGCCCGCAATTCAGCCCGGGGGGGGAGAGTGGGCAGGGTCTCCAGAAGTGGATGGCCCACGTAAGTCACCGCCACCCCCCGGCGGCGGTAAAACTCTTCCTCAAAGGGGAAGATGACCACCATCCGATTGACATACCGGGCGATGGTCCTCACCCGCCCCCGGCGCCAGGCCCAGACCTGGGGGCTGATGTAATACAGCACCGGCACCCCGTACCAGCGGGCCAACCGCATGACCAGAAAATTAAAGTCGGGGAAATCCACCAGAATGACCAGATCCGGTCTCTGGTCCCGAAGATACTGCCAGAGGCGGCGCAAGGTCCGGCCAGTGGTGGGAATCTTCCGAAACACTTCGGTGAGCCCAATGACGGCCAGCTCTTCGGCCCGGCAGGCAAAGGACATACCCTGGGCCGCCAAGGCGGCGCCGCCGACGCCATAGAGCTCCATCGGACCCAGCTTCGCTCTCAAAGCCTGGATAAGGCGGGCGGCGTGTTTATCACCCGAGGCCTCGCCGGCCACCAGCATAATCCGGACGGGCTTCATCGCTGCCGGGCCAGGCGCATGGCCGCATTGATCTCCAGGGCCAGGGCCAGGGCCTCTTTGCCGGCTTCACCGCTCACCACCGGCTCCTGGCGGGTTGCCACCGCCTCCAGGAAGGCGGCGATCTCCTTCAAGAGGGGATCGGCCGGCGGAAATTTGATGGTTTCCAGGTGGATGCCGGGCAGAATCCCCCCGGGTTCGCCGGTATGGGCCACAACCATAAGCTCCCGAGCCTCGAAATCCACGGAAAGGTAGGTATGAGGTTGGAACAGCCGAAATTTCCGCATACTTTTAACGGAAATGCGGCTGGCCGTCAGGTTGGCGATGCAGCCGGTGTCAAACTCCAGCCGGGCGTTGGCCAAGTCGATGGAATCGGTGAGCACCGATACCCCGGCGGCCCGGATCTCGGTAACCCGGCCGGGGACCAAGGCCAGGATCAGGTCCAGATCGTGGATCATCAGGTCCCGCACCACATCCACATCGGTGCCCCGTTCTTTGAAAAACGACAGCCGATGGATCTCGATGAAATGGGGTTCCTTAACCCGGGCCGTCAGTTCCTCCATGGCGGGATTGAACCGCTCCAAATGCCCCACCTGAAGAATGCGGCCCTGTTGCCGGGCCAGGGCCACCAGCTCCGAGGCCTCGGCCACGGTGGTGGCCAATGGCTTCTCGGCCAAGACATCAATGCCATGGCGGAGACAATCCTGGACCACGGCATAATGTTGAGTGGTAGGGACCGCAACGCTGACCGCCTGCACCTGCGGCAGGAGGTCCCGATAATCGGTATAAGCCCGGGTCTGGCATTCCTGGGCGACCCGTTGGGCCTTGTCCGGATCCACATCAACGACGCCCACCAGTTCGGCGTTATCCAAAACGGCGTATTTCTGGGCGTGAAAACGCCCTAAATAACCGACGCCGATGACGCCGGCTTTAATCTTGGCCATGGTCATTGTCCTTATCTTACTTATCTCCTGGGGCAAAAGCCGCCGGTTTAGAGGTTGTCGGCCGGCATGACCACCTGTTCCCCGGCTTGAACACCGGCCAGGACTTCCACGTCTTCGCCGTACTGTCTGCCCAGCCGCACCTGCCGAGGTTGGGGTCCGTCCGGCGTCAGGACCGCAACTGTCTCCAATTGGCCCAGTTTCTTTACCGCCGCCAGGGGAACGACCAGGGCTTGCCGTTCCCGGCGGTTAAACCAGAGGCGGCCGAACATACCCGGCCGCAGATCAGGATGTTCGGGCAGGCGGGCCTTGACCAGGAAAGTGCGGCTGGCGCTGGCAGCCTGGGCCACCACTTCCTCGATAACCGTCTCCACTTCCCAATGCAGACTGGGGATGGCCAGACGGGCTGGCGCCCCCACCTGGAGGGCAGGGCCGAACTGCTCCCCCACCTGGGCCTCCAACCGCAGGCGGTGGGGATCAAAAATGGTGAACAGAGGCCGCCCCGGCATGGCCAGATCACCCACATTCACCATCTTTTCGGCCACCACGCCATCGGCCGGCGCCACCACTTTGCCGTACCGGAAATTGGCCTGGGCCTCCAATACTGCCTGCTGAGCCTGCTGGACCTGGGCCTGCAGCGTCTGATAACGGGCCTGTACTTGATCAAACTCCCGCCGCGGCACCACCTGGCGGTCCACCAACGCCCGGAACCGCTGATAATCACTTTGAGCCTGCCGGAGCTGGGCCTGCAGCGAGGCCACCTGTTCCCGGGCCTGTCCCAAGCGGCTGCGCAGTTCGGCGTCGTCCAAAACTGCCAGGACCTGGCCGGTCCGGACTTTGTCACCGGGGACCACTTCGATATCCAAAATGCGCCCCAGGGCCTGGGCCGCCACCTGGGGCTGCAGTTCCGAGGCCACCACCCCGGGAGCCTCCTGCCAATCCACCACCTGCTGCCAGCGGACGGTATAGAGCTTCCCTGGCGGTACCCCCCGGCCCAACGGCACCACCCCGGACCCCACCCGAGGCCGAAACACCCCCTGCATCCACAGGAGCATGAGGACCAGGGCTACCAGGAACAGCGCAGCAATGATGAGCTTTTTTCCAGTTGATGTCAGAGTCATGGCTTTCCCAGGGTAGAAGCGCTTCCGGTTGCGGCCAGTTGAACCCCGGGCCGCAGATGTGGCCGGTCTACCACCTCGGTTCTTTGTTATCATAAAAAAGCCGCCCGGTAAGTCAAGGGCAAAGTAACAATTCCCGGCCCTCTCCCTCGCCACCGGGAAAGAATCCGGAACCAGGGGAGAACCGCCGAGACTTAAAGGGGGAGAACGGTGAGGAAAGGAGGACTGCAAGACAGGCTTGACAGCATTAAAAACCCGCCGGACAGGAGGCCTCCCGTCCGGCGGGGTGGTGGTCAGATTGGACAGCTCCTCAGCTCAGCGGCGCCGTGGCGCCGCCGGGATCGGCTGTCAGACCGCGGCGTCTCCGGTCTCGCCGGTGCGGATACGGATAACCTCCGCCACCGGATAGACGAAGATTTTGCCGTCGCCGATGCGGCCGGTGCGGGCCTGTTCAATAATGGTCTTGACGATGCTTTCGGCCTTCTCGTCGGGGGCTACCACCTCGATCTTGACCTTGGGCAGGAAATCCACCTGATACTCCATACCCCGATAGACTTCCCGGATGCCTTTCTGGCGGCCGAACCCCTTGACTTCGGTAACGGTCATTCCCTGAACACTCATCTTATGTAAGGCATCCTTCACCGGCTCCAGCTTAAAAGGCTGAATAATCGCTTCGATCTTCTTCATGGTTGGCTTCTCCTTTCGCTTTTACAGACTGTAACCGGTTTCCTGATGTTCCGAGATGTCCAGACCGGCCACTTCCTCATCGCTTTCCACCCGCAGCCCCATGGTGGCATCGAGAATCTTCAGCAGGATGAGGCTGATGACGAAGGAGTAGACCAAGGTCACCAGGACCGCCACCACCTGGATGCCGAACTGGGCGGGATTACCGAAAAACAGGCCGTCGGCGCCGGCATCATTGACGGCTTTGCAGGCAAACAGGCCGGTAGCCAGGGCACCCCACAAACCGCCCACCATATGCACACCCACCACGTCCAAAGAATCATCATATCCCAGCTTGGGCTTGGCCAGCACCGCCAGATAACAGAGGACGCCGGCCAAGAAACCGATAATGATGGCGGACATGGGGCCAACGAAGCCGGCCGCAGGAGTTACAGCCACCAACCCGGCCACCGCCCCGGAGGCCACCCCCAACATGGTGGGCTTGCCCCGGACGAGCCATTCTATGATCATCCAGCCCAGGGCCGCTCCACAGGTGGCAAAATGGGTGTTGACAAAGGCGATGGCAGCCAGACCGTTGGCAGCCAGGGCGCTGCCGGCATTGAACCCGAACCAACCGAACCACAGTAAACCGGCCCCCAACACCGTCATGGGCAGGTTATGGGGGATCATGGCTTCAGTACCATACCCCCGGCGCTTGCCGATAATCAGCGCCGCCGCCAATGCGGCCACACCGGCATTGATGTGGACGACGGTGCCCCCGGCAAAATCCAGGGCCCCCAGACCCTTCAGCCAACCACCGTCGCCCCAGACCCAGTGGGCCACCGGATCATAAACCAACGTAGCCCACAAGAGACTGAAGACCAAAAAAGTGCTGAACTTAAACCGTTCCACCCAGGAACCGATGATCAAGGCCGGGGTGATAATGGCAAACATGGCCTGGAAAACCATAAATGCCTGGTGCGGAATGGTCTCAGAATAGGCCTTGAACGGCTCCGGACCGACCTCGGCCAGCCCCAGATAACTGAGACCACCGATGAACCCTCCCTGGGTGGGGCCAAAGGCCAGACTGTAGCCGAAAAGCGCCCACTGCAGACCGATCAGGGCAATGATGATATAATTCTGCATCAGGGTATTGAGAATATTCTTGCTGCGGACCATACCGCCGTAAAACAGGGCCAAACCCGGGGTCATGAGCAAGACCAGGGCCGCCGAGGCCAGAACAAAGGCTGTGTCACCGGAATTCATGGAATTTCCTCCTCTTTAGGTAGATAATAATGATTTCATACTGCCCCTCCTTCATAGCAATATAGATGCCATCTTGATATACTCATATTATCAATAAGTTATAATTTGGCGCAATTTCATAATTGTAATAAAAAGAATAAGGTCTGACATTTATGTAATAATGGGGAACTGTGGGAAGGATGAGGCAGAAGGAGCGACGGGAATCCAACGGCAGGCCGGCGATGCGGCTACCGGGCAAGAAAAAAAGGGGAGGCGATCATGGCCAACCCTTTGTATGGTGCCTGGGGCCGGACTCGAACCGGCACGGGGCGAACCCCGAGGGATTTTAAGTCCCTTGCGTCTACCAATTCCGCCACCCAGGCAATGAAGTGATCCCAGCGGAGGCCGATCTGCCCGGCGGCGGTGCCATCTGCCCGCTGCCGGCCTTGGTCGGCGGCAAAATTTTCCTTAGTGTATTATGTTCCCGCCCAGTTGGCAAGGGGGCCAGATGGTTTTCCTCCGGCCTGTGGAGACAACGGCAGGGGGTTGTCAGAAAAATTCTGACGAGGTTATGGCAATTTCTTTGACAGATGGTATTATTAAAAGACTATGCGCCCTCGTTGGGCGCCATTGGCCAGATTTTTTTAAGGAAGGAGCCACCGCATGGAACCCAGGATTGATCTATTAACCCTGCAGATGAATCTGCCCTATTACAATCTTAAGGAAAAGCTGGGGCGCAAAGTGGAGATCGATTGGCGGGCGGAATGGGACCGCTTTGACGCCAAGAAGCTCTTTGAATTCGATCTGGCAGCCGTACCGGCAGCAGACCTGGAAGCCATGCGAAAACGTCAGGAAGTCCTCATGGATGGCAACACGGCGGCGGTTTCGGTCCTCACCCGCCTGGTGGACGGGTTGTGTGGCTACCCCATCACGCCGTCGACGCCCATTGCCGAATCCTTTGCCCGGGCCGCAGCGCAAGGGCAAAAGAACCTCTTCGGCCATGAACTGATGTATTTTCAGCCCAGCGATGAGTTGTCGGCCATCGTTTCGGTGGAGGCCATGGCCAGTCAAGGGGGCCGCTATTCTGACAACACCTCTTCCCAGGGGTTGCTGCTGAAGACCAAGAATCTCTTCTCGGTGGCCGGCAAGCGCCTGCCGGTGGTCATGACGGTCATGGCCCGGGAGGTCAACAAGGGGTCGCTGAGCATCCACTGCGGCCACACCGATTTCTATGCAGTCCGCAACGCTGGCTGGGCCCAGTTGGTGACCTGCGACAACCAGGAGCTTCACGATCTCCTGCCGGTGGCCTTTAAGGTCTCGGAGCTGCGGCAGGTGATGCTGCCCTGCATGGTCATCGGCGACGGTTTTGTCAAAAGCCATGCCATTGAGAATATTAAAGAATTATCCGATGACTATCTCCGTTATTTTGTGGGGCCGCCCAACCGTTTTTATCAGCCCAATTACTCTTATCCAACGTTGACGGGCACCTTCACGGATACCGATCTGACCATGGAAGGGCAGATCAGCCAGGATTTTGCCTATCATTTCATGCGCAAGGCCTATATCGCCGCCATGAACGTGGCCAACCAGATCCTGGGAACCAACTACAAAGTGGTGGAGTGTTATCGCACCGAAGACGCGGACATGGTGGTCATGGTGCTGGGCTCGGCTGCCGGGGTGATCAAAGACGTGGTGGACTATTACCGGGAATCCCGGGGCTTTAAAATCGGGGTGGTGCGGCCGGTGTTGTTTAATCCACCGTGTTACGAGGAAATTGCCTATGGGGTGCGCCAAGCCAAGGTGATTTCGGTCCTGGAGCGTTCCGGCACAGCCCACAATCAGCTTCTCCTGGCCGATTTACAGGCGGCCTTGCAGATCTCCTTGCGAGCCGGTCGGGAAGGCAAGCCGGAACATCGGGTCTATGGCCGGGAGAGTATGCCCACCTTGCTCCACGGCGTCTATGGTTTGGGGAGCAAAGACTTCAATAAATACGACGCCGCGGCGGTGGTGGAGAACATGATCGCCTGCTTTGAAAAAAAGCGGGGCGGCTTCCTGCGGGACTTCTCCGTGGGCGTTGAAGGCCCGTATACCCTGAAGCCGGCCCCCCTGCCGGGGTATCCGGAACGGGAGCTGGGCATGACCTTCATCGGCATCGGCGCCGAAGGCGTGAAAACGGCCCTCGAGACTGCAGCCCTGATTTATGCGGAAGAAACCGACGGCCAGAAAAATTATATCCAGACCGGGGCCCGCTATGGCGCGGCCCGCAAAGGTTCGCCGGTGTTCATGAACCTGCGCCTCAGCCCCCAACCCATCCGCAACAGCTCCGAGCTGACGGAGCGGGATGTCCTGGCCTTTTTCAACGAAAAATTCCTGGAAGGCCAGATCCTCCGGGAATATGTGGGCGGCTTAAAGGAGAACGGCCTGCTGGTGATCAACAGCCTGCGGGATCCGGAAGAGATCATCGCCTCCTTCCCCTCGAAAATTCAGAGCCTCATCAAATATCGCCAGATCCGGGTGAAGGTCATTGACGCCACCTGGGCGGCCCTGCAGCAGATGAAAAAGAACCTTCCCGGCGCCGTCCTCCTGGGGCTGATCAACAAGGAATTGGGCATCCTGCCGGAGAAGAAATTCGAAGAACGCTTCCGGCGCATTATGGAGCGGAAGATGGGCACCAAAAAGGGGACGGCGGTCATCGACGTCAACCTGAGCCTGCTCCGCTACGGCGCCGAAAAGAGCGGGGCACGGCGCAGTCTAAGCCAAGGGAATGGCCTGGCCGCCATCGAGACGCCGGGAGCGGACTATCAGCCGCCCCCGCCCGAGGATTTCGGCCAGCGGCCCGGCTCCGCCGGACTGCCGGTGCAGCTGAAGGAAAAAGATGAGCTGGGGACCATCAAGCTGCTCCATCTCATCCCCAACTACCAGGAGATCTTCTACCTGGAGATGGTGCATCCCATCATCGAAGGGCGCAAGGTGAGTTGGGACCACTTCCTGCCGGTGGTGCCGGCTGCCACCACCCGCTATCGGGATCTCAGTTTCATCGGCACCCAACTCCCGGTCTGGGATGCGGCCAAATGCACCGCCTGCGGCACCTGTACCGCCTCCTGCCCGGATTCGGCCCTGTTCTGTACCGTGACCGAACGGCCTATCCCGCCGGAGTACGAAAAGTACTTTAAGATCTTCAAGAAGCCGCCCAAAGGGGTGCCGTGGGATCAGTTTGCCATGAACCTCGATGCGGTGCCCAGCGCCTGCAAGGGTTGCGGCGTCTGTGCCGCCGTCTGTCCCACCGATGCCCTGCGGATGGTGGACAAAACCAAGATCACGGAGCGGGATTTCCTGCCGCCACCCTGCCGGGATTTTGATAACACCTACGGCCTGGCGCCGCATCTGAACCAATTGACCCAGATGCACCAGGTCTTGTTCGTGCTTTCCAAGATGTATCCCGGCAAGCATACCCTGTGTCCAGGCTGCAGCGAACCGACCATCAACCTGCTCACCTATTTTGCCGCGGAATCCCTGCGGAACAACCCCGAAGGAATCGCCACCTTCTATCAGGGTATCAAGATCCTCTCGGACAAGACCCGGTACGCCATCGAGCACATGCTGGACCACGGCTTCAATATCTATACCATCAACGCCACCGGCTGTAACCAGGTGTCGGAGCTGGGGAATCCTTTTAACACCAGGATCTACCAGGCCGGTCATTATGGCTTCGGCACGGCCTCGGCCGCGGCCCTGGGCTCCAAGTTCAGCCTGGACCAGGCCTATGAGAACCGTTACAACAACATCTTCACCAAGGTCATTGTCTTTGCCGGCGACGGCGCCATCTATGACATCGGCAACGGCCCCTTCAACCACGCCCTGGGGGAAAATTTCGACATCACCTGGGTCATCTACAACAACGAAGGCTACATGAACACCGGCATGCAGAAATCCGGCGCCACCCGCTTCGGCAGCGACCGGTCCACATCGCCCATCGGCAGCAAATTCGCCGGCAAGACCACCTTGCACCGCCGGTTGATCAGCCAGGCCATGGCCATCTCCCATGTCTATGCTGCCAAGCTGACCATTGACAATCCCATGTATGCCATCAAAATCCTGAAGGAAGCCATCGCCTACAACGGTCCCTCCATGGTGGAGTTCTTCTCCTTCTGCCCCCAGGGGCACCAGAGCCACGATTGGGCCGGACCGCTGGTCTCCCGCATGATGGTGGAATCCCGCAAATGGCAGATCGCCGTGCGCCGGCCTTTCCAACGGGTTGACATTTCCGGCAATCCCGAGCCGGAAAACATCTACCCGCTGGAAGGCAAATCCTTCAAGCGCAACATCAAACGGGAGGCGGCCACCTTCTATGATGTGGTGAGCATGTTGGGGCAGTATAACCAGCATATCCGCACCCAGGAGAGCGGCGTCATCCCCGAAATCGTCCGCATCAATGAAACGGTCAGCCTCTTCCGCTGGCTCCGCAACCAATACATGGCCGGTTACCGGGACACCATGCCCACGGAAGAAGAAGTGGAACGCATTGTGGCCGAACGCTACCAGCTCTAGTCCATCCTGCCACCGCCCCGGCGCCCTTGGTCGGGCGCCGAGGCGGCTCCCTGTCCCCGGCCGACGCCGGGTCCAGAAAATACTTGTCAACCCCCCTATTCTGTGATAACAGGATGAAGGGGTAAGCATTGCCATGTTATTACCTAACCTGCCGAAATAACATCACCTTTCATATTTTTTCCTAATGCCGGCGTTGCGACGGGGGCCAGACCTGGGTCTGGCCAGCAACACCATAAGGCGAGGTTTGCAGGAAGATGGAACAGTTCAAACGACTGTCGGTCATCGCGCTTATTCTGGGAATAGTTCTGGTGGCGGCCGGCTGCGGCCGTAAAAAACCCACCGTGTCGGCGGATTTGGAGGAGCTACCGATGGAGGAGCAGTCGTCGGCAGCGCCGCGGGTGGACCCCAAGTTCGCCGCCGATCTGGAGGTGGTCAAGCAGACTCTGGCCAAAGAGCGACCGTATGGCAATCCCACCATCTTGGTGGTGCGTAAACAGAGCCGGACCATGTCCGTTTTTCAGGGCACCAAGCCGGTGAAGAAGTATAAAGTGGTCCTGGGCCACGACCCCCGCAATGATAAGCTCATGCAAGGGGATAAGTGTACTCCCGAGGGGGTCTATCGGGTGGTGACGAAATATCCCCATCGCAAGTGGCAAAAATTCATTCTGCTCGATTATCCGACGCCGGAGAACTGGCTGAAATTCGCCCAGGCCAAGCAACGGGGGAAGATACCCTGGGATGCCAACATCGGTGGTGACATCGGCATCCACGGCACCGACGATGAGCTGAAAAACCTTCTGGGGGAAAACTGGACCGAGGGCTGCATTGCCCTGCGCAACGGCGACATTGAAGAAGTCTATCGTCTGGTACGTCCGGGGACGTTAGTAATCATTCGACGGCGGTAAAGAATCTGAAGAGGAGAAGCCATGGCCGAGCCCAAGAACCTGACGGCCGGCGAGACAGATTTGCGCCGGGAGATGGTCCAGGTCTGCCACGCCCTCTATCACCGGCAGTTGGTGGCAGCCGCTGACGGCAACGTTAGCGCCCGCTGCGGCGGTCTCTTCCTGACCACCCCCAGTGGTCTTAGCAAAGGGCGGGTCCAGGCAGCCGATCTGATCCTGGTGGATGGGTCCGGCCAGGTCCTTTCCGGCAACGGGCGGCCCACTTCGGAGCTGGCGTTGCATCTGGAGGTTTATGCCCAGCGCCCCCAGGCCGGGGCCGTCATCCATGCCCACCCGCCGGTGGCCACCGCTTTGACCATCGCCGGCGTCTCCTTGGCCGAGCCCATCCTCCCCGAAGTGGTCCTCACTTTAGGGGCCATTCCCACGGCGCCGTATGCCACCACCGGCACCCCGGCCCTGGCCGCGGCCGTCCATGACCTCCTACCTCATTACGACGCCATCCTCCTGGAGCAGCACGGCGCCCTGACCCTGGGGCGCACCCTCTGGGAGGCCTTCGATAAGATGGAAAAGGTGGAACACACTGCCTGGATTGTCTGGCTGGCCCAGCAGCTGGGGCAGGTCCGGCAGTTGCCTCCCGACGAAGTGGCCAGGCTAACCGCCCTGGCCATCCAAAAGGGCTGGCGGTCGGCAGCGGCGCCAGGCCCGGTCCCTTAGGTTTAGAGAGGCGCAGTCTTGGGCAGGGCAAAGGAAAAGACTGCTCCCCCTTCCGGTCGGTTGTCCACCCACAGCCGGCCCTGATGGGCGTCAATGATGCGTTTGACGATGGCCAGCCCCAGCCCCAACCCGCTCTCCTGCCCCTGATTCTTGCCCCGATACAACAGGTCAAAAAGATGGGGCAGATCACCGGGGTCTATCCCCGCCCCCTGATCCTTGACTAAGACAATGACTTCCCCCGGCTGATCCTGGACTTCCACCGTGACCCTGGTCCCTTCCGGGGCATATTTGACGGCGTTCTCCACCAGATTCCCCAACGCCCGCTGGAACAGGACCGCATCAGCCTGGAGGATGACGATCTCCTGAGGAAATTCGGCAATCAGGGCAACGTCCTTGGCCTCGGCCTGGGGCTGATATCGTTTGATCACCTCCAGACATTCCTTTTCCACCTGCATGGCGCTGGGCAGCGGCTTCAAGATGTGCAGGTCCAACCGGACAAAGTCCAGGAAATTGCTGATGAGTTTTTCCAACCGGAGGATTTCCTGGAAAATGGTCTGCAAAATCGCTCTCTGGCCCTCGCTGAGGGGACCGCTCTTACCCTGGAGCAACCGGTTCAGCAGACCCGCCACCCCCACCACCGGCCCTTTCAGATCGTGGGCAAACATTCCGGCCAACTGGCGCCGCTCATTTTCCATGGCCTTTAATTGACCGATATCCCGGAAGGTCTCGACACCCCCCAGGAAATTGCCGTCATCGTCCTGCAGCACACTGGCAGTCAACATGATGTTGATGCGTTGGCCCAGCCGGTTGGTTAAGGACGCCTCCCGTGATACCGCCTGGCCGCCGTTCATGGCGTGCCGCAATGGACATTCCTGGCCGCACATGCTGCTGTGCAACACTTCTCCACAATACCGGCCCAAGGCCTCTTCTCGGCTGTAGCCGGTGATCTTTTCCGCAGCCCGGTTCAGGTCCGTGATGCGCATCTGCTCATCCACCGTGATGACCCCATCGGCCATACTCTGGATAATAAAATGGGACCAATCGGCCTTTTGGGCGGCTGCAGATCCGCTGACCATGGCAACTCCCCAAAATGTTATCCAGCCATTCGGCCTCTGCGGCTACTCCCGGGGAAGATCAGGAGCATCGCCGCAGAGCAGTCAATGGCTCTTGGTTGGTAAGGGTTTCCAGACCGTCATTTCCCCTGCCAGACCGGCCGGCGCTTCTCCAAAAAGGCAGTGACCCCCTCAACCGCGTCCTGGGAAGTGCACAGCCGGGCAAAGATTTCACTGCTGTAGGCAAAGCGCTGCCGGAAGGGAAGATCCTGCATCTGATAATAAAACTGTTTGCCCAATGCCAGTGCCAAGGGGCTCTTGTTGAGGAGTTTCTGGGCAAAGGCCAGGGTCTCCTCCTCCAGGCCATCGGCCGGCACCACCCGGTTGACCAGCCCCAGCCGCTCCGCCTCGGCGGCATCAATGAGATCCCCGGACAACAGCATCTCCAGGACTCTTTTCTTGCCCAGATGGCTGATGGGGATGACCGGACCGGTGCACAGCAGGCCCACATTGATGGCGGTGGTGCCGATCTTGGTGCCCTCGGCGACGATGGCAAAGTCGGCGGCAAAGACCAGACCGGCGCCGTTGGCCACCGCATAGCCATGGACCATGGCGATCACCGGTTTGGCCATGCCGGCGATGGTCAGATGCATCTCATCCATGAGAGAGATCCACTCCTGATATTGGGTGGCGCTCTTTCCGGCAAATTCGCTGATATCGATACCGGTGGAGAAGGCCCGCCCGGCCCCTTTGACGATGACCACCCGGACGGCCTCGTCTTTATCCAGTTCCTGCAAACCGTGGTTGAGCTCCCGGGCCAACTGGCTGCTGAAGGTGTTCATCTTCTCCGGCCGGTTCAGGGTGAGAATGCCGAGCTGGTCCCGGCGTTCCACGAGAATGGTGGCATACTCCATGGCAAGCTCCTTCTGGGTTTCCTGGTTATGGTAATTTATTGGAATAGTTAAGGTAACAAGCCCATAGGTCTGATGTTAGACTAAAGCAGAATGGCTTGCTTGTCCACCTTTTTTTGGCGGTTGCCAGTCTGGCTGGCATGGGGCGAGCAGAAATGGATTGGCCGCAGGCGTTCCGACAGGATCCGGTCGGAAAAAACCAACGGCCCGGGAAAGTCCCGGGCCAGAGCGTGGGTTATTAGGTGGTCTGTTCCAATTCAGCCAGACGTTTCTGGATTGCCGCCAACTCCTCCTGGAGATAAGCGGCCTCTTGTTTCAGGGCGCTCACCTCATCGGCTGAGGAGGCCGGGCCGGCTGCAAAGGGGGCTGCCCCTGGGCCATAGCCCCAAGCGCCCCAGCCCCAGCGGGGCCGCTGCCAGCCGAGCCAGGCTCCCCGAAAACCGCGGCCAAACCTGGCGCCGAAAAATCCCCGGCGGCCGGCGCCGCAAGGTCCCATACCCCGACCGATGGGGCCTGTGCCCATAGGTCCGGTACCATCTAGACGTGGCATACGCATTCCCTCCTTCGGTGATTTTCGAGTTTCTAGTTGTTGATTTCGCCTGCCGGTTCTCTACTGCCGCAACATGGCGGCGCCGCATTGGGGGCATTTCAGAGTTGAACAGGGTACTCCCGGTTTATGGGCCACGGTGGCCCCGCAGGCCGGGCAGACACACTGCCCGCCGCTGGCGCAGAAGCTGCCGCCACCGCGGCCGGCGCCAGTTCCCGGGCCGCCGCCCTGCCCTCTCCCGGCGCCACCGCCCTGGCCCCTACCCTGGCCGCCTTGCCATTGGCAGTTCCCCTTGCCTCGCGGGGAACCGCCACCCTGACCACAACCACCGCCACCCCGTCTTTGTGCCTGCATCATGATAGGCTCCTTTTTCAAGAGAACATCTTGCTTCTTCCCTAACCTCACGAATCCAGGGAGGAGGCCGGATATCCTTATTATGAACTTATGTTAATTATAGGTCGCGGTCCCACCTTTGTCAAGGGGGCATACTGGTAGGTACCTGGAGGGAGAAGCAGCACCGAGGGAGAACCAGGTGGGAAGCGCCGCCCGCCCCCGCGCCCCCCGGGGTTGCCGAGGGCGGGGAGCGCGGTCCATTGGCGCCGGTCTAAAAGGTGATAATCGTGTAACCTTCTTGGAGATAGCGCCCCAGACTGGGATGCCCCATCATGTCTTCCAGCAGCGGCAGCCCTTGGGCCTGCACCGCCTCCAGGGCTCCCATCTTGGCGGCACAGGCCTTGCAGACGCCCTCGATGAGCCCGGCCTCCTTGGCTTTCACATACAAGGCATGGAACATCTGCTCCGGCTGCTGCAGTTCGCCGGGAAGCTTCACGGCCATGCCTTCGATAATAATCTTCACCGTCAGGCCCCGTTGCTGCATATCCAAGGCGTTCAGCAGCACGTGGACGAAACACATGGCCTCTCCCTGAAAAGCCACTAATAATACCTTGTGCATTGGTGATACCTCCCTTGATATGGTCATAAGTTCATTTCGACAGTTTTTACTTTACCAGGCAGCAATGGGTTTGGCAATGGTAATTGCCATGAGCTGCCGGTCACCGGCGAACCATGAAAATAAAGGTCATCGCCTTTGGCTAACTCGGGCGGGCACTTAAGGCCCGCCCCACCGGCAAAGATCCAACGGCGGG
>Ga0067045_1028637_pt1 | contig 29811 bp, 26 predicted proteins | sample TerdegcTABiofilm_FD_59184 | JGI IMG/M metagenome (GOLD analysis project Ga0067045, IMG submission 59184) | Combined Assembly of (Gp0054472, Gp0054536) Wastewater bioreactor microbial communities from Singapore -Terephthalate degrading...
TAATACGCCCTATAGGTGCTCCATCATCTACCGTGTGGATGACTAAATGGATGTGATTGTCCATAATACAGTAGGCAATAAGCTTAAACGGGTATTTTTCTTTTGCTCTGCGTAATATTTCCATAAAACAGGCTTTAAAATACTCTTCTTCTAACATATTTCGCCACTCTATACAGCGGGAAGTAATGTGGTAGGTAAGACCGGGCATTTGTACACGCAATTTCCGTGCCATACGTATTCCTCCATTGATGTAAAATATTGTATAAAAAAGCGTATTTCTTACTCTATACAACGCATGAAGCAGAAAAAATTAAAAGGATGCGGGAAAAAATTTGTACTTTTTGATAAAAAAATTTAAAAAAAATTGTGAAACCATGGGGTCAGAGCACATAAAAGAGCTTAATAAACAGGATGAATAATAAATATATGACAAAAATGGGGTCAGAGCATACTATCTTCACAACGTCATCACAACATCATGCAAACCCCGAAGGGGTGATACTATTGTAAGTGGTCAGAGCCTAAACTCTCCTCTTCTCTGGAATCCCTGCGCGAGACAAAGTAATGCATCACGCAGAGTACGCTGAGTTATGGGAGAGATAGTGGGATTTAGGGTCAGAGCCTCACCCTCCCCATCTCTGCGGTCTCTGCGTGAGACCAACTGATGCATCACACAGAGTACGCTAAGTTATTTGAGAGATAGTGGGATTTGGGGTCAGAGCCTCACCCTCCCCATCTCTGCGGTCTCTGCGTGAGACAAACTGATGCATTGCGCAGAGTATGCTGAGTTATGGGAGAGATAGTGGGATTTGGGGTCAGAGCACTATGAGTAGATCCTGAATCAAGTTAAGGATGACTTGTTGCATATATGTCATTCCGGGCTTGACCCGGAATCTCTTGTTCCCGCTAATGAGTTCCTGAATCATGATCAGGATGACCGCACTGAATCATTACTGAAATAAATTCAGGACATGGTTCAGGATGACACCCACACTATAAACCCCGAAAGGGTGATACTATTGTAAGGGGTCAGAGCCTTTAAAAAAAGCAAAAACTAAAAAATTGGTTATTTTGCAATTTAGGGCTATATTTTCAGTGGACCGGTTATAATAACTATCGCCAATATAATGAATTTGTATGATTATTGGCAATAATTTTGTATATTCCAGCAAAAGTACTTGATTAATTTAATTATATTTACTTTTGTGTAATAAGATGTCCTCCAACCTTATGACGAGTGGTTACCACAATGAGATTGGCTGAGCCCACAATAGATCATACTCCTGGCAAGATACCCACCGATTTAGAGCATCTGCGCAAGCTATTCATCATGCCCGATTCACCTGATAAGTTTATGCAGTTTGGGTATGAGCTTCTTGACCTTATCCATTCTTTTTTCAAGGAAAAGGGTGGTATTCACAGTGAGATATCATTACCGGAACTGGCATGCCTGTTTAATAATATTGATATTCCCCGTGATCCAAAGCTTTTAAAAGATATACTTCTTGAAATTAAACAAAAGGTTATCAAACACTCGGTGAAGGTTGGCAATCCTTATTACATTGGGCACATGACAAGTGCTATTCCCTATTTTATGATTTTGCTTGAGATGATCATTGCCGCACTCAATCAAAACCAGGTAAAGATAGAAACAGCAAAAGCGTCAACATTTGTAGAGCGCGAATTTATTTCATGGATACACAGGCTTATTTTTCAAAAGCCAGCGTCATTTTATAAACGAAACATTCAGAATCACAGGATTGCACTGGGAAATGTAACCCTTGATGGCACACTGGCAAACCTGACCGCAATGCTTGTAGCACGCAACAAGGCTTTCCCTGCTGATGAACATTTTCCTGGCATACGCAAAGCAGGTGTGGCCGAAGCATTCAGGTATTATAATATACACAGAGCAGTGTATATTGTATCGCAGCGTGGCCATTATTCAATTGATAAGGTTGCCCGTATTACCGGTATTGGCGACAATAACGTAATCAAAATACCGGTGGATAGCAACAATAAAATAGACATCAATGCATTGAGACGTGAGTTAAAAGCAATAGCTGAGTATAACAGCACCCATGCTGATACAATTAAAGTCATTGCATTAATTGGCATTGCCGGCACAACTGAGACAGGCAATATTGATGACCTGTATACCTTAAGGAAAATTGCTGATGAATACAATATCTTCTTCCATGTTGATGCGGCGTGGGGCGGGTCAGTACTTCTGGTTAACAAATATCGTGATTTATTCAAAGGGATAGAAAAGGCTGATTCAGTTACGTTTGATGCCCACAAGCTGTTGTATTCACCATTGTCCATGGGACTGATTTTGTTTAAAAATCCCTATGACCTTACCAACATCATGCATACATCCAATTACATTATTCGACCGGATTCAGTTGACCAGGGAAGGTTTACTGTGGAAGGTTCACGCCCGTTTTCATGCTTAAAGCCCTGGGTAACGCTTAAGATATTTGGCACATCAGGTTTTGAAATTTTATTTGATCATGCATTTATGCTAACTGATACAGTAAAGGATCTTCTGATAAAGCATGAAAACTTTGAGTTACTCAATACGCCTGAATTATTTATAACCAATTATCGCTTTGTTCCTGCAAGTGTACAGGCAAAAATTGAACATATTTACCAGCGGCTGCAAAATGCCAGTCCTCAGGATGCTATCAGGCTTAAAAAACGCTTAACTAAAATTAATGATGTTCTTAACGAAATGACAATAGAACTTCACCGCGCAATCCGTCAGGAAGATAACAGCTTTGTTTCACGAACCATGCTTGAATCAACACGCTATCGCGACCAGCGAATTGTCGTTCTCAGGGCTATCACCATAAATCCTCTAACCACTCCAGCAATATTGCAAGAAATAATTGACGAGCAGAATAAGCTTGGTTTAAAGATATATAATGATTTCAAAAACCGGTTATCACGTGTATAGGATTGCTTTCTGGTGTATACTATTCTTTTTGTTATTTCAGTTTTCCTTTTATAGCCTGGCGATAGGCACTGCATTTCCAACCTTAATTAATGGTACATTATATATTGAGCCTTCAGTGGCTTTACCCGTTCAAGGCGTTGTTCTTGATTATTACGTCAGGGATACTGCAATCCTGTTTGTTGCTAAAAATGAAAAAGAGATAGTTGCGGGAGCTTATACTCTACAGGATAAAAACATAATTCAATTTCCTATTGCCACAAATTCTGAAAGTATACAAATTAAACGCATTGCTTTTGAATCAGGTGCCATATATATCTGTATTCATGAAAGTGATAGCATACTGTACAGGGCTGATGTGAATACAGGCCTGGTGGAGCAGGTTAGGGGGGTTGGTGATTTTTTAATTTTAAAAGATAGCATGGTTATCCTAAAAAACGATAATACCCTTGTGTACAATGATTTTACATTGCCATTATATTTTACCGGGAAGCCGTCATTGAAAGGGCAGGTGGATGACCGCATAGTCTTTGTAACCGATGACAATGATACTGAAGTTATCGATATTAAAGAAAAGAAGGTAGTATATCGCTATAGTAACAACGTACAGTTTGCTGTAAGCAGCGATTATACGGTAGAGCTTACAATCAATGATCTTCCAACGGATGAAAAAGCTTCCAGGGTTTTTTATAAAATATACTGTAATGGACAGGATTATGGTCGTACAGAGCCTGTACTTGCAATTAATCAATCGATAATTCAACTTAATCTTTCATCCGGACAATATCATGAAATCGTGATTGAACGCTGGCGTTTGGATGAAAATTCAGAGCAGTATATACGGGATAATAATATACGGCAACCCAAACCCATCATACTATTTGTTTACCCTGGCAGGGTCATTGAGGTTAAACTAACCTATAATGGATTGGAATACAAGGTATTTACTGGATTCAAGGTGATGGAAAAATAAAACCCCGCATTGTAACGGGGTTTTATGTTATATTGAAACAGTTCCCGCTGCCAGTGGCAGCAGGAATGAGTATTCTTATTTGAACTCGTTAATTTTTTCACTCTTCTTTTCGTCTTTGGATACTATCTCACGTAAGTGTTTATACTGTGGTGAATCAATACCATACTGCAGTTCAGCTGCTCTCAGCATATACATGTTCTTTTTCTGCTTGTACTGTAGTTGTTCCTGTTCTGTTCCCTGCTTGTATTTAAGCAGCACACCTTCCATGTATCCATAACAGCTTGACAGATACTTATATGCCCATACATCATTTTTGGTCTGGTCATTAATTTCAATGTAACGCTCCAGAATTGGAATACATGGTTTCAGATTATACAGGTCGTACTGGGTTGAAACATATGCCTGGTACAATCGTATCTGGAAATTGACAAACTTGGGGTCTTTTCGTACTTCTTCAAAGGTTATTTCATCAATGTGGTTGATAGCTCTGGTAAAGTAAGTTACTGCTTTTGTTTTTGCTTCAAATTTCATCATTGCAATCTGACGTTTTTCCTGTTCACGGCGGTCAATTTCCTGCCAGTACCACTGTTCCTGAAGATTCTTATTCTTCTGATTTGTTTCAATGAGCTTATTGACATCATTTTCCATATCTTCAAGTATATCTATACCAGTTGAATATTCATCAATTGCCAGTTTTAAAAGATTGTCTGAATATTCTTTGCTGAGTTTTTCCAGTTCCTGAATTGCCTTTACATACGGTTTGAAATCTTTTATCCGCCATCCAGTTACTTCTTCTTTTATACCTTCTTTCTTTGGTTCTTCCTTAGGAGCTTGCTGTTGAGCAATTGCTACAAGACTAAAGGTAACTGCTAAAATGGCAACGATAGCGTACAGTAAAAATCTTGTTGATTTCATAGTTAATACCCTCTTATGATATTATGCACTATATGCTTAGTAATTATGCTATTACACTTTTTTATCGGTTATAGTAAATCAAATATTAAATATTTTTCACATTGTAACAATTTGTTATAATTTTGCAATGTAATTTTGTTTGTTTGTATTAACGGGCTATTAAGCAGTTGAGATTTTGATTGCTGTAAGATTAAAAAAGATTGGACAATTACCATAAAATACTGTACATTAGTAGAAATTTTCAGGTATCAATAAAGATATTTTATATAAGTAAATTTTAAAGGAAGCCAATGGCGGTACATACTCTATTAAATTATTAATAAAAATTAATAAAACAAATGGGAGAAAGTATATGAAAAAGTATTTTATCATTTGCATTATGATGTGTGTGGCCATCGCTCCAATTGCTTTTTCTCAGTCAAAGATGAAAAGCTCATTTAAAGCTGATGTTGAAGCTCAAAGAATAAAGAATAAAAAAAGTATTACTGAAGTAAAACAGCAATTAGAAGCCATACGCAAAGATATAAAAGAGCGTAATCTGAAATTCAAGGTGGATATGACCGAAGCGTTAAAGCGCCAGATTGAGGAAATTACAGGTACCATACCACCAAAGGATCTGGAAAAAGAAGCTGAAATACAGACAAGTAGGGGGTTCCAGTTATTCCTTGAATTTTTGCAACGGTTGGCCGAAGCCCAGGCTGCAAAACGCCAGGCTGAATTACAACCTGAGAAAAAAGAGCCTGTAAAGCCTAAAGAAGACGTAAAAAAAGAAGAAGTAAAAAAAGAAGAAAAACCTGAAGAAGTTACCCCGGAAAAACCTGAAGAAACATTACCCCAGTCTTTTATGTTAGCTGATCCATCCAAACCCGTGCTTGACTGGTTTGCACTGGGAATGATGACAGCTGTTAAAGATCAGGGGCTGTGTGGTAGCTGCTGGTCGTTTACTGCAATGGGTGTGGTGGAAGGTTGTTATAAAATAAATAAAAAAACTGATATTGACCTTTCAGAACAATACATGATTGATTGTGCTCGTGATAAATATGGGCGGGATGCAGGTAGCTGTAATGGTGGCTGGTATGGGAATGTATTTGATTTTATGATGACCAACTATCCTGTTGAGGAAAAGATTGCCCCTTATAGAGGTTATGAATATGGGTGCACTCCCAAAAAACAGATACCTGTAAAGCTTATAGCCTGGGGGTATGTCCGCAAAGATGGCGGGATCCCTTCAGTTGATGAGATGAAAAAGGCATTAAGCACTTATGGACCAATTGCAGCCACAGTAAAGGTTACCCCGGCTTTCCAGGCCTATGTAGGTGGTATATTTGATGAATTTACACCGGTGAGCAGCCCCAAAGATGTCAATCATGGAATAATTATTGTAGGTTGGGATGATAGTAAAAAGGCTTACAGAATAAAAAATTCCTGGGGCGAGCGTTGGGGTGAAAAAGGCTACATGTGGATAGAATATGGATGCAATAACATTGGTTATGGGGCAGCATGGGTTGTCCTTGATAAAGAATAATAATGAAAATTCATGGAGGGTTTTTATGAAATTACATATATGCACGATGCTGGTATTATGTATACTACTATCATCAGGAATAAGTTGTTCAAAGCTAATGAATAATACCTGCACAAATGTAGATGCACAGAAGTATGCAGGCCAGGAAATTATTATCAAAAACAATGGCTGTGTCACAATTGAAATTGAATCACAATTGAGTACAGGGTACCGATGGCGATTTGCTATTAAGGAAAATCCTGGAGTGCTTATTAACAGTGATTATAAAGTGCAGACGTGTGAGGGGCAAACCGTTGGAGGAATAGATAAAGAAATATTCACCTTTAAGGCGGTTAAAGCCGGTAAAGCTACTGTTGTGTTTGATTATGTACGTCCATTTGATAAAAATCCAAAACCAGTAAAAACAAAAGAATTCACTATAACGATTACAGAATAAAAAAAATGCCCCATCGTATGTTAAGATGGGGCAAAATATTATTCAGCTTTTATTTCTATCTTCTTTGGTTTTGCTTCTTCACGTTTAGGTAATGTAACAGTGAGTACACCGTTTTCAAGTGTAGCTGTAATGCCTTCAACATTAATCTTGTCAGAAACCAGAAACTTACGGTTGTAATTGCACAGTGTAAATTCACGGTATGTCAGGTTGTCGCTTGCGGTATATGCTTCATCAATCTTACCATTGATTTCCAGTTCATTGTTATTGAAGGTTATTTCAATATTTTCCTTTGGGACCCCGGGCATATCTGCTTTGAGAACATATTCATTGTCGGTTTCATAGATATCAACCGGAGGCACCAAGCAATAATCCTTCTTATCAAGATTTCTATCAGTGCGTTTTGCTACCTGGGTTGCCATAACTATCACCTCCTTTTAGTTAATGGTTATCTTGCGTGGTTTTACTGACTCATGTTTGGTCAGCTTAATGGTCAAAATACCATTGTTCATTGATGCTTCAACCTTGTCAGGATCCACATAGTATGGCAACTTAATAGATTTCTTATAGCTGCCAAACTCGCGTTCTTTGCGCAAATACGGTTTGTCAGCATAATCTTCCTTACGGTTCATTTCGATAGTTAGTGTATTATCAGCAAGTTGCACAGTAACATCGCTGGATGAAACTCCCGGAGCTATCGCCCGTATAATGATATCATCATCTTTTTCATAGACGTTGATATAAGGGAATTCCACGCGTCGACGGGTGGTGGAAACTTCATCAAAGAAGCGATCCACCATGTCCCTGAGTGTTAAAACGTCATCAAGAAGATCATACGTTGTGAACATAGTCCACCTCCTGTTATTTTACATTGATAGTTATGCGTTTGGGCTGTGACACTTCCTTCTTTTCAAAGTCAACAGTCAAAACACCATTTTTGAATGAAGCTTTAACATTATCAGCCTTTACTTCAGCAGGTAATGCAATGCTGCGTTTGAATGAACCAAATCGGCGTTCTGCAAGGACATACCGTTTGTTTTCTTCTTTACGTTCTTCTTTCTTTTCACCGCTGATGGTCAGTACATTGTCTTCAAGAGTTACATTGAGGTCCTTTTCATCAATTCCGGGAATTTCAGCGCGTACATGAATGGATTTTTCATCTTCTTCAACGTCTATTGATGGTACCCATGCAGAATCAAAAAGATCTACTGGTTCCAATGTAAAGAAATCGTCAAAAATCCTTTTAACATCGCGTTCAAAAGCTTCAAAAGGATTTAATTTGCTTTCATTGCGTTTTGTTAATCCCCATTTCATAGCACACCTCCTATGAATATAAGGTTGTTATTGTTAGCACTCTATTTTAATGAGTGCTAATTTCTGTATATAAAATACTAATAAAAACGAAAATCGTCAAGGTGGCGTTTGGAAATTTTGGTGAAAAAAATATGTTAAAAAATTTTTTAAGTTTTATAGCTAAGTTTTTGTAACTCAAAAGGAGATGATAATAGTCTGTAATTACTGAGTATGGAATTTGTGCTCCATTGCAAAATTTTATCTTTAGTAACCTTATATGCAATTATTTAATGAAAATGCTCTTTGAATAAGATCCTATGGGATTATAAGCAGATTGTATGGATGGTATAATTGGATAGGAAAAAATAACATCTCAAAAATGATTATTTTTCAGCAATAATTCCTTAAAAAATTTCATATATAAAAATAGTGTACACGGGGTGTCCCCAAAGACACCTCTTTGCAATGACTTTTACCTTCCTGTCATTGCGAGGAACGAAGTGACGAAGCAATCTTGCTTTTGAGGGGCATTGAGATTGCTTCACTTCGTTCGCAATGACATTACGCTCATGCCATTGCATGCCCTACCGTTTCTTTTGAGACGGCCCCGGTGTACACTATTTTATATTTTATTCAAATTTCCACATTTAGGAATAATTTGTGATTATTTTTTATATTTTATATAATTTTTTAATTGCAATATTTAATTCAATGTGTTGATTTTATCCATAAGGTTCCCATGTAAAAAAAATAAAATATTTCAATATTACAAATAAAATAATTAAGGAGGATTGCTAAATGTTATTTCCATTGTTTGACAAAGATTGTGATCATGTTGGATGGATTGAACCCGGCAAGTTCATCTATGATACGGATATTAATTGTATTGCATTTATTATAAACAATAATGCATGGTCAGTAGAATCCGGAAACTGGCTGGGGCCGGTGCAGGGGCTTTTGTGTTTTGATACCAATGGCAAGCTTGTTTTCTGGAATCCAAAAGAAAAAATAACAGGTACGGTAAATGCTCCACGCCCAAGCAGGCAGATTCTTACCACTAAACCGCCTCAACCGGCAAAACCATCTGATCCAGCTAAACCGGCAAAGCCAAAGGTTAGCAAGGATATATGGTCAGATTTGTCATTTTTTAGCTGGCTGTCGCAGTAAGTTGTGTAGAGCATCTATTACGATTTTAATGCTAATTCCTCTGAATCCACATCAATGGAGATGCCGCTCATTGCCTTAACGGGGCAGGCCAGTTTGCATAAACCGCATGCTACACACCGATCGGGATGAAATTCTACCATCATGGTATCACGGTTTATGACAAGAGCATCCGTGCGGCACACAGCGGTACAGGCGCCACAGTGCACGCAGCGGTCTTCGTCACGCTGTATTTTATCGGCAAGGATGTCAACAACCACTTCCTCATTTTTAAGATAGGTTATGCATGTATCCAGATCCTGTGTTTGGCCCGATAGCTGCAATATAAGCCTTCCTTCCTGTTTGGGCAATATTTTTGCTTCAAGCACATTGAATATCACATTAAAATCTTTTGCAATACGGTATATGATTGGTTTGTACATAATGTGCTGATTAAATATTAACAGTACATTTCGTGATTCCATGGTAAACCTCGTTTATTCAATTTCAGTAAGTTCAATGCTACCTTTGACTGCCATCGTATTCCAGTATATCACCAGTGCGCCTTTTACACCAGATATGCTGGTTGCAAACGATACAGCGTTTGTACAGTCACTATCGCTTTGTACTAAGTTACAGGTTGCGGTTGCAACCGCATCTGCCAGTGCTGCATCAGTGGCAATGATTGTTGCAATATCGGCTTTGCCAAAGCTAAATGAGCGCCCAAACCTCCCTGATGACGAACAGATGCCACAGGGTGTCATGCCAGGAGTCAGAGCAATGCCTAAATTTTTTGAAAATGCTGAGCGCCCCGCAAACACACTGATTGTTGCAGGTTCACGCACATACGCCCATATATCACCGCCGTTTTCCACAATGACCTCAGAGCTGTACTGCAGCAAATCTTCCCCCACCATCTGGGCGATAGCTCCCGCGACTGCTGCCATGGGACCAACTTCTGCCATCAAAGAAGCTTTGCACATTCGTTGAACAACCTCAGGCGCTCCAAATTCAGGCTCAAGCGGGGTCAGAGCATGAAGAAACTGTGGATGTTTTTCACTATAGCGCTCAATATCTTCCCGTAAGCTTTTAACCAGAACTATCGCCCTATCATATACATTTGAATGGGCGCATATATAAAGATTGGTTGTTTCAACACGCACCTCAAAGGTGGTAAAACGTGTGGAAAGCGTTCTGTATGGCAATGTGTTACTCATGACGTTTGTCATAGGGTACCGATGGCAGTAGTATTTGTGGCTGACCCAGAGTAAACTGATTGCCTGTTATCCAATCTTTAAGAATTGTGGCAATCTTTTTTGCCATGGGATAGCTTGAAAGTGGTGCAGTGGGGATACGTTTGCCACCAATTTCAATAAACCCTGATTTTAGCTGTGCGTAACTAACCTCGGCAATGACGCGTCCTATTGCATTGGGGTAGTCATAGCCGTAATCTACAACCTGGCAAAAGATCTGGTCATCGGAAACACCGGTAAAGAATGCTAAGTCCTCGTTTAAAATTGGAATGGGAATACCCAACCCAACCATAAGTGAGCAACCATACCCGGTAATCGATGCTCCTTTAATAAATTGTGCCGACATCTGCTTCATATCACCGGTTACAGCAATGGTTCCGGCACCTGAGCGTACCACACCATTATCGCCACGCGGTGCATTGGGGTCATGCTGAGTACCGCGCCATGTTACAGCACCAACAGTACCGCCTAAAAATATTTTGGTGCCAACGCCAATTGTCCAGTAATACGGATCATTGAGCAGAGGGCTTAGCTGCCCGGCACTTGAGTAGGTTGCATTTCCCATATTGGGGCGCAGTATCCCCATATAGGTGTATATGGTTTTTTTGGACTGGTTGACAGCACAGTTATAGTTTTGATAGGCATTGCGTGGATTGTATAAAAATGCATCACGAAGGTCATGTATGGTTACTGTTGCTTCGTATTCACGTAAAGGATAGCAGTCGGTACCGTAGCTTTTTGCTTTAAGCTTGACGGGTTTACCGGCAATTAAATCCTCAATGACATGTCCTCCGCCGTATTTGAAACGGCCGGGATGTACTTTGTTGAGTGGATCATCGTCCTGCACCTGTGTTGCGCCAATGTAAATATCCACTGCAGCCAGGCCTGCATACGCCTCTACATCGTTAAGCCATACCTTTGAAGCTTTAATCTTGGGACGGGTATGACCAAAATTGATAAATGCACCGGAAGAACACATGGTACCAAAGGTTCCAGTGGTCACCACGTCAACTTTTTTGAAGGCTTGCTTGTATCCTTCAGATTTTACTATGCCTGCCATTTCTTCGGCAGTGACAACAACTACATCACCTTTTTTTATCTTTGCGTTTATTTCTTCATAGCTTTTCTTTATAACAATATCACTCATGATGAATTTCCTTTGTGTTTTAATTTGTGGGATACCATTATGATGTCAAAGCATATAAACAGGCAAGTAAAAATTTTGTGATAAGAGGTTTAGAAACTTGTAATTTCTACAAATTTCAAAAAAGACTTGAAAAAATAAAAATGTAATGAAATTTTATTTTGAATAAAAGAAAAATTGCAAATATGTGAAAAATTGTTTCTATGTACAAATGATAAGACTAAAAATTATAAATGAAATCAATTATGATATACTTTAAAAGATCTTTGTGATGCCAGAAAAAGAAGCAAAAGCAAGAATAAAAATAAATAAATTGCTGGAAGAGGCAGGTTGGAGGTTTTTTGACACTGAAGAAGGCAAAGCGAATATCCTATTAGAAAATAATGTTAAGATTACAAAACAAAAGCTTAACGAGTTTGGTGAGGATTTTGAACATACTACTAATGGCTATGTGGATTTTCTCCTTCTGGATGAGGCAGGCTATCCACTGGTTGTCCTAGAAGCTAAGTCCGAGGATAAAAATCCACTTTTTGGTAAAGAACAGGCACGTAAATATGCTCTTGCTTTGAATTGTCGTTTTGTTATACTTACCAATGGAAATATACATTACTTCTGGGATTTAGAAAGAGGGAACCCACATATCATAAGCAAATTTCCTTCTCCTGAAACTGTCAGAGGGTATACTGATTTCAAGCCTGATAAGAACCGTCTTGTAGAAGAAATTGTCAATGAAGACTATATTGTCCTGACGAAAAAACCTGATTATAAAAATGATCCATCCTATAAAAATGAGGAAACCAGACAGGGATTTATTATAGAGAATAAATTGCGTTTCCTGAGAAATTATCAATTGCGGGCTGTGAAATCTATTCAAAATGCTGTAAAAGATGGTAAGGACAGGTTTCTTTTTGAAATGGCAACGGGTACCGGTAAAACCCTTGTTGCTGCTGCCCTGATAAAATTATTTTTAAGGACAGGCAATGCTCGCCGTGTATTATTTCTGGTGGATCGTCTTGAACTTGAAGACCAGGCATATAAGGCTTTTAATGCATATTTGAGACATATTGTAATAACAAGAAAGGAGATCTAAATGGCAAATAAAAATAATCAGCAAACAGAATCCCTTGAAACTCAACTTTGGAAAGCAGCAGATAAACTCAGAAAAAATATTGATGCTGCTGAATATAAGCACGTGGTTTTAGGGCTTATTTTCCTTAAATACATTTCCGATTCATTCGAAAGTTTACATGAAAAATTGCAGAAGGGCGAAGGAGAGTATGCCGGAGCAGATCCCGAGGACAGGGACGAATATAAAGCAGAAAATGTCTTTTTTGTTCCGCCTGTAGCCCGATGGTCATATCTTCAATCAAAAGCAAAACAGCCAGATATTGGCAAGGTTGTTGATGAGGCAATGGATGCAATCGAGAAAGAAAATCCTTCTCTTAAAGGAGTTTTACCAAAGGTTTATGCACGGGGTAATCTTGACCCAACAAGTCTTGGTGGTTTAATAGATTTAATTGGTAACATTGCCCTTAAAGATGCAAAAGCAAGAAGTGCAGATATTTTAGGGCATGTTTTTGAGTATTTCCTAGGTCAATTTGCCCTTGCAGAAGGAAAAAAGGGGGGGCAGTTCTATACGCCCAAAAGTGTTGTTGAGCTTCTGGTAGAGATGCTTGAACCTTTTAGCGGCAGAGTCTTTGACCCATGCTGTGGCTCTGGTGGAATGTTTGTTCAGTCGGAAAAGTTTGTTACGAGTCATCAGGGTAAAATTAACGATATTTCTATTTATGGGCAGGAGAGTAATCAAACTACCTGGCGACTTTGTAAAATGAATCTTGCCATACGAGGTATTGATAGTTCACAAGTCTTATGGAACAGCGAAGGCTCTTTTTTGAACGATGCCCATAAAGACCTGAAGGCTGATTTTGTTATTGCCAATCCGCCGTTCAACGACAGCGACTGGGGCGGTGAGCTATTAAGAAAGGATGCAAGATGGCAATATGGAGTTCCTCCAATTGGCAATGCAAACTATGCCTGGATACAGCACTTCATTTATCACCTTGCACCGAGTGGTGTGGCTGGCTTTGTTTTAGCAAAAGGGTCGCTTACATCTAAATCTTCGGGCGAAGGAGAAATAAGAAAGGCACTCATAGAAGCGCGGCTTGTTGATTGCATTGTAAACCTTCCGCCAAAGTTGTTTTTGAATACACAGATTCCAGCCTGCCTCTGGTTTGTAAGCAGGAATAAGGCAAATGGTAAGTTCAGAAGCAGAAGGGATGAGATATTGTTTATTGATGCCCGAAACTTAGGGCACCTCATAAACCGCAGAACCCGTGAATTTTCAAAAGAAGATATAGAGAAGATTGCTTCTACCTACCACAACTGGCGCAACCCCAATGGGAAATACGAGGACATCAAAGGCTTCTGCTGTTCTGCCAGCATTGAACGGGTGCGTGAACTGGATTATGTGCTTACCCCGGGGCGGTATGTGGGGCTTCCGGATGATGAAGATGACTTTGATTTTAATGAGCGATTTACCAAACTAAAAGCCGAGTTTGAAGAGCAGTTAAAGGAAGAGGCTAGACTAAACCAGCTTATTCTTGAAAACTTAAAAAAGGTGAAACTGCAATGAAAGTAAAATATGGATTTTTATATTTTACTTTAGAGCGGGAAAGTAAAATAAGGGAGGGTAAGAAGAGACAATATCATGAAAAACGAATTTCAGTACATTGACACAACAATTAGAGGTTATAATGGCGTTTCTTTAACTGAAACAGAAACCAAAGCTTTACTATCAAAAGAAGTTAAAAATGTACTAATAGATAAACCACAGAAAGAGGAATTGCTAAATGTTCTTGAAACATTAAAACAAGACACTGGTTTTGAAAAATCTGAAACACTATTGCAAGATATACAATCATTAAGAGATGAAACAGTTGATGTACAAAAGTTCAGAATAGGTGAAGCAATGGCAGAAGTGGTTTTGCAACAGCACTTCAGCTGTCGTTTCTATTGGAACGAACTCAGGGACGCTCGTAACCCGAAGGGAAATAAAACCGGTGCAGATTTGGTTGGTTTTATTGAGATTGATAATGAGGTTTTGTTTCTGTTTGGTGAAATAAAAACATCCTCTGAGATCAATTCACCACCTCAGGTAATGACAAATCCTGGCGGAATAGAACATCAGTTAAATGATCTGTATAATGATACAAATAAAAGACGTATTCTTATAAGCTATTTAAATAGCAAGTTACCTTTAGTTGGTAATCTAAATTTTGAAAAAGACTTTAATTCCGCTAAGAGAAACTATTATAAGAATATCGGTAGTAGTTACCTTTTATATGGCGTTTTGGTTAGAGATACACAGGTCAATGAAAGAGACTTAAAAAACTCATACGAAAAGTTAAAGGAACAGATTTTAGAACCAATTGGATTAAAATTACTTGCTATTTACTTGCCAATACCCAAAAAAGATTGGTTAGAAATAATTAACAAGGACATACAGCTATGAATTTAATAGAAAAATATAATATTCTTTTAGAGTTTTACCCGGATTTGCTTCAGGGAATTATTGACATTATTCAGAAGGGAAAGCTTTCTATTAAATTCACATCACTAAAACTTAGTGAAGATGAGTTAGAGGAGTTAAAAAAAGCAAAGGAACTTTGTGAACTCAAAATAACTGAACTATGGAACAATCAGGAAGAGGAAAAATTTAAAGCTCTATGTTCTGTATATTTTGATATTTCAACCTTATTTACTTTTGAACTTAAAAATGAAGATGATATTTTCGAACAGATAAAAATTATTGCTTTTGGTTATTTGGGCGAGCATTCACATTTTGTAAAAGATTATCTATATCATAATAAAGCAATTATAGATTCTATTCAATTACCTAATAAATGGAATAGCCGGTTACTAAATAAAATTTTTAGAGTAATAGTATCACTTGTAATTAAAAACTCATGGAAAGATTTGGAAAATTCAGTTAATTATATTAACGAACTTAGAAATGAGCAAAAGCAATTCGAAGGTGAATTCTTAAATCAGGTAAAAGAAGAAGGACAACCGTATGGTGCAGCAGAGATAGTTTCTCTCTATCATTTCGCAAAAGAAATAGAATTGGTTGGTCAATATCTATTGGAAGGGAAAATTGATGGGAGCCAATATGATGTAGAAAATAAAATTAAGTATCATACTAAAGTTGCTAAGGAATTTGCCAATGCTTCAGGAAATATAATGCTCGAACTTCTTTATCAATATGCAGAAGCTTTTTGTATTAAACTTATCAGGAATACTATATGGTATACCCTATCGGGAGTTAATCATTGGGTAACTGAATTTAACAACTTTGTTGCTAAAAGAGATAATTATCCAATCATAGAACTATTATACCCTCAGAAAGAAAGCATTTTAAAAGGTGAGTTATTAAATCCTGCTCATAAAACAATAGTAGTTAGTTTACCTACTTCAAGTGGCAAGACATTAATAGCAGAGTATAAAATTCTGCAGGCATTAAACGAATTTAAATACTGTGGGGGATGGGTGGCTTATGTGGTGCCTACCAAAGCCTTAGTTAATCAGACCTATATTCGACTTAATCAGGATTTGTGTTCAATTGGTTTAAAGATTGAAAAAGCAAGTGGGGTTGCTGAAATTGATGGTTTTGAATCATATTTGATAGAAGATAAAGGTGATAATACCGACTTTGATGTTTTAGTTACTACCTACGAAAAACTCAACCTTTTAATTCGCCAGGGACTGGGTACAACTGATAAAAGACCTTTGGTGCTAACAGTAGTTGATGAAGCCCATAATATTGAGGAAAAACAGAGAGGATTAACTCTTGAATTTTTACTTGCTACCATAAAAAATGATTGCCGAGAAGCCAATTTTCTACTTCTTACTCCTGATATTCCTAATGCTCAGCAGATTGCACAATGGTTAGGAGGTGAAAGAGGGAAACAGATCAATCTTCAATTTGACTGGTGGCAACCCAATGAAAGAACTATTGGCGCTTTACAAACTAAGGGTCGCGGAAATAATTTTAACGTTTATCTTACAACATTCAATACTGCGAAAGGAACATATCAAATAGGAGAGAACATTCCATTATTTATCGAAGAAAATTCGAGTATTAAATTATCACAACTAAATTCAAAAGTTAAACTCGCAAAGTTTGTGGGTACTAAGATTTTAGATGAAAAATCACCCATTATTATTTTAGCTTCCAGGATAGATGAAACCTATACAATAGCTAATTATTTAACGGAAAATTGTGTTGCCAATTTCTCAAAAGATGACGATATAGAATTGCTCAAAAAGTTTGTTCAAACAGAATTAGGTGATGATTTCCCTCTAGTGAAGTATCTGGATAAAAGAATTGCTATTCATAGCTCTGCTATACCTGACGAAATAAGGCAACTAATGGAATTGCTGATGGTAGAGGGTAAACTTCAGGCACTAGTTGCCACCACTACTATTGCACAGGGTATTAACTTCCCTGTTTCTGCGGTTATTATGGGTGACTATAACTATCCATTTAGTGGACCTATGCCAACCCGTGATTTTTGGAATCTTGCCGGTAGAGTGGGCCGAGTTGGTCAACAATCTATGGGATGGGTAGGTATTGTTTGTCGCGATGAGAATGATTTAACTACCACAGCTGATTATGTAAAGCGAGCATCCCAAGATTTGTTATCACAATTAGAAAGCGCTATTGATAATGCAATGCAAAATGAAAATGAGGACTTCACACAATGGTTGTATAGAGACGAACGTTGGTCGGCTATTCTACAATACATATCACACTTACGTTTACAAATCAATGATTTAAATGAATTTATCAATCATTTAGAAGAAAAATTGCAAGCAACACTTGGCTATAGACAAATTGAAGAAAACAAAAGAAGGTTTCTTTTTCAAAAATTAAGAGAATATGCCCAAAACCTTTCGTTAGAAGATGCTCGTAGAGCGGATTCTACTGGTTTTTCTACTGTTTCTATAAGGCAAATGATTGCCCGTTTATCACAATCCAATTTATCGCCAGCCGACTGGCGTAAGGATCAATTATTTTCAGAACATAATATGGCTATGCAAAAATTAGTGGGCATTATGCTTAAAACTTACGAAATCCGTAAATCGCTGGAAGAAATAAAAGTGGGCAATCAGGTATTAGACCAAAAGAGTATATCGCGCATTATTTTAAACTGGGTGAATGGACAAAATATCTCTGAAATAGCAAAAAGAACTTTTGCTAATGAAGAAGATCCGACTAAAGCAATAGAAAAAACCACAAAAGCTATTTACAAAGTAATAGCCAATATGGCGAGCTGGGGTATTGCCGCTTTGCAAAAAATGCCCACAAGTGGAATTGATTGGCAGGATTTGTCCGATACCGAGAAGAAAAAAATGATGAATATTCCTGCTTACCTGTTGTATGGTGTAAATACCGATGAGGGCGTATTAATGCGAAAAGCCAATGTTCCCCGAAGCATTGCCAACAGTATGGGTCAAATTTACAGGAAAAATGTAGGAGAAAATATTTATAACACTAAAACAACAGAGGTTGTCAATTGGCTTAATGCACAAGGTGTAGAAATTTGGCAACGCGCCATACCAGCTAATTCAAATCTAAGTGCCGAAGAATACAGAAAAATATGGCAAAAGTTAAACACTTAATAAAAGGATAAACTATGAGTGAGTGGAAGAAAGTTAGTCAGAACGAGTTAGTAGATCAAAAAAAGTGAAACTGGAATGAAAGTAAAATATGGATTTTCTTATTTTACTTTAGAGCTGGAAAGTAAAATAAGGGAGGGGAAAATATGAGTGAGAATGAATTGATGCTCATCGAGGATATTCAAAACCGTATATACACAATTCGAGGAGTTCAGGTCATGCTGGATATTGATCTTACGATGTGTTACGGTGTAGAGGTAAGGCAACTTAATCAACAAGTGAAGCGAAATAAAGAACGTTTCCCAGAATCATTTTGCTTTCAACTTACAGATGATGAATGGGAATTCTTGAAATCGCAACTTGCGACATCAAGTGGTTCTTCAAATTTGAGATCACAATTTGTGACCTCAAGTTGGGGAGGAAGGAGGACCAAACCTTATGCCTTTACCGAACAGGGAGTTACAACGCTTTCCAAAATGGATATAGGAGCTTTGGAAATGCTGGTGAAAATGTTATAAAATAACATAGAAGGAGTAAATTATGAATAATCTTTTAATATTAGGTGCAGGTGTTGAAAAAACAAAAGGTATTGATATGCCTTTAGCCAATGAACTTGTACCAAAAATTAGAGATTTTCTGTATGAAGACAAAACTGGAAAAGAAGTCGATAAAAAATTAAGAGATATTATTAAGGGACTTCGATTCTCCTATGACGATTTTGTTAAGAAAGCCGTAGATAAATTGGCATCGGAGTTTCGACAAGAAGTAAACAAAATATTAGAAAATGTAGATAAGACTTTGAAAAATGAATCTTTAACAGAAGAACAAAAGAATTTAGGAGAAATAATAAAAGCATTTCTATCAAAGATTAAAGAATTACAAAAAAATGTGGTTCTTGATGAAGAAACAGCTATTTTAATTAAAAATACTTTTCCTGAAATAGAAATTACAGATGAGGAAATAGTTGATTTAGGAAAACTATCATTCTCTGATACGTTTGAGATTGTTATGAAAAAAATATTAGAAAGAAGTATTAAAGAACCTAATCATCCAATACTAAAGCATGTTTATAGGAATTTAATGGATTTTGAAAATCTCTTATTGAAACATTTTATAGGGTTTTATAATGATAATTTAAATGATATAAAAAAGTATTTATACATAAGTTGGACTTTATGGGCTTATTTAGTGTGGCAAGAAAAGAATGTTTTTTCACAAAAAAAGAGTGAGATACCATTTTATGCAAATTTAAAAAACAAATACGAAGTTATCACATTTAACTATACTCATTTTGCTTCAAAGTATTTTCCGAAGGCTAAATATTTTCATGGAAACCTACAAAAATATATAAGATTGGATAACAGAAATGAGTTAGCTATTGATGATTATGAAAATTTCGATTTGTTAAAATTTTTTGATGATATTTTTATAAAAAATATAGATTTTGAAAAAAATATTTATATTATACCATCAATTGTTCCCCCTTTAAAAATAAAACCTGTGCTTTCAAATGAATATATAAAAACATGGTATGATTCTTTTGAATTGATTAACAATGCAAATAAAATTGTTATTATTGGTTATTCCTTTAATTATGCTGATGAACATTTTAATGATTTAATACGTAAAAACCATAATGGGAAGCAAATTTATGTAATTGATCCTGATTCTGAAAACATAATAAAGAATCTACAAAGAATATTTAGTTATAGAAAAGATGATTATACTAAAGGTAAACTTCAAAAAAGAGATACTTGGACAGCTGGAAATCTTACTATAATTAACTCCTATGCTTCTGACATTGATATTAACGAGTTAGTTGGAGAATAACTATGAGTGAGTGGAAGGAATGTACTCTTAAGGAAATTGCTATAGTTAATCCAACAGAGAGTCTTCCCAAAGGCGTAAAAGCAAAAAAAGTAATGATGGATACCCTGATCCCATTTACGAAAAAAATCCCATGTTACTCGATTGAAGAATATAATGGTGGTATGAAATTTAGAAATGGCGATACACTCGTTGCTCGTATTACTCCATGCTTGGAAAATGGGAAAACAGCATTTGTTGATATTCTTGATGATAACGAAGTAGGATTCGGTTCTACTGAATTCATCGTTTTAAGAGAGAAAAAAGATTTGAGTGACAAAAATTTTCTTTATTATTTCGCAATTTCACCAGATTTTAGAGATGTTGCAATTTTATCAATGACAGGAAGTTCTGGAAGACAAAGAGTTCAAATAGATGTAGTAGAAAATCATCCTTTTTTACTCCCCCCTCTCCCCGAACAGCGCGCCATTGCCTCTGTGCTTTCCAGCTTAGACGACAAAATAGACCTCCTCCACCGCCAGAACAAGACGCTGGAAGCTATGGCAGAAACACTTTTCAGGCAGTGGTTTGTGGAGGGTGCGAAAGAGGATTGGGAAGAAAAGCAGTTAGAAGAAATTTATTTATTTGAAAAAGGTTTTGAACCAGGAAGTAAAAATTATCTAGAACAAGAAGAGTTAGGAGTTATCAGATTTATCAGAGTTGGTGATATGTTTGATTCAAACGGCAATATTTTTATTAAAAAAGAATTAGCTTTGAAAGTTTGTAATGAAACAGATTTACTTATGTCTTTTGATGGAACTGTAGGAAGAATAACTTTTGGTTTAAATGGTGCTTATTCATCAGGAATTAGAAAAATATACTCAAAAAATAAAATATATGATAATTTAGGTTTAAAATATTTGCTTTTTAACTCTAAAGATATTCAAGATTTAATTAAATCTCATGCTACAGGAACGGTAATTTTACACGCCAGTTCAAGCATAAAATATTTAACTTTTAGTTTTCCAAAAGAAGAACAGATAAACAATTTTAATGAAGTCATTAATCCCATATTCAATAAAATAATGAAAAACAAAAATCAAATCCGTACCCTCGAAAAATTGCGCGATACTCTTTTGCCAAAATTAATGAGCGGGGAGGTGAGGATGGAATATGAATAAAGATATATTAGAAAAATTAAAACCTTGGATGAAAAAACCATTCGAATTATTATTTCATGCTGAAATACACTACCAGAAAGGGACAGACTACGATAAAAGATTATCACTTATCAGTTTTGATAATTCAATTGAAGTATCAATTACTACATATTTAACTATAAATCCTATCCAGCGTGGAAATCGCTCATATGAGGGTAAAAAAGTAGATGAATGGTTAAAAAACTATCATACAAAGATTGATTTCTTCATCTCTGAATTAACAGCAAGAGGATTACCCATATATAATGGAAAAGATGAAATTGTTTGGTTTCATGACCAAAGAAACGAACAATATCATGGTTCTAATGCAGGTGTTCCTTCAGAAGAAACATTAAACAATATTCGCCAAATTGCAATATGGGTATTTTCTGTTTTATTTGGTATTTCAGATGTTGAATCACTTCTTCAGAGAGCAATTACAGAAGCAGAAAAAAGTTTTCCAGAAATACCTCAAAAATTTGTAACACCTAAGTTTGATAATATAAAACCAGAACATGAGAATTCTTTATTTATTGCCTCTATTTTAGGAGGATGGGATGAAAATTCTACTGGTGATAATAAAATCATTAAGGAGTTGACAAGTGGATTCTAAAGAATGGATAAAAAATATTCAAGAAATAAATAAATACAACGAAGAAGTTCTTTCCTTGCACAATGGCCATTGGCTTGTCAAAGATAAAATATCTGTTCTATTAAGATATAGTTCATTTTTTTATGATACTCATCTTGAAACCATAAAAAAAATAGCGCTACAAGTATTGTCAGAAATCCATCCTCAATTTGATTTAAAACCTGAAAATAGATTTGCAGCAGCAATTTATGGGAAAACACCTACATATTCAAAAGAACTATGTCAAGGTATATCAGAGACACTTGCATTTTTAGGTGTTCATGGATCAAAACTTAAAAACTGTACATTATATAAACCTGAGGAAACAGTTATTCTTATAATAAGGGAACTTTTTGATAAAGCTGACTGGAAATTATGGGCAAGTTTAAATGAACTTTTGCCAATTCTTGCAGAAGCAAATCCCAATGAATTTCTCAATGCAGTTGAAAAGACTCTTAAGAAAACGCCTTGTCCTTTTGATGACCTTTTTCGTCAGGGAGGACAGGGTGGTATCTTTGGAGCAAACTACATGACGGGTCTTTATTGGGCGCTGGAAACCTTAGCATGGAGCGAAGAATATCTTACAAGAGCTATTCTACTATTAGCTGAACTGGCAACACATGATCCAGGTGGTAGTTATGCCAATCGCCCAGCTAATTCTATTATTACTATTCTACTTCCATGGTTCCCTCAGACTACAGCTCCAATTAAAAAGAGAATTGCTGCACTAAAAGGTATTCAAAAAAATTATCCTGATATAGGATGGAAAACTGTTGTCAGATTGTTGCCAAACCAGAATCAGATTTCAATGGGAAGCCATAAGCCGTTATTCAGAAATTTTATTCCAGAAGACTGGAAACAGGAAGTCTCTAAAAAGGAATATTGGGATCAGGTTAAGCAATATTCTGCAATTGCAGTTGATATGGCTAAAGGAAATTTAAGTCGTGTCATTGAACTTGTAGAAAATATGGATAATATTCCACAACCCTCATTTGGAGAATTCCTTGGTTATCTCTCATCAGATGAGATTATAAAATTACCAGATGAACAAAAACAGCCTATCTGGGAAACACTAATTTTATTCATTAAAAAACATCGTCGTTTTTCAGATGCTGAATGGGCATTGCCTTCTGAGATGATTGAGTTATTGCAACAAACAGCAGATAAAATTAAACCATCAGAACCTGAGTATTTATATAGAAATTTATTTTCCAACAGAGATAATGAGTTTTTTGATGAGAATATAGATTGGCATACCGTGCAAGAAAAAAGTTTAAAACAAAGAATTGATGCTATAAAACAAATCTATAAAAATAAGCAACTTGATTCAGTTATTAATTTTGCAAAAAGTGTTGAAAATCCCAGGAGGGTAGGAGATGCATTTGCCTACATTGCAATTGAAGAAAAAGATAAAGAACTACTTCCCTCTTTTTTGGATTCAAAAGAGCAATATAAAAATGAGTTTATCAGTGGCTATATATGGGTTCGTTATCAATTAAAGGGAATTAACTGGATTGAAAGTTTAAATGCTGAAACCTGGTCAACAGAACAGAAATGTGATCTACTTTTTAATTTGACATTTGAAAAAGAAATATGGGAAAAAGCAGAAAAACTTTTGGGTGAAAATATAGGAGAATATTGGAGAAAAATTATTGTTAATCCTTTTCCTACTCAAAGTAGCTTGCTTCATGCTATAGAAAGTTTATTAAAATACGGTCGTCCTCGTTTAGCCCTAGAATGTATCTATGCTCATTATTTTACAAAAAAAGAGTTTTTAAAGGAGCAGGCAATTAAAGCCCTTATTTCTGGAACTTCATCTGAAGAACCTATTGGTGCAATAGATTCTTACGATTTAACCGAAATTATTAAAATGCTTCAAGATGATCCAGAAATTAATGAGAATGATTTATTCAAGATAGAATGGGCATATTTACCATTATTAAATGAAGATAATAATGCCAAACCCAAACTGCTTGAAAAATATTTGTCACAAAAGCCAGAATTTTTTATTGAGGTTATTCAATTAGTCTATCGCTCAAAAAATCAAATAAATGAAAAAGAACCTGATGTCGAGACAAGAAAAAATATCGCATTAAATGCATGGAAACTACTTCAGGAATGGAAACGACCTCCAGGAAAAATGGATGATGGTTCTTTTTCAGGTGAGGAGTTAAAAAATTGGTTTGATTTAGTTAAAAGAAAAACTATGGAATCAGGTCATTATGAGGTAGCAATGATTCACATAGGGCATGTGCTTTTCTATGCAGATCCAGACCCAGATGGGCTATGGATACATAAATCTGTTGCTGAATTGCTTGATGAAATGGACAATGAACATGTAAGGGAGGGTTTTTATCTGGAAGCTTTTAATTCACGCGGAGTTCATACTGTTGATCCATCAGGAAAACCTGAAAAAGAACTTGCAGCTTTTTGGAGAAAAAGAGCTAAAGAAATTGAAGAACTTGGACTAATACGCTTTGCTTCATCACTAAAAGAAATTGCTAATTCATATGATCATGAAGCGGAGAGAATAAAATATGATTTTTCAGAAGAACAAGAAGATGATAAAGATGGTGATGTGAACTATTATGACTAAAATCACCGAATCTGACATTGAAAAATTTGCTATCGAATTACTGGAACAATTGGGTTATCAGCATGTTTACGCTCCTGATATTGACCCCGATAGTCCAACACCTGAGAGAAAATCCTTTGAGGAGGTTCTGCTATTAAACCGTTTGAGACAATCCATTGCCCGTATCAACCCCAATATTCCAGAAAATGCAAGAGAGGATGCTATTAAACAGTTACTGCGGCTAAACTCGCCGGAACTTATCGCTAACAACGAGACCTTTCATCGTATGCTCACAGAAGGTATCACGGTTAGCTATAGAAAAGATGGTAATGAAAGAGGCGATCTGGTCTGGCTGGTTGATTTTAAGAATCCAGAAAACAACGAATTTATCGTTGCCAACCAATTTACGGTGATCGAAAACCACACAAACAAACGTCCTGATGTCATCATTTTTGTTAATGGTTTGCCTCTTGTTGTCATAGAATTAAAAAATCCTGCTGATGAGCATGCCACATTACAATCTGCCTTTCGCCAGATACAAACTTACAAACAGGCTATCCCTAGTCTTTTTATTTACAACGAGATCATCGTTATTTCTGATGGTCTTGAGGCAAAAGCAGGTTCACTGTCTGCAGAATTTGGACGATTTAGCACCTGGAAGTCTCCAGATCTTAAAAAAGAGTTATCTCAAAGGGTAAGTCAACTGGAAATCGTTATCAAAGCAATGCTGAATAGGTTCACATTGCTTGATCTGGTGCGCCATTTCATTGTATTTGAGAAATCTAAAAAAGTAGATAAAGAGAGTGGGTTAACATCAATTCAAACCATTAAAAAACTGGCTGCCTATCATCAATACTATGCCGTAAATAGGGCTGTGGAATCAACCCTGCGCGCATCAGGATTTGGAATAAGTGCGATGAATCAAACCCCGTCTTTAATGGTAGCTGAAGCTCCAGAAGCCTATGGGTTGGCAGATGTTAATAGTCAACCTCTGGGTGATAAGAAAGCTGGTGTGATATGGCACACGCAGGGGGCCGGGAAATCTTTATCTATGGTATTTTTTGCCGGAAAGATTATTCTTGCTATGGATAATCCAACGGTTGTTGTAATTACAGATAGAAACGACCTTGATGACCAATTATTTGATACCTTTGCATCATCAAAGCCGCTACTCAGGCAGGAACCTGTTCAGGCTCAGGATAGAGAGCATTTGAAGAAACTTTTAAGTGTTTCCTCAGGTGGCGTGATATTTACAACTATCCAGAAATTTCAGCCCGATGAAGGAAATATTTATCCAACATTGACAGATAGAAGTAATGTAATCGTCATAGTTGATGAAGCACACCGCACACAGTATGGTTTCAAAGCAAAAACAATAGACGAAAAGGATGAACAGGGAAAAATAACAGGCAAAAAGGTTGTGTATGGTTTTGCCAAGTACCTTCGCGATGCCCTACCCAATGCAACCTATATTGGTTTTACTGGTACACCTATTGAAAAAGAAGACAAGAATACACCTGCTGTTTTTGGCAACTATATTGACATTTACGACATAGCTCAGGCACAGGAAGATGGAGCAACTGTAAAAATTTATTACGAAAGCAGGCTGGCAAAGATTGAACTTAGCGATGAAGGTAAGAAACTGATTAAAGAACTTGATGAAGAACTGGAAAATGAAGATTTATCAGAAACACAAAAAGCAAAGGCCAAATGGACACAACTTGAAGCTTTGATTGGAAGTAAAGACCGTATAAGTAAAATTGCTAAAGACATTGTTATGCATTTTGAACAACGCCAGGAAGTTTTTGAAGGCAAGGCAATGATAGTAACAATGACAAGACAAATTGCTGCTCGTTTATACGATGAAATTATTAAGCTAAGACCCAACTGGCATAGCGATGATCTTAAAAGAGGTACAATTAAAGTAGTAATGACCTCAGCATCTTCTGACGGGCCAGAGATTGCAAAACACCATACGACTAAGGAGCAGAGGTATTTCCTTTCAGAAAGGATGAAAAACCCGGAAGATGAATTAAAATTAGTGATTGTTTGTGATATGTGGCTTACTGGATTCGATGTGCCGTGTTTGCATACGATGTATCTTGATAAGCCAATGAAAGGACATACGCTTATGCAGGCAATTGCCAGAATAAATAGGGTTTACAAGGACAAACCCGGCGGATTGATTGTTGATTATCTTGGTATTGCATCTGATCTTAAAGAAGCCTTATCGTTTTATTCTGATAGTGGTGGAAAGGGCGATCCTGCAGTTCTGCAAGAGCAGGCAGTAGAACTTATGCTCCAAAAATTGGAGATCGTATCCCAGATGTTTTATGGATTTAATTATAAAAAATACTTTACTGCTGATACTTCTGCTAAACTATCCATAATTCTTGCCGCAGAGGAACATATACTCGGCCTTGAGAATGGCCGGAAACGATATATTGATGAAGTTACGGCTTTATCAAAAGCTTTTTCAATAGCTATTCCACATGAACAAGCCATGGCTATTAAAGACGAAGTAGCCTTCTTTCAGGCTGTAAAAGCAAGACTTGTGAAATTTGATAGCACTGGTACGGGCAAGACCGATGAAGAAATAGAAACTGCAATAAGACAAGTAATTGATAAAGCCCTCGTAACTGACAAAGTTATAGATATCTTTGATGCAGCAGGGATTAAAAAACCAGATATTTCTGTGTTATCAGAAGACTTTTTGTTAGAAGTAAAAAATATGGAACACAAAAATATCGCCTTAGAGGTTCTAAAAAAGCTTCTCAATGATGAGATAAAAGCCAGAATGAAAAAAAATCTGGTTCAAAGCCGAACATTAATGGAAATGCTGGAAGATTCAATTAAGAAATATCATAACAAGGTTATTACTGCAGTGGAGGTGATCGAAGAACTAATCCAGCTAAGCAAAGATATAAAGAAAATGGACAAAGAAGCTGAAGAAATGGGGTTATCTGAATATGAGTATGCTTTCTATACAGCAATAGCAGATAATAAAAGTGCAAGGGAATTAATGCAAAAAGAGCAGTTACGGGAACTGGCTGTTGTGATATATGAAAAGGTAAAACAAAACACATCCATAGACTGGACCATAAAAGAAAGCGTGAGAGCCAAATTAAGGGTAATTGTAAAAAGGACTTTAAAGAAATACGGCTATCCTCCGGATATGCAGGAACTGGCTACTGAAACGGTGATTAAGCAGGCTGAAATGATTGCTGAGGAATTAACAAAGTAGAGTGGATAATGGTAAATCAAAATTTCACAGGAAAAAGAAAATTTTTATGTGAAACACAATATTTTTATAGCTGCATGTGCAAAAAAAAGGGTTGGATGAAAGTTGTTGGTGAAGAATAAATCTGGCAAAGAAATAATTATACCAGTAACTATCGCCCATAAAAAAATAATCAGAACTTCAGTAACATTGGCAAGCACCATCTTCCGTGCTACAATTAATATCACTATGGATGAAAAATCACTACAGTATTGCTTTGGGCCAGTGCAGTCGCGAAGGTTAGGGGTATCGCTTGGTGTTGACCTTGTGCCACATAAAACATGCACACTCAACTGTGTGTACTGTGAGTGTGGAAAAACCACCGTGCTTACTGATGAAATACAAGAGTATGTGCCAACTGCGGAAGTCATAAAAGAGTTAGATACGCTACTGTGCACCAATCCCGCATTGGATGTTATCACCTTTTCAGGCTCGGGTGAGCCTACTTTACACAGTGGTATTGGCACAATCATAGATCATTTAAAAAGTAACTATCGCTACAAAATTGCTGTGCTTACCAATGGAACCCTGCTGTGGAAACGTGAAGTACGAAAACGGCTGTATAATGCTGATATTGTTATTCCTTCACTGGATGCTGCTACAGAGCATGCGTTTAACAAAATATGCAGACCGCATAAAAAATTGTCTTTGCAAAAGATTATTGATGGGATTGCCCTGTTTAGAAAAGAATTTAAAGGTCTCTTGATACTTGAAATTTTTATTGTGCCGGGTATTAACGACTCACCGTCAGAATTAGAAGCTCTGGCAAAGGTTGCACACAGTATAAATCCGCACCGAATACAGCTTAACTATCTTGACAGGCCGGGAACAGAAGAGTGGGTAAAAAGGGCTTCCATGGAAATGCTGGAACAGTATGCTGTAATATTTGCTCCAGTACCCGTGGATATCCCCGGCACACCTGAGTACCGGTTACTTGAGTTAACTCTACCATTAAAAGAAATGATACTGTCAACCATTGAACGTAGGCCATCCACAGTGGACGATTTAGCCTATTCATTGGGCAAAGAAAACCTTTTAGTGCAGCAGATACTTGAAGAAATGGTGAAACAGGGTGTGGTTGAGTATTTTGATGAAGCTCGCGGAAGATTTTATAAAAAAATATGAATTTTTTTTAAATTCATGAAAAAAACTTTACAAATTAAAAAAAAATAGCCATAATTGTATAAACACTAATTTTACAGTGTTGTGTATTATTTTGTGCCAGGATTGAATACATAAAGTACGAGGGAAACTACATGCCACGATTAAAACCGGAAGCACGTGCGGAAAAAGAGGAGCAAAGAAAAACGCAGATAATAAAAGCGGCGTATGAGGTTATTTCTGCAAAAGGATATAATAACTTTACCCTGGATGATATTGCAAAAAATGCAGGCTTATCAAAAGGTGGTGTGCTGCACTATTTTAAATCCAAAGAAGATATACTCATCTATTTGCTGGAACAAATTTATATTATCATTAAAAAAAATATTAACAAGCGAGCTGCAAAATACCGCACCCCTGAGCGCCGTATGCGAGCTATTGTTATAGCATTTATTGTTACGGCAAAACGTCATCCTGCATTTTACACGGTGCTGGTTGATTTCTGGGCACAGATTCCTATTAATGAACGAGTGAAACATATAAATACTGATATCTACAAACAATTGTGTGATGAGATAGTTAAGGTTATTGAAGATGGTATAAGTCAGGGTGTATTCAAATCAGTTGATGCCAGGTTAGCTGCGCATGCCATTGTGGCAATGGTGATGAATGTAGCTATACAGTGGACATTTAATCACGAGCTTTACAACATAGATCACCTGGCAAAAACCTGCATGAAAATGATAATGTCATATTTAGAAGCCAAACCTAAAGCGGGACAATAAACAATGCGCTTGTGTCAGGGGGTGTCCCAAAAGACACCTCTTTGCAATGACTTTTGCCTTCCTGTCATTGCGAGGAACGAAGTGACGAAGCAATCTTGCTTTTGAGGGGCATTGAGATTGC
>Ga0067045_1028638_pt1 | contig 29809 bp, 27 predicted proteins | sample TerdegcTABiofilm_FD_59184 | JGI IMG/M metagenome (GOLD analysis project Ga0067045, IMG submission 59184) | Combined Assembly of (Gp0054472, Gp0054536) Wastewater bioreactor microbial communities from Singapore -Terephthalate degrading...
AGATCCTGGAGGTCAATCTCTTCGAGAGAAAGCCCATCCAGCAACTGGTTCGCGACGCCATGAAGCAAATTACGGAACCTGAAATCAGCAACCAACCGGATTTATTCAAACCTTAACCGGACAGTACTGACCTCGTATATCAAAGAGCCAAAATCATCCTAATGTATGCACAACAATCCCGGAAGACCCTTGTCTTTTTTCATCGATGGCCTCGCGTATCCAGCAGGACCGGTTGGTCGCCGGAGTTGCCGTACAGCACCCATGAATCGACGATTGCCTTGTAAACGGAATTGAAATTCCGCCAGCCCCTGTTCCCCCCAATGCGCCTCCCCTACCGGCTCAGCAGCAGACCGAGCTTTTGCAGGATTTCGGATATCGCCTTCGAGGGCAGCGTGCAGATCTTCTCTGCATTTCGAGCATGCCAATCCAAACTCTTCACCCGGTCAGCGAGAATGACGCCCGCGACGGGCAGGCCCGATGGCAGGGATACTTCGAAGGGGTAACCTTTGATTTGGCTGGTGACATGGCACATAATGGCAAGCCCTGCCTTTTCGTTATACATCTCCGGGGAAAGAACCACCGCGGGCCTGCGACCCGCCTGTTCATGCCCGGCCTGGGGGTTCATCGTGATCCAGACCACATCGCCGCGCCTGGGAACATACGCGTTGGCTTTCACCACGATTCTCTCCCCGTTGCGGGACCGGCATCCACCTCCCCGTGAACATTTTCCTCGGTAATCTTCGCCAGGAGCCTTTTCAGCGTCGCGCCCGGCTTTTCCACAGGCGCCACGACGAGTTTTCCGCTTTTCAGCGACACGTCCACCTCGCTTTCCTCCTTCAGGCCGACTTCCGTGGCAAAGGCCTTCGGGATTCTGATGGCAAGGCTGTTGCCCCATTTCTGCATCCTCGCCTTCATCCTTCACCTCGATGGGATGTATATACATTGCTTATACATCGAACAGAGGGCCTTGTCACCCGCCTGATGCCGGCGTATCATGCGGGCTGTCTGCCGCTTAGCCGTCGCGTTGCAGCGTATTCAACAACTGCCATCGCGAGCCGAGCGCCTGTTCTGCGTACGTCGTAGAAGCGCGAGACGTGGCGATCTCCCGCGCAGAATACCCTCCGGTCTTTACGAATCAGGAGGAGGCGCCGGCCGCGCCCCCCCCGTCAACCGGTGAAATCCCGCTCGAGGAATGCCTTACAAAATACCTCGCCTTGTTCCCGGCGTCTTCCCCGATGAGCTTCGCGATCCTTCACCCTCCCCTCCATCCCCTCCCGTCGAGGGAGGGGAGGCTGTTGGGAAGCCTTCATCGTCCGTTTCCCTGTCGGCGAAACAGATATTGAACGGAACATGGAAGCGGTATAAAAGTATGCCCTGAAACCTGAAACGAATCGAAAGATCGAAGAAGGAAAAGATGGCTGAAAGCAGGCAGACGATGAAGGCAGCCCTGAAACCCTTCGTCGGCAAATGGCGCATCGTGGAGATGGAAGCGTGGGACCGGGAGTATCTCGACATGGAAGGCCCCGGACATTTCACGTTCGGCAGGGACGGCACCGGCCATTTCCGGTTCGGCCTGGTCCGGGGCGAAATGGACTGCCGGATGGAAAATACCACCGGCAAGGCGCGGATCGAGTTTTCCTGGGAAGGAAGCGATGAGATGGACCCCGTGTGCGGGCGGGGATGGGCATGGATCGAACAGGAAGAACTGCACGGGAGGATCTTCTTCCACATGGGGGACGATTCCGCGTTCCGGGCCGTAAGATCATCAGGGGGCAGGCGTCCGTGAGTGAATACCAGTACTACGAATTTCTCGCCATCGACCGGCCGCTGACGGCGGCGGAGATAAGGGAACTGCGGGCGCTTTCGACCCGCGCCGTCATCACGCGCGTCAGCTTCGCAAACGACTACCAGTGGGGGGACTTCAAGGGGGATCCCGACAGGCTGATGGAGCGCTACTTCGACGCCCACGTCTATGTGGCCAACTGGATGACGGCCATTTTCAAGGTTCGTGTCCCCGTCGAGGCGCTGTCGCAAGGGACGGTCGAGGCCCTGTCGGCCTGCGAGTCGATCTTTTTCAAGGCCACGAAAACCCACTGGATCGTCACCTGGCAGCTGGAGGAGTCGGAAGACGACGAGCGGTTCGCGCTGGAGGACGGCCGCGGCTGGATGGCGCGGCTCTCCCCCGTACGGGACGAGCTGCTGCGCGGCGATCTTCGCAGCCTCTACATCGGATGGCTGGCGGACGTGGGCACGGGGATGGTGGAGGATGACGAAATGGAGCCGCTTCGCGTGAGCGGGCTCGGCCAGTTGACCCCGGCCCAGCAGGCCCTCGCGGAGTTCCTTGAAATCGACGAAGACCTGCTGGACGGCGCGGCCATGGGGAGCCCGTCGGTCCACGACAGGGAAGTCTCACAAAAAGATGTGGATGCATGGATCGCGGTCCTGCCCCGGCAGGAGCCCACGGAGATCCTGAAACAGCTCCTCTCGGGCCGGGGGCAGGAGGCCGAGCGCGCCATCCAGAACCGGTTCGCGGCATGGCGACGGGAGTCGCAAGGCCATGACGAGGCGTCGCCCGGGCGAACGGCAGGGGCGCTGCGAACGAGTGCCCGGGACGCAGAAAAAATCCGGGCGGAAAGGAAAAGACAGAAACGGGTGCAGCGGGAAGGCGGGCGCCGGAAAGAGCGAGAGGTCTACCTCAAAAACCTGTTCAAGAATTCTGCCGCGGCCTGGAAGTCGGCTCGACGGGCCGTCGAGCGCGGTTCGGGTGCGGCCTATGACGAGGCCGCCCGCTTGCTTGTTGACCTTTCAGAAGCCTACAAGGTTCACGCCGGCCCCGGGCGCTTCCAGGAGGAACTGAAGAAATTCATGTCCGGCCATGCGCGGCGCAAGGCGCTGGTTCAACGCCTCGTGAAGGCGGGCATCTGGGAGGAAAAATAGAGGCATGAAGCCGCGAAAACCGCAAGGCAGCAAGGATGGCGCAGCGCTGGACAGGCTGATCGAAGAGATCACGGTCGACGCATACGGCGATGACGAGCAATTATGGGCTTTCCGACAGGTCTTCGAAGACAACCTCGATCTGCCGGCCGACGGCTTCGTCATCGGCGAGCCGGTTTCTGTGACCGCGATCGACTATGACGGCAACGAACGGCGCGGGCTGACGGCACGATGCCGGCGCGAAGACGGCGCCGAGTACGTCGTTGCGCTCCCCGAGGTCGAGTTTCCCCGGGCCCGGGCGGGTGCAAGCTACATCGCCGCCTACCGCCGGTGGCTCAACCTCGATCCGTACCCGGCGGAAGGCAAGAAAGATCCCCGCCGCAGGCGGCAGCACAAGGCAACGGCAGGGGACATCGACCCGGGTACCCTGCAGGAACTGGTCGTCCTCTCCGTCACACGGTCGGCCGCCCGGTGCCGCGTGCCGGATAGCGATCGGGTCATCACGCTGCGCGCGAGCCGCCCTTGGGGGATCGTTCCCGGTGAACTCGTCACGGTCCAGCCGCGAAAGCAGTGGCGCTATGCCGGCCACCCGTATCTTTCCGGGGACATCCTGTCGACCCGAATCGACGCGAAGGCTCTCGATCTCGAGCCTCTGAGTCTCGTGCCCATGGGTATGTGGGACCCCGGAGAGGAGTACTGGGGGGAAGAAGACGAGCCCATCGAGGAGTGGGCCGCGCCGATCATCGCCTGCGGCCCCCGCCCGATGTTCGAGATGGAGCAGGTGCTGCCCGGCCACGACCCTGACGACGATCCGGGTGAGGATCCCATCACGCGGTCAAACGATCTCAAGGACGCCGGCAGGCGGGCCGAGGCGGCAAAAATCCTGATGGAGCTCTGCGAGGCGGATCTGCGCTGCCTCGATGCCCATGCGCACCTGGGCAATTTCGTCTTTGATCTCAATCCGCAGGATGCCCTTCGGCACTACGAAGTCGGTCTGCGCATCGGCGAGCTCTCCCTGGGGAGCGACTTCAACGGCCTGCTGCCCTGGGGCCTTATCGACAACCGGCCTTTTCTGCGCTGCATGCACGGCTTCGCGTTGTGCCTCTGGCGCCTGGGGCGATTCGCAGAGGCGGCGCTCGTCTTTCAACGGATGCTGTGGCTGAACCCGTCGGACAACCAGGGGGTGCGGTTTCTCATCGACGCGGTGAAGGCAGAGACACCCTGGGATGTGGCGGTCGGGAACGACCGCTGAGGAGACTGCCATGAGAAAGAAGACCCTGGCGGCCATTTACCCCGTCGAGATCCTGCGCGAGGAGTTCTTCTTCATACATAGACCACTTCACTGAGTATCCGCTCCATCAGTTCCGGCCTGAGCGCCTGCTTCGTGACGAGGTCTACCTTGGTTTTCAGCAATTTCTCGAGTTTTCCCTCGAGCGCCAGAAATGTGATCGGTGCGCGATGCGCCGCCCTCACTTGCTCAGCAGCAGACCGAGCTTTTGCAAGATGTCGGAGAGCGCCCTCGAGGGCAGCGTGCAGATCGTCTCTGCATTTCGAGCACGCCAATCCAGACTCGTCACCGGGTCAGCCAGAATGACGCCAGAGACTGGAAGGCGCGATGGCAGGGATACTTCGAAGGGATAACCTTTGATTTGGCTGATGACAGGGCACATAACAGCAAGGTCTGCGGTCGGTGTCCGATTCCGGCTGTCAGCCGTTTGCTGTGGGCGTCTTCACTGTCGGCTGCAGGCTTTCTTCCCCTCCCCCGCTGGCGCGCGTCGCCGCGACAGGCGACAGGGCGGCCGCGTTGCGCGCCAACTTTCGCTTGCCCTCAGCCGCCATAGAGATTATAAGGGCGAATCCCCTGCCACGGAGAACACACCCATGAACGAGACCCAGCTCGAGACGGCATGGAAAGGCCTGTTCGAGGCGGCCTTTCGGATCAAAGACATGGCGCCCTGGGAATGGATGGTCGAGACGGACCTGTTCGGCATCCGCGACGGCGGCGAGACCTGCTACGTCAGCGTCATGGGCAACCTGGGGGAGCACCTGGGCATTTCCGTCTACCGGGGCGACGCGGCGCTGAGCCGGTTTTTGGACCTGCGCGACATCCCGGAGGAGACGATCATGGAGTACCCGGAGCTGCTCCTGCAGATTCCGCAGCTTCAGCTCTCCTTCGAAAACCGCGAGGACCTGCAGGAATGGGACCGCCGGCTCATCCGCACGATGGGCTACAGGGCGCGGGGCGGCCAGGCATGGCCCCTGTTTCAAAGTTACCGGCCGGGGTTCATGCCCTGGCGGCTGGAGCCCGACGAAATCCCCGTTCTCACCCGGGCCCTCGAGCAGCTCGCGGACGTGGCGCCCCGGGCGCGGGCCGGCGCGTTTCAGCTGGACATCGAAGAGAGGGAGGACCTGCTGGTCCGGGCGCGGACGGCGGACGGCGCCTAGGTCGACGAGCGTGTGCGGATTCCTGCGCGGGTACCGCCGACAATCGATTTGCGCTGGGACGGACGCGACATGACCCTGCTCAAGAAGACCCCGGTGAGGGGCGACAGCATCGAGCTCGATTTCTTCATGTTCCCCGGCACGATCGGAAAACCGTCGCAGCGGCCGGCCGTTGCCTACGTGCTGCTCGCCGTGCACCGCAAATCCGGAATGCCCCTCTTTGCCGACCTCCTGCCCGTCGAAGAGAGCCTGGAGCACGTTTTCGGACGAATTCCCCATGCGCTGCTCGCCCGGCTCGCGACTGTGCCCATGCGGCCGAAAGAGATCCGGGTCCAGAATTACTTCCTTGTGAATCTCCTGGAACCGGTCCTGAAGGAGCTGGGGACGAAAATCGTCCATCAGTCGCCTCTCAAAACGCTCCGCGCGGCCAAGAGCAGTCTGATGGGTATGCTCTGAGATTCAGCGCCTTCCGCCCCTCGGCGACCGCGACGACGGCTGCCTCCTGCATGCGGCCGTTTCGCCCGGCCGTTCGTTCCGCAAACCGATGCCGGGCTGGCGCCTCCGCGCAGAGCCGCCCTTTTTCCCGGATGCCTTCGATGCGGCCTCATCCGGGGCGCCGACAAGAGCGGAGCGCCGCTCCCAGACCCGGGCCTTCCGATTCTCGAGCTGGACGAGGTATTCTTTGCCTTTCACCTCCACGACGACGCCGCACCCGTTGGGCGTCTTCACCCTGTCGCCGATCCGGATTGCGGGAAGCTTCTCTGCCTTCCCCTGCCTGCGCGGCCCGGAAGCCGAGCCGTCTCCGGGGGATCGGCCGGCCGCCTGACCGCCTGCGCTTCGAGCCCGGACGCCGCGCCAGGCCTGCACAGCGGGGATGCCTTCCGCGTAACGTTGCCACGCGTCGTCGAAAAGCGTTTTCATGGCCACAGGCAAATACAGGTTCTTCTTCGTCCGGGTCATGCCGACATAGACGGCGTTGATCTCCTCTTCCCACCGGGAAGCCCCGTCGAAGCCGCCGAGATTCGAGATGACGTCATCGTCCAGGACCACGTGGTCGTACTCCTGCCCCTTGGCGGCGTGGATCGTCGAAAGCGTGATCGTCGCCTCCCGCCCCTCGCCCGGTTCCCTGCAGAGCTGCAGGAGCTCGTAAACAATCTCCGGAAATTCCGGCTCGTACTCCTCCACGATGTCGGCCATATTCAAAAGCTGGTAGTCTTCCACGGCCTCCGCGTAATCCTCCAGATCCTCGATGCACCCGAACGATCGGATCAACTCATCGCGGATCCTGTCCCTTTCGTCCACCCGGAGCCAGTAGATATCCAGCGTGCGGTACAACTCCGCGCTGATGTCGCGCTCGAACCGGAACCCCTTCTTTTCTGCCAGCAGGGCCATGGCGTTCTTGAACAGCGAGAAGTTCGTCCGGCACAGGATCGCCGTTTCCTTCTTCCACGCCAGGGAGTCCAGCGTGTCGTATACGCACACCCTCGACGTCTTGCCCCGATCGCCCCGTATGACGAACCCGGCCTCATCCTTTCCGTGCCGGATGAACCGCGTCGTGAAGTTCGCGATGCGCGGCCCGAACCGGAAGCTCAGCGTCAGGTCGTACAGCTCGTCGTGGGGGAAGCGCCGCATGGCGTCCTCGGCGTAGCGAAACCCGTAGATCTGCTGGTGCGTGTCGCCCACCAGGACGATCCGCCCCCTGTAGCCCGACAGCGCGTCGATCATGATGGGCGAGAGGTCCTGCCCCTCGTCCACGAGCACCCGGTCGTAACGGGCAAGCTTCCCCTGGAATTTCCCGTCGCGGTGCGAGAGCTTGAGATAGAAATCGTGCGGGCAGTTCTTCCGGTCCCTGTACCAGCCCGTCGCCGCCTTTCGCGCGACCTCCACGATGCGGCCCTTCTCGCGTTCGAGCAGGGCCTGCAGCTCCTCAGGCAGGTACGCCTTGAAGGGCCCCGTCGCATCCTCGAGCCGGGGGTGGGGGGAGTTGAGAAAGTAGACCAGGAACATCTGGGTCAGGGTGGAGAGCACTTCCCTCCTGGCGCTGAACTGCGAAAGAAAATGGGAGGGCCGGATCGATTCGAACCCCTCGTACCTGCCCCCCGAGGCCGAGAGCGCAAAGGAGTGGATCGTGTGGACGTCCACGTTTGCAGGGAATTTGCCTTTCGCCTCCTGCCGGTTGCGGCTGTTGAAGACCAGGTAGAGGATTTTCTCGTCGGGGTGCTTCCGGGCGATCATCGTGAGCGTCGCCGTCTTGCCCGTCCCCGCCCGGGCGTTGATCTTGACGACCCTACCCCCTGCATCCAGGATATTTCGCTGCTCGGCAGTCGGTTTCAGCATGCGGCCCGCCTCCGCGCAACGCCGGCCCTGGCGAGAACCTCGTCATGAGCCACGATTATTTCCTTGCGCATCATAATATGACCGGTATATCGGTTAATTTGTGCCAATATTCCACCGATATACCGGTTAATCAACCGGTTTTTCGGGGCCGGACCTCTCTCCTCACGCTTTTCGCAATATGAACTTAAGAAAGGGGAAAGGTCGCCCATCCCCGGTGGGAGAGGCAGCCACAAAATTCCCTCTCCCCCGGCGGGAGAGCCATCCAAAAGTTGCCCTCGCCCCTTGCGGGAGAGGATAGAGGTGAGGGGGAAATCGCCATTCCGCTCCTCCCCCTTTGGAAAAGGGGGACACAGGGGGATTTCTCTTTCGTTCAGCCCCCTCTCTCTCGACGAAAGAGGGACGGGGTGAGGGTGAAAGGAGGTGGGTATAGGAAGAACAAGGGATCGGACAACTTGAACATCCCATTCAGAGAAGCCGGCATTTGCCGCCGTGAAGCGAACAGTCCATATAATCGCCTCATTATCTGCAGCGCCCTGAGCCCCAGCCGGCTCCGCGCCTTCAGCCCGACCTCGAGATGGGAGCCTCGGCAATACCCCTTGACACGCAATGCCAAACCGGCTATAAATATTACCGGATAGAGGCAATATCGGTAATATTCGTGACCAGATTGGCCCGGTGATCGAGACCATCAAATCCATCATCCTGGACTTCCAGGAAATGCGCGTCGAGACGGGCGTGCCGCGGCGACTGCGGATCGAGACGGCACGGGGCAAGGCGGCCGTCTGTATCGGGGTGAGGCGATGCGGCAAGTCGACCTACCTCTTCCAACTGATCGAGCGGCTCGTTCAAGGCGGGGTCCCCAGGGAGAACATCCTGTACCTGAACCTGTTCGACGATCGCCTCCACAACCTGCGGCACGACAATCTCGGCCTGATCGCCGAGGCCTACTATGCGATCTATCCGGAAAAGAAAAACACGGAGACCGTCCACTGCTTCTTCGACGAGATCCAGGCCGTCCCCGGCTGGGAACCCTTCGTGGACCGGCTGATGCGCACGGAGCGATGCCAGGTCTATCTCACGGGCTCTTCTGCGCGGATGCTGTCGAAGGAGATCGCCACGCAGATGCGCGGTCGCGCCTGGTCCTGGGAGTTGTTTCCGTTCTCGTTCCGGGAATTCCTGGACTACAAGGAAATCGAGAGCAAGGGGGCCCTGTCGACCCAAAAGCGACTGCTCGTGCAGAAGGCGTTCGATGAGTACTGGCAGACGGGCGGCTTCCCCGAGGTGGCGGGCATCGCTCGCCATCTCCGGATCAAGACGCATCAGGAATACTTCCACACCATCCTGTACCGGGACATCGTCGAGCGTCATGACATTCCGCATCCGAAGGCGGTGACGGACCTGGCGCGGCGGCTCGTGGACAACACGGCATCGCTTTACTCGGTCAACAGCCTCACGGGACATCTCAAATCGCTGGGGCACAGGGCGCCCAAGTCGGCGGTATCCGATTACCTGGCATGGTTCGAGGACGCGTACTTCCTCTTCACCGTGCGGATCTTCGACGCCTCCCTGGCGCGCAGCAACGCCAACCCGAAGAAGGTGTACTGCGTCGATCATGCGCTGGTCAACTCCGTGTCGTCGGGCATTCTCGTCAATTCAGGCCATCTTCTCGAAAATCTCGTGTTCACGGCCCTGCGGCGACTGTATGCGGAGATTTACTACTACCGGACGAAGACAGGGAAGGAAGTCGATTTCATTGTCCCGAGACGCGGCCTCCCCGATGTCCTCGTCCAGGTCAGCGAATCCCTCGCCGAGCCGCAGACGCGCAAGCGGGAGGTCGCGGCGCTGATCGAGGCAATGACGGAACGGGGCCTGAAAACGGCAACCATCGTCACTCGCAGCGAAAGCGAGACGGTCGTGGCGGGCGAAAAGACCGTCGAGGCAGTCCCCGCATGGCGATTCCTGCTCGACTTGCCCGAATCGGCGGAATAGGCTCTCCTTCGCACGCAGCTTTCCATTGTTCCTACCTCCCTCCCTTTCGCAAAGGGGGCAAGGGGGGATTTTCTTGTTTCTCTCTGCCCTTCTTTTCCGGATTCCCGAAGCCCGAATCCCTCCTTCACCGTCTTCTGTTTTCTTCCCGAATCCGGAATCCGGAAGCCCGAATCCCTCCCTGAGTCTCTGCAGCAAAGCTGCCATGGGGTGAGGATAATTTTGCCTTTCTTTTGACCCTCCTCTCCCCCGGCGGGAGAGCCATTCGGCAGACTCAAGCCCGTGAGTCGAGCGGGGCCATGGTGAGGGGGCATTCATTGCGGCGAAGGCCTTTCTGCGATCGTGCAGCGAATAGGCCGCTTAATCGCTTCACGATAAACGCGGCCTTTCTTATCCCTCGCCCTGGACGGGTCAGGGTGAGGGGGAAGTTCCCGTTCTGCCGATCTCGAATGGTTTCACCGCCCGTGGTTTGCACCCCTTCAACACCCTGATCCCTCGCAAAAATCATCCCTGCAAACTGAAAGTCCCAACAACTGTCATCGCGAGCCGAGCACCTGTTCTGAGCCTGTCGAAGAAGCGCGAGGCGTGGCGATCCCCGCTCAGAATTCCCTCTTATCTTGCCCCTCAAGTAAACGTTATTCCGTCTTGACATCATGACGTCGAAATGTTACGCCTACAGCCGAGGTGATCCAATGAGTGAATCCGCAAAGCGTTCTACAATCTACCTGGACCCCGATCTGCACCGCGCATTGCGCCTCAAGGCGGTCCACACCGGGCGTTCCATGTCCGATCTCGTCAATGAGACCCTTCGCATGGCCTTTCGCGAAGACCAGAAGGATCTTTCGGCTTTCGATGAGCGCGTAAGGGAACCGGAAATGACGTACGAAGCGCTCTTGAAGGATCTGAAGGCGCATGGGAAAATATAGCCTCGCCTTCAAAACATCCGTGGCCAAGGATCTTCGGGCGTTTCCCTCGAAAGATGTCCATCGCATCCTGAAGTGCTTTGAGTTGCTGTCACAAAATCCCCGCCCCCCCGGATGCGAAAAGCTCTCCGGCCAGGAGCGATATCGGCTGCGCCAGGGAGTCTATCGCACTGTCTATGAAATTCAGGATGATCTGTTGAAGGTCATCGTGGTGAAGGTCGGCCACCGGCGGGATGTTTACAGGACAGATCGGTAAATGAGCCACACATAGCGGACCCTGTGTCTTCGCACGGAGCCGTAAAACCCCGGTATCCGAAAGCCATCGTTCAGGATTTGATCCATGCCCAGGCGGGCGGCCCCGAACCGGATCCGGAGGGGCCTGGCCATGGCGGAAGTGTGGCAGAGTCAGCGCCTTCTGCCAAGTGTCGCGATTCGCCCCCTACCTTCCTACAGACGTGACAGCAGGTCTTGGAGAGACCGCTTCAATTGTGGCAGCTCCTTTTCAACAACCTGCCAGACAATCTCCGTGTCAATCCGGAAATAGTCATGTACGAGAATGTGGCGCATGCCGATCATTTTCTGCCAGGGCACCTCGGGCGCTTGTTTTCTGACGTCCTCCGGCAACAACCTTGCCGCTTCACCCAGAATCTGCAGATGCCGTGTAAACCAACTCTGAATAAGCTCGTCCTGCTCAAATTGTGAGCGACCGCGAGATACATAGCGCTCGATGTGCTCTATCGCTTCGAGCATGTCCTTGATTCGCTCTCGAGGATCTCTCACAGCGCCACCGCTTCCTTAAGAACGCGATCCCGGATACGGGGGTTCAGCCCCTTCTCGGTCACCACATCGACATCCCGCCCCAGGACCTCCTTCAGGTCCATCAATAGCCCCCCGAGATCCATCAGGCTTCGCCCGGACTCCAGATCTACGAGGAAATCGATATCGCTTTTCTCGTCAGCCTCGCCGCGCGCCACGGAACCGAACAAACGTATATTGCGGGCACCGTGCTGCACGGCAACCTTGATGATCTCTTCTCTACGCGTCTCGATCATATCGCGGAGATTCATGTCCGATACCCCATGATTGCCCCTCGCTGGGTCAGATTCACTATAGAGAATATTAACTTATAATACAAGGGGTTAATCGGCATCACGCCTTTCCCCCAGGCATAGGCCTTGAACTTCAGGGGGGCAAAAAGGGGACTGTCCCCTTTATTGTCCAGGATGACCGTCCCTTGCCTCTTGTTTTTCTTTTCTTCCTGACGCCGGATCCCGGAATTCCATTGCTCGAAACCAGGATCAGACAAGCGCGGGATACCAGATGTCGTAGGCGATGAAATCCTCTTCGATATCGAGGGGCTGGTGCATCGTTCCCTTCGGGATCCTCAGGAAGGTGCCCGCGACCAGCGGCACGTCGCCGATGCCATCGACCCACATCTTGGCCTTGCCCTGCAGCACGTAGATGATGTCATCCGAGTTCTCGTGCAGGTGCTTCTCCGCTTGTGCCCCGACCGGCAAGTGAACGAGGGCACTCGTCATGTCCACCTGGTCCGCTCGTTTGGATAGAAGATAAGATACTTCAACACGAGGTACCTGCGGATGCGGTTCCCACTTCCGTTCATCAGGCTGAATGAGCTTGTAGTTTTTCATGTTTCCCTCCTCAGGTCTTACGGTTTCCGTGCTCCAGGGGGTCAAATCATTAGCCTTGGCTGATTCGATATTTCGTTTTCTCAAACAGGGACTTGAGTTCCGGATCCGCCTCCTTCATCAGCAGAAACCGCTTCCGGCTGACGCTCACGGCGCTGTAATCGACGCCCAGCATCGCCCCGATCTCCGGCTGCTTCATCCTGCCGTGCCGGTAAAGCATCTCCATTAGGAGCCCGCGCGCAACGCCCCGGAATCCCTTTCGCAGAAGCGCCTCGCGCGCCGCGCCCGTCTCGATACAGACGGCCTCGATAATCCGTTCCGGATCCTGTCGCACAGCCGGAGGCCTTGCCGCCGGGATCTCCCGCGAATCCCCATCACCGGAAAGATACCGCTCCCGGATGGCATCCACAAAATCCGCATCCCCGACAATTCCGTGCCCCTTGCCCAGCTCGAGCGGGTTGTCGAGAGCAGCCGAAAGCCCCTGCTCCACGTACCGCGCATAACCCCTGCGGCCCCGCGCCGTGTCCCCTCCGAAGTGCGCCAGGATCTCTTCTGTCCGCAGAAAGGGCCTGCGCCTGCCGGGGGAAAGATACCCCGGGTAGCTGCTCCACGGGTAATCGTCGAGTGTTTTCTTCTGCGAATCGGCATCCCGTGCCCTCAACCGCTTGACCTTGACGGGATTGAGGTGGATGTACCGGGACACCTCCCTGAGATAGTTGTCCGCGTCGATCAGGAAGGCATGGTACCTGCCCTGGTAGAGGTGGCCCGAACGCCGGTGACGCCGATTGTACCAGCCCGTGTAGGAGATGTTGAAGTGGCGCATGAACTCCTGGAGATTTCCCCGGGGGGTCTTCACCAGCAGGTGGAAGTGGTTGTCCATCAGGACGTAGGAGAGGATCGCCGCCTCGTAGACGTCCGAAGAGCGGCCCAGGAGGTCGAGAAATGCCGAGCGGTCGGCATCCGATGAAAAGATCGACTGGCGGGCATTCCCGCGGCAGGTGACGTGGTAGTATGCGTTCTCGAATTGGATCCGAAGGGGTCTAGCCATGGACCAAGTGTTGCAGAGTCAGTCCCTATTGTCAAGTGTCGAGACTTGACCCTAGTCTTTACTCTTGGCCACCACCGATAGGCTTTATCCTGCGCTACCTGGCCGCGAAGGACACCGTACAAAATCGAATTGACTTCCGAGTCATAACCTCCGGCAAAGCCGGAGGCTTGATAATATGTGAACCGCTCAAAGCGGTTGATTCAGGGGCCACCTGACGGTGGCTATCCCTCAAACATCGTCATCTGATCCAGACGACGATCTTCCTGCTCCTGTTGCCGGATGTACTCGCGGATCGTCTCTTCATCCGTTCCAACGGTCGACACAAAGTAGCCGCGGGCCCAAAAATGCTGACCCGTAAAGTTCTTCTTCCGACCCATGTACGTTCGGGCGATGTGAATGGCACTTTTGCCTTTCAAATAACCCACCACCTGAGCCACTGCATACTTCGGCGGAATCGAAATCAGCACGTGTACATGATCGGGCAAAAGATGCCCTTCAATCACCCGACTCTCTCTTTGCATGGCGAGTTCTCGGAATGTTGATCCCAAATACCTTCGCAACTCCCCATACAAGCTCTTCTTCCGATACTTCGGGATCCACACCACGTGATACTTGCAATCCCACTTTGTATGGCTTAAACTCTCGACGTCGTTCACTTCTTGCCTCCTGTGCTGTAAACTTTGAGCGGTTCACGGCCAGGAGGCTTTCTCATATTCCCGGAACTGTCAAACTCTGTGAGTCCCCCGGCAAAGCCGGGGGATTACTTAAGTGAATTTATCCACGCTCAGCGCTGTGGCAAGATCCCGTGCCTTTTGTCCCGGCTTCCCCTCAAGCAGCTTTAAGATTTTGTCTGCAAGTTCCCTTTTTTCTGCCATACATACTCCATCGTCATGTTCCATGAATTAGATAGACAAACCTGATCTTTGCTTACCTCATGCTCTACAAAGGTATGAGGCTTGAACTTCAGCATCATTCGACCATGTTTTAAAATGCAATAGGTCACGCATTTTAAAAAATGGGGGGCGAATTATGCCCGTTCTGCGCTTTCTTCAACTGTTGACGCTCTGATTGACTGGCATTTGCACTGGCGGCGCCAATGAGATCCGCCACATATTCGGATCCCAGGCGTCTTGGCTGCCGCCTGCCTTGTCAGCCAGGTACGCGAGAAGGTCTTCCTGCCGAGGTTGCCCAAAAACCATGCGGTACACGGCGAGCATCTTTTTCAATCGCTTGAAATGGGGTTCTTCTCGGCTGTACGAAAGAATCGGCACGTGCCTCTCTATTCTCGCCCCACCCCCGTCAGGCTCAAAAAGCCAGTAGCATAAGAGATCGTTAGGTCGATCGTTCCGCGCCTGCGCAAAGATGAACCTCCACGGGTCGCCATGCCCATCCCACTCTTCTCTCAGCGCACGCAGCCCATAAGCCATGGCGACGTTCTTACGAATCGCGTGGCCCTTGTAGCGGTGGATACGGCCTTCCCTCTGCTCTAAATCAACGGGATTGCTCGGCAAGTTCCAGTGAACGACAGCATGACACCATGTGTGAAAGTCAAGGCCCTCCTGGCCAACGGATGTCGATGCGAGGATAAAAGGCCGAAACGGAGAATTGAATGCGTCGCGGACGATGTCCGCCCTTGCCACAGCCCCCTCTTCGTCCTTTATCTCTGCAAAGCGCAGTGCAAACCGGCATCGCGTGTTGAAACTTTCGAAATCGATTTTTCCCGTCTCAGGTCGGGCAAGCACCTCGTCCAGTTGCATCTGCGCCGTACGCAGAGACAGCGACGCGCCAAGCGCCTCTGCTATTTTTCTCACGCGTTCGCTTTCCGGCTTGTCAAATACTCCAAGCGAGTCCACCAGGCAGTGGCTCTGCTCATCGAGCAGCGCCTGGATATTCCCTTCCAGGCAGTGCCGAAGCGCAAGTTGCCAGTAATACTCATCGGGATTCTCGCCTCGCACTAGTGCAATCGATTCTGGAATGTTGAAAAGCGTCCTGAACCCCTCAGCGATTTGAGCCGCGCCAGTCAATAGATCATCATCGGCCCAGTCCAAGGTTGGGGCCATGCGGCGAAGCGAGCGCAGCGCACAGATGCCGGGTCCTGCAACCGCCATGCGCACCAGTACTTGCATCAGATCCGCCGGCGGTCGGCCCAGTGGGGGATCTAACTTGCGATCCATTGTCTGTCGCAAATGGTATAGGTGCTCCTTGAAACGCTCACTTGGATCACGCCGGAATGCAGCGGCTAAGGAGGGCCACCCTGCTTTCTCATCTAGCAGCCAGCTTTTTGTTTTGGGAAACAGCGCGCCATCCAGCAGCGCAGGCATGGCCCAATACCAGCGCTGGTCTTCCCGGACTTTGTCCGTTGTGTCCGCCAGAAATGGCTGGATGTATGGTCGAAGAATCTCAATGGCCCTTTCAATCATTGCAGTTGAAGGAATGAGACTGTCTGCCCCATGCTCGATCGCGATGCGCAGGGGATCCACCAGGGACGCGAGTCCTGGACTGGGATAGAAAAGACAGAGCGAGGACATACCTGTGAAACGCCCGTCCGAGATGTCAAAACGGAGAAGACGGTGAATCTCTTCATGAAGTCTATTGTGGCTCACTTTCTTGGGATAACATTCAATCATCCTCCGCTCGGCCTCGTAGGAACATAAAGCAGCGATGGCATCGGGCACGACATTCCATGCGGAAAATACGAGATATTTTGTCGCATCCCCAACTTCTGAATACGGGCCTTCGGGTTTGCTATACGGCATGGACGGCGGCAGCCAGAGAATTCTCCAGAGCCCCGGGTCAATGGTCCTGGAAAACAGATATCGCATCCGTGGGTTGATCGGTTTGACTTCCCGATAAGCCTGAATGTCTTCCTTCCGCAGCAGACGGTGGCCGTGCGAGCTGAATATGGAAATGAGCCCCTCCGAAGGATTGCTGCAGTGCTCCTCAAGCTTGCGCCGGAACTCATAGCGCCGCAGAAAATTGACAAGGTAAGGGCTTGACTTCCAGTACTCAATGATGTCCTGGGCGCCTACGCATGCTGCAACCTTATCCGCAAGCACGACCTCATGAAGATCGCAGGATTGAATGACAGGCCTTTCTGCGGACTCCGAAAGCATGGCATCCTGTTTTTGCGTCATCCCTACCCGCTCGGTGCGGCACATGACGCGGCACAGCTTAGCCTGGAGGGCATCGCGCGATTTCGAATAGTTACTGCCGCTCTCCTGATCCAGGAGATAAAGCGAGCGCCGAAAATTAACGAGCTCCCTTTTCAAGTCCTCGACAGCGTCGTCGGAATCGAAGAGAAACCGCAACGTCTTGAGGAAGTCCGGATAGTGGTCATCCTCCTGCTCATGATCGAGGGAGAGCATTTTGTAAGGTGTTGCAGACAGCAGAAGCGTTTTGACGCCTCTGTACCGAAAGAGCTTTTGGGCTAAACGGGCCTCCGGATTGGCATGATCGAGCAGGTCCTTGAACCGCTGGAACTCGTCCAGGATGATCAGATCCGGTTCAAGCATCTCCACGCTTACCTCGGCCATTCGGCATCGCAATTCCGAGATTAGATTCAACCGCTCGGAACTCTTCCACATCTCCCTCTCGGATAGCTCGCAGAATCCTTTTAATCGCGCGTGGAAAGCCGCGTCGGACGCGATGCCATCGACGAAATCGTTGCTTGCGTTCTTGTCGAGGCTTTCTGGCTGCCGTTCCATCGTCCAGGTACGCCAGTGTTCTTTCCCCACCCGTCCACGCAGGAGTCGTCGAAGGCCGGCACGGTTAATGTCCAATTTCCCTTTCAGCACATGATAGATAAGAGCGCGCTCCTCGTCCTTTCCATCCCGCGAATGAGGATCGAAACTTGTTCCGGGTGTAAGGCCGATGAAATTGACGTGATTGCACCGAATGCCGGCAATGTGTTTGGGAAGAAGGGAAAGCCGCGTCGGGCGCACGAACTCTTGAACACCTGTCACGTTGAGCCGGCTGATGTTCTGGGAACAGATGCTGACGTTTGAGCAGATGTACACGACATCGATTCTCTCGCTCGGCTTCAACCGACGCAAGTGTTCTATGGCGAGGGCAACGACGCCACTTGCCACGAGGGTCTTTCCGAGCCCTACCTCGTCGGCGACGAGAAAACGATCGGTGGGGTCCGGATCGAGATAGAACCGGCGGAAGACATACTCGGCCGTAACCCGCTGAAAGTCCTTCAGTCTCGCCAATACACGCTGTGTAGTTGCGGTAAGCTCAATCATTGTCCGGTCTCCCTCAAAGCATCCTCGAAGACCGCCCATACCCGCAAAAAATCCGGTGGTATGATGGAAGCCGCGTCCGGATTCTTCTTGAGGCGGCCGAGAACAGCTCTGACGTCTCTCAGTTTTTCCGGCTTGCGGCTAAAGGCCCTGGCCAGTTCCTCAAGGATCGGAGCCTCGTCTGAGAATCTTGGGGACCATCCGCCGTTCCCATCCCCTCCGCCAAATACGCCGCTTTCGTTCCCGAAGGGCAAGCCTTCTTCACCCAGCAGCAATCGAAGATATTGAAGGAATCCATCCCGGTTATTCAGCACAAGCCGAAAGATGGCATCATCCCGATTCTCTGGGAGACCCTCGATGGGAAGATTCAATACAAGCCTTAACTTGAGATTCTTGACATCCGTCGCAAGCTCGAACGCGATGAGACCCGTGAGCGATTCGGTGGCGTATCTGCCGAGTTCCATGGCTTTGCATTGCGTGATGCCCATGATGTCCACGGCCCGGTCCTCAGCAACGCTGATCGGCCACGCTGCAAGACGTGCGATCCCCGGCAGTTGAAACTCTCGCGACGCCAAGAGCAGCAACTGCCAGGCATCGCCATCTGGCTTGCACAAAACCTTAAGCTCCGCTTCCGCCAGGACCGCCTTTGCAGTGTCCAGTGCTCTAAGCGCCGCTACTTCTTCGGCATCCTCTGCCTGGTTGCCTTCCTCCGGCCGGACGTATACGGAAAGAAGCGAGCCAAGCCCGCTTTCACCGATAAGCGTGTCTATCCCCCCGACTCTGCTTGTTTTTCCGGCAAGTTCAACGAGGACTTCAACATTCTTTCTCTCAATGAGAGACGCGCCGGTCGCATTGGCGGAACCCAGATAGAGCCTCGTCCACGCTCCCTTTTCAAGCACATATACCTTGGCATGGAGCCCCAGTGTATCTCGGCGGTCAGCTTCTTCACCTTCTTCCGTTTCGGCAGCATCGTCCAGGGTAAACCACCTTTCCTCCGCTGGTGCGGGTTTAAGATCATTCAGGGCCTCCGGTCTGGAAATAACGGCGACCAGCTTGTCCGTCTGGTTGCGCAGCCATGAAAGGGCAGTGTCCGTCAGGAAAGGTGAAACAACAGCCATCCGGCGCGACCTGGGCGGGCTCCAGGCTCGCCTGTTAATGCCCAGAACATGAAAATCAGCCGATTCATAGCCCTCGGGAAGCTCCCAGTCTGTCTTCCGGATCTCCTCCGAAAGCTGCTCGGCCTGTTGCCGCCTCGATTCAGAGACGGGCTGGACGCTCATGGCCGGCAGTGTCTGAATCAGCTCACCCAGCGGCCGGTTGGCGGCGATGTAGCGCAGGCCCGGCCGGCCCTCTAACTGCAGAGCGATGTCCCACGAGCGGTCGAAGGTGATATTGCGCGATAGGACCAGGAGGCGTATCAGAGGCGGCGCATCCAGATCGGGCTCTATAAACCGCAACGCCCAGATCTTGGGATGGAACACGCCGCCCCGGGGCGCCCTGACCGGAATGACCATGGATTCCAGAAATCCATACAGGAGGTTTCTGGTGGACGGAGCTTTAATACCCGTGTGGTCCACGTACACACTGAAGCGGTCGGACAGACGGCGAAGCGACTCAAGGAGCTTTATGGGATCGGGGGGTGCCGACGAGGGGCGCTCGGCAAGGGCAAGGTGCGTCGGCAGCGTCAGCAACGTGGCCGGGTCAAGCGAATAGGTCGTCGCGATCGCCTGATCGAATACGTACCCCGGCGGCGGGCATACGGCATTCGTGTAAAGGCCCCGGGTATCAGGATTGAGCATCTTCTTTTCCTTTCAAACCGGCATGAAGATCAGCAAGCAGGGTCTTGACATTCCGCCAGCGGTAGCTCAACTGCCCCGTGCCCGCGTATCCTTTCCATTGGTCCCTGGCTCTTGCATTGGTGAACCGCGAGCGGCTCTTCTTGAGCCACATCTCCCGCTCCCTGACCAATGCCCTGCACTCTGCGTCATCGGCAACGTCGCCCCGGGTTTCCATGACCCTTCTGTGCCATGCCGATACGAATTTCTTTGTGCGATCGGTGATCGTGTGCCCCCGTCCAACTGTCAGTTCCCACAGCCTGTCCAGCGGCAAGCCGAGATGGCGGCAGGCAAGCAGGCTGCCCTTCCACGCGACTAGATTTTCTCGATGTTCCGTCGCCAATGGCTCTCTTCTCCCATCTTCCGCCAGCATGAGATTGTAAAGAAAGGCGGATCCGTGCATCAGTGTGGAGAAAAACTCCGCGTACTGGAGAAGCTCCCTGTGTGCCGCCGTAAAACGATGCAGATCCGGATGCTGCCACGGGTAGGCGCAGTCCGCGGGCTCGCTATTCAGCGCCAGAAAGGTAAGGAGGCTGTCTTTCTGGGCTTTCACAAGCCGATCCAGGAGGAAACTCGCCTCGTCTTGCGTAAGATCAAAGCTGAGATTCTCAATATTATCCGGGAAACCCTCCGGTGGTGCCGGCAGGCGCGGATGCCAGGTTTGTGTCGACGTCTCGGGGTAGTCATCCTTTTCCGCGCGCTCTCGCGCCATGTCGCGGCGACGGTATATCTTGTCGATATGACGATGGTATTCGTCCTGCGAGCAGTTGATCCGCCGGATGCCCCATTCCCCGAGCCCATTCCAATAGACCGAGCTTGGAAGCCGCTTGAGCTCTTTTCCGGCAACCCGGCCAAAGACCCCGGCGTGGTCGGAATTGGCAAGAAGCGGTTCCACCAGGGCCATCTCCATTCGGTGCGCCTTGACAGCAAAATTTGGCGGGGTGATACGTCTTCGTTCCAGGTCCGTATAGATCCAGGGGACGAAAAGCATGTACCGGAGGCGGGTCTGGATCGTGCTTGTGCCCGGGAATAGGGCGTCCGCGAAGGAGTCCCTTATGGCGCCCAGGCCGAGCTCGTCGCGGCTCTCCCTCTCCTGAAAGGGCGCCAGGATGCGGAGTGACCTTTCCCGTGCGGCAGGGTCATGATCAATCCAGGTCAATGTGGACGGCATGCTTTTTTCTCCTTATCCTGTTTCATGTGCCGCTTGTCTTCCAACTTGTGTTTGTAATAGTCTCTGCGTATCGACACTTACACGGCTTTCTCGAACCCGAATTTGATCCTGTACTTTATCAACGTGACCTGTGGCACCTCGGAAACCGCATATTTAAGCTTCTTGTCGAAATCCTCCGCAATGATTATCCCTCTCACACTATCTGCCTTAAGCTCAGCTTTGATGGATGCCATATAGCTCAGTACCTGGCCAAGGGTACTGTAAGTTGCCTTGGTGGCTTTCAGCTCAATAACGACAAGCTTACCCTTCTTATCCTTGGCTAAAATGTCTATCTTGCCGGCATCCGTTGGAACTTCCCTACCCGTGAGCCCCTCCTCTGTATAAAGTATGAGGCCTGGCTCGATTTGCTTAATGTCCTTACTCAGATACTCCTGAAGATCCTTCTCCAGGCTCAGTGTCATCTCGAGGGCGGCTTCCTCCGTTGGCGTATCCTCGCCGCCCGCCATCACAGCACCGTCAGTAAATTCCCCGTCCTTTTCGGGGTCGTACAACCTTACTTGTCCAGGGCTTACTGTGTAGAGGAATTTCGGAAAGGATGGATACCACTTGCTGGACGTATGGTTCACACTGCATCCCATTGTATGGGTGCGGATGGTCACTTCCTTCCAGGTATTCGGGTATTTCTCTTGGACGGCGTCTATGATTTGCTTTGTTGTGAGAACTTGATCTTTGCTCTTAAAAACTTCTTTAATTGCTTGAGCACAGGTAATCATAGGAAAGCCCCTCTGCGAAATTTATCAAGTCTTGCGCTGCGGCATGGCAGACTCGCGGCTGCTTGGTTTATTTGATCGTATCCTCTTTATGCCGCTGCCCATGCCTCAGACAGGACCTCCGCCTGTTCCAGAACAGTCTGTGTTGCCTTCTCCTGCTTGTCGGGCGGGTAGCCGTGCTTGCGAAGGATGCGCTTGACATAAACGCGGAGCTTTGCCCGGACGTTCTCGCGGATGGTCCAGTCAATGGTCACGTTGCTTCGCACTGTCTTCACCAGTTCGCGGGCAATTGTCCGGAGAGTTGAGTCACCGAGGATCTTCACGGCGCTGTCGTTGGTCTCCAGGGCATCGTAGAAGGCGATCTCGTCCTCGGAAAGCCCCAGCGACTCGCCCCGTGCATCAGCCTCTCTCATGGTCCTGGCCAAGGCAATCAGTTCCTCGATTACCTGGGCTGCCTCAATCGCTCTGTTCTGGTAGCGTCGGATTGCTTCCTCCAGCATCTCGGCGAAGGACCGGGCCTGCACGACGTTTTTCCGTCTCTTTGTACGGATTTCGCCGGAGAGAAGCTTCTTCAGGAGCTCGACTGCAAGATTGCGCTGGGGCATTCCCCGGACCTCAGCCAGGAACTCCTCGGAAAGAATAGAAATATCCGGCTTTTTAAGGCCTGCGGCTGCGAAGATATCGACTACACCCTCAGATGCTACTGCCTTCGAGACGATCTGACGGATTGCATGATCGAGTTCTTCCTCGGTTCTTTGTTCGCCGGGAGCTTTCTTCGCCAAGACAGCCCGAACAGCTTGGAAAAACGCAACGTCGTCGCGTATGCGCAAAGCTTCTTCATTCGGCACTGCCAAAGCGAAGGCCCTTGAGAGATCATCGACTGTTTTTATCAACCGATCCCGGCCATCTTCCTGCTTCAGAATGTGTTCCTGTGCAGCAGGAAGGAGCGATAGGCGTGCCGCCGGGGACCCTGTGACCCACAAAGTCCAGTCAAAGCCGTGGAAGAGCCCGCAGCAGATCTCGTATTTTTCCAGAAGAATTGCGACCGCCTCGGCCTGATCGATGGCCGTCCTGCCAGTGCCCCCACTTTCTGTATACGTTGCTAAAGCTTCTTTGAGTTCGTGAGCCAGGCCAAGATAATCCACCACCAGGCCGCCGGGTTTGTCCCGGAACACGCGATTTACCCTTGCGATTGCCTGCATAAGTCCGTGGCTCCGCATGGGTTTATCCACATACATCGTGTGCAATGACGGTGCGTCGAATCCCGTGAGCCACATATCACGCACGATCACCATGCTAAAAGGATCTTTGGGGTTTCGAAAGCGCTTTGCCAATGCCTCACGGCGAGCTTTGTTCCGGACATGAGGTTGCCAGTCAACCGGATCGGAAGCCGAGCCGGTCATTACGACTTTCAGGGTTCCCTTTTCATCTTCAGCATCAATCCATTTCGGCCTCAATTTGGCAATTTCGTTGTAAAGCTCTACGCATATACGCCTGCTCATGCAGACCACCATGGCTTTGCCCTCCAGGGCCCCCAGCCGCTCCTCGAAATGGTCCACGATGTCCTTTGCGATCAAGCGGATCCGCTTCTCGGCGCCCACGATCTTTTCGAGTTGCGCCCACTTCGTCTTGAGCTTCTCTTTGCGCTCGATCTCCTCGCCCTCGGTCACCTCCTCGAAATTCGGATCAATCTTTGGCCGCTCGCGCTCGTCCAGATCGAGTTTCGCGAGACGTCCCTCATAGAAGATCGGTACGGTCGCCCGGTCCTCAACGGCCCGCTGGATGTCGTAAACGCTGATGTAGTCGCCGAAGACGGCCCGCGTGTTCTTGTCCGTCAGCTCGATGGGTGTACCGGTAAATCCAATAAAGGAAGCGTTGGGCAGTGCATCTCTCATGTGGCGTGCAAAGCCGTCTATGAAATCGTACTGGCTGCGGTGCGCCTCATCGGCGATGACCACGATATTTCGCCGTTTTGAGAGCTCCGGGTGCCGATCCCCCTTTTCCTCGGGAAAGAACTTCTGAATCGTCGTAAAGACGACTCCACCGGATTCGACCTGCAGCTTTTCCCGGAGATCGGCGCTGCTGGCGACCTGCACTGGAGGCTGCCGAAGCAGATCCTTGCAGAGGGCGAAGTTATTAAAAAGCTGGTCATCGAGATCGTTTCGGTCGGTAATAACCACGATGGTGGGATTCTCCATGGCCTGCTCCCGAATGATCCGACCGGCGTAGAAGGCCATGGTCAGACTCTTGCCGGAGCCCTGGGTGTGCCAGACGACGCCGATGCGCCGGTCGCCGGGCTCTCCCCCCTGCCGGCGTCGGGAGAAATACGTCCCGCGTTCGCCGTCTATGACGGGGGCTTCCTTCACGAAGGCCGCCGCCCTCAGGGTCTCGGCAACGGCCACGTTGACAGCATGAAATTGGTGATACCCCGCCATTTTCTTTTGAATGGCACCGCCTCCTGCATCCTCGAACACGATGAAATGGTGGAGCATATCAAGAAGCCGCTGTCTGTCGAAGACGCCTTCGATCATGACCTGCAGCTCCGGCATATGCTTATCGGCCAGCGCCTCGCCCGAGATCGTCCGCCAGGGTTTGAACCACTCCTTGCCGGCCGTGAAGGTGCCGATGCGCGCCTGCGTGCCGTCCGACACGACGAGCAGTTCGTTGAAGCCGAAAAGGGTGGGCAGTTCTGCACGGTAGGTCTGGAGCTGATTAAACGCCGTCCAGATATCGGCATTCTCGTCGACGGCGTTCTTGAGTTCCAGGATAACCAGCGGCAAACCGTTGATAAAGAGAATAATATCCGGCCTGCGGACATGCTTGTTCTCGGACACCGAGAATTGGTTGACGGCGAGCCAGTCGTTATTTTCCGGATTTTCGAAATCCACAATCCGGGCCTGAGCACCCCGAATAGCACCATCCTTCGCTCGATATTCGACGTTCACCCCATCCACGAGCGATAGATGAAAGCTTCGGTTTCTTGCCTCCAGCGTTGCCCCCTCAATCCGCGTGAGTTTCCGGTAGGCCTCCTCCAGGGCTTCCGGCGGCAGGGTCGGGTTCAGGCGTACCAGTGCATCGCGCAGGCGTTTCTCCAGGACGACCTGCCCGTAGTCGTCCCGCTCAGCCCACAGTTGACCGGGAGCAATCTCGTTGCCATGTTTAGTCACCCAGCCGATGGCTTCCAGCCAGGCCAGGGCGGCGGATTCGACGATGGATTCGGTGAACGCATTCATGCCCTAACCAATCCCGGCTTCAGCCCAAGTCGTTCGCGGAATTCCTGAGGTACATCCTGCCAGTGTTCAATCAGAAGATCCACAAGCTGACGACCATTGATCAGACCTATCCGTGGGAAACCCGGCTCTAGGGCGACATCTGCGGCGGAACGCTGAAAGTCGGAGGTCGTGATGAATGCACCCTGTCCCCCGAATGGAATTGCCTGTCTCAGCTGTCTAACCGTATTTGCGCTAATCTTCGTTCCAATTTTATACCGCTTCGCCTGTACGTAGATCTTGACTTTCGCGAGTCCGGACGCATTCAGCTCGCCGACGGCATCCACTCCTCCATCACCCGTTTTACCGGTGACTTCAGAGCCTTCAAAGCCAAGCGCCGTAAGCAGATGACCTACCAGGATCTCAAACTCCTCCGCATCAAGTTCTAGCACTTGCTCTAGGACAACTCGATAGGGGTCATATTCCGGGAGCGGTAGACTGATGTCCTTGCGACCAATGGTGGTCAGAAACTCCTCACGCTGCGATACGGCAAAGACCGTGAGTGAGGAGCGCATGGTGTTTTGAAAAGGGACTGAAAAATCGCTGCGCTTGAGCCTGTCTTTCTCCCAACTCACGCGTCGCCGGTGTTGATAGGGACAGCCATCGTCTGTTGAAACATGACAGTACGAAGGATCCGGCCCGATCTTTCCATGATGCAACCACTCTGTGTCGGCAGACGGCGTAATTACGCAATCACCCGCATGGATCTCGAGGAGAAAGCGAGCGATCTGACCCACCTGCTGGCCGATCACGATGTTGCTCTTGCTTCCGGGATGGGCCTGCTTGTAAAGGGGATAGAGTTCCTCCCTCGTTTTTATACCGGACAGATCAATGCCGGGTATCCAGCCGATTGCGACATACCCACCATCGACGAAGTGCTTAGCGTAAATGCCAAAATCAGCTCGTACGCACCAGACGTTGGTCATTATGCACCTCCGAATCGCTCTGAGGGATATTGGGGACGCCATATGAGAGGCGACATCTCGTCGCCGTTCTTGATCGTCCAGCCGATGGACTCAAGCCAGGCCAGGGCCCGGATTCGACGACGGATTCCGAAAAAGCGCTGCTAGCCATTGAGCTTGGTCCTGCTTGCAGCCTTGAAACGTTCAGGCTGCCCCTTCACAAGTTCGAGTTCATAGCGCCGGCGATCCAGCACTTCGAGGAAACCCATCTCATGACCGGTGGAAACGACAATCTTTCCCTTCGATTCGCTCACCTCGACGCCGGTACTCTTGCAGAGTTTCTTAAGGGCGGCCTTGTCGATGTTCTTGGTCTGTTCCTGCCCGCGAATAGACGCCAGGTAGCGCGCAGCACGCGGATGCTTGGAAGCGTATGCCCCGATGCTAGAGAAATCCACGAATGTGACGTCCTTTTCGATTGACTTGATGTTTTGGGACACCGCATGGAGGATTGCCTGCTGAAGCTTTCCGGCGAACTCGAAGGCGCTTGGCCGCAGGATGTGGACAAGCCCTCCGTCGACCAACAGATCGAAGTCATTGTCGAGCTTGAAGATGGTATCCGCGATAATCGTCAGCGTGTCATCAAGCATCCGCACAAGGCGGTTCCTGTTCTTGAGAACACCCTTGAACTGCGTAGCCCGACGCAGCGCGGTAAGGCGGCGTTTCTTCCTGTCGACAAAACGGGCGAAATAGCAGAACACGTCGACTGGCTCCGTAAGCGCGGACGCGTTGATGTCCAGAATCGCGGCCATATGAAGATCGCGAACCGACCTGGCCATGTCGTCGTCCAATGGAAGGTAGACGTATTCAGTCGCTGCGTATTTCTCGGATGGCTCGTACTTGTTTGCTGGCTCATCGTTGCTGCCTTTCATCGTTGTCCACGTCGCCGCCGCCATCTCGCGCAGTGCTTGCTGAACCCCGGTGTCTACGGGCACTGCAACGAAACTTTGCCCGTTCTGGTCCTCTCGGCCGACCCCGAATTCTGTGACGTCCACGTTCGCGAGATCGAACTCCAGCTTCATGCGTCAACCTCCAGATAGACCGTGTCACTCAACCGGTAAGCGGTAACCTGCTCGTTCTTCGCGAGGCTTAGCCGCCGAGTGATGAGGACATGCCGCGTCCTTGCGGTCAAGGGATTCTTATCATCAGGAGGATACACGGTGAAGACTCGGAAACCGCAGAGCGCAAACAGAAGGTTCATGTAGTGCAAATTAAGGTGCCAAAAAAGGAACACGATGAACGCAAGTGCCGCAATCGTGGCCCCGAAGTCGCGCCACGTACCGATGTCCTCAGAGTAGAACGGAAGCAGCATCGCAAAGAGGTAGACCAGGATATGATCCCGGTGGTCCTCGGCGACTCCCACGGTGATCGCTCGTTTGTCGTTCTGCTTCCGCGCCGTTCGAACGCGTAACCACAGGCACAAGTTGGGTGCTATCACCATGAACATGCAGCCGCCCACGAAGTACGCATCGGGGAACAGGCGGTTCCCCCGAATTGCCCACAAGATGAAGAGCGGCGAGATGCTGCTCAGCACCATCAGCAGCCGTGCAGCCTTCAGTCCCTCACTTTTGGATGTAGCTGTCGTCATGCGACCTTCCCGATGAACTTCTCAGCGTCCTTAACCCGCAGCTCGCCGGAGATGAGCTTGGGCAGCAGCGCGTCACGCAGGGCGGCGAGGGTGCGGGATTCGTGAATGCTGGTGATGATCAGGTAAATCAACGGCTGCACCAGCTTGCTGAAAGCCTCGGCTACTGGTTCCGATGGCAGCACCACCTCGTAGCGCGCCATGTCAGCCCATCTCGTGCGCGGCATCTTCGTGCCCGTTGAACCAGCGTTGGTATATTCGACGAACTCTACGCTCGACGTATGGCCGAGCACTAACCCAAACCACCGCCACGATTTGGGAGCTATGACTACGATATCGGTTGAGCACACGCCATCCACAGGCGCCACCCCCACTTTGTGGAAGTATGATCGGAGCTTTCCAAAAAGAATCTCGCCTTTCCTGAACTCGAATTTGTTGCTTTCCAACCCGTCCGCTAATCCCCAGCCGTGAAGGGCGATCGAGCGTCTGGGCATGTGCTCTAGTGCAATGTATGGCGTGTTAGGTTCGATGCTCTCTGGCTGCACACCTCGTCGCGGATGCTCCGCAATATCGCCAAGCGTCCCCACCGTCCACCCCTTCGGAATCTCGCCAAGTTCGGAGTCCTCGAAGCTGTCCGGGAAGAGGCGGGCGATTTCGGGTTTCAGCTTCGGGCAGGCGGCGCGGGTGACCTGGTCGTCGGTCCACTTTGGGTGGTCGCGCCGGACGGCGGCCTTGGCGCGGACGGGCAGGAAGTCCACGAACCACGACTTGAACAGCGCCCGTGCCATCGCCTCCAACGTCTCACTCATGCGCCGGTTCAGTTCGATCTTGTCGTCCAGCGTGCCGAGGATGTGGGCGATGGCGCGTTGCTCGGGAAGGGGCGGGATAGGGACAACACACTCTGCGATGTCGCTTGGATTTACAGAAGGATATGCTGACTTCTCTTCAGCGATCGACGCCCAGTAATCGATTAAAGGGGTACTTGTGGTGAGGTAATATAAAAAGCGTGGATCGGCAGAAGATCTAGCTCTGAGAACTGCGAATCCTGTTGAAACAATGAGGTTCTCCAGGACCTCGCGCACAAAAGCGTAAGCACGATTACCAGGACGCACAGTCGAAAGAATCGTGTCCTTAGGTTGAACGATCCGCTTTGCCCTGCTTGGGGCGTCTTTCAAGGGCATCATTTCGGGCCGCCCAACAGACCCCGATGCGACGTTGCCGATATCGAGGTAAGCAATCGTACTATGCTTGTATCCGCTGCCAATCTGTTCAGGATTGATATCAGCCAGTGCGTCGATTCTGTCGATCGTCCAGCCGTCAGGTAAGCGATTGTCAACTAATCCGAATGCTGAGATGTTAAATCCCATACCCTAGCTCCTTCAGGTTGGAGGCGATGGTCTCGTTGAGCCCAATGAAGTCGGCCCCTTGCTCGAATGCCGCTGACTTAGAGCGGCTCATGTCAGCAGCCCTCCAACGAGCCCTGCCACCTTGTTGACAAGGCCCACGCAGCCGTCGATGGTGGCGGCGGTCTTCACTGTTTCCCACGCAGCTGCGATGATATTCATGTTAGGCGTCGGCTTCGCCAATTGCGATTGGATTGTGTCGATATCCGCCACGAGCGCGAGCTTGTCTATCTCGGTGGCGTCTGATTCAGTGATTGCCTCGCGGAGTTCAGCCAGAGCAGTTCCGAGATCGCTGAACTGAGCGTTGATCTGATTGCCGTCACCTAACGTAATAATGTTCTGGCCTGTCGCTTCAATCTTTATACCGTGGAACTTGGGCATGGTGAACTCGCCGGGCCCTTCGATTTTGTCTATGCCCGCGGCCGTGATCCTGTAAAAGCTGGTGGATGAGGGAATTACAGTACCGCCTGGCGCGGTGAAGGACTTTTCGATGGTGTCCTCCTCTACCCAGCCTTGGCTGATGAGGTAGGTCAGGTTGCTTTGAACTTCCTGTTGGGTCAGGCCGTACGATACCTTGAGCTCCTTCTTTACGTCACTAATCTTGACCGCGGATCCCTTCTTCCCGCGAGCGCTCGTCGCATTTCTGTTCCGGTCGTAGAAGTACTGGAGCATGATGCTGCGGATTTCGTTGTTCGATGGGCGCGCCTGAGGCACTTTAGCTTTAGCCATACCCCAACTCCTTCAGGTTCTTGGTAATCGCGGCATCCAGCTTCGCCACTTCAGTCTGCTGTTCACGCCACTGGGTGACGAGGCGCGTCATCTTCTCCTCGAACGGCTCGCCGTCGTCCTCGACTGCCTCCGCGCCGACGTAGCGGCCGGGCGTGAGCACGTGGCCGTGCTTGCGTACCTCCTCCAGCTTGGCGCTCTTGCAGAAGCCCGGCACGTCCTCATACTTACCAGCCCCTTTCTCCCCGCGCCAGGCGTGGTAGGTGTCGGCGATTTTTCGAATGTCCTCGTCGGTGAGTTCCCGGTGCGTGCGGTCCACCATGCGGCCCAGCTTTCGGACGTCGATGAAGAGGATTTCCCCTCGGCGGTCCCTGAATTTCCCGTTCTTTCGGTCACGGGCAAGGAACCACAGACAGGCGGGAATCTGCGTCGAGTAGAAGAGCTGGCCCGGCAGGGCGATCATGCAGTCCAGCAGATCCGCCTCGATGATGCTCTTGCGGATCTCGCCCTCGCCGGACTGATTCGAAGACATTG
>Ga0067045_1028639_pt1 | contig 29797 bp, 21 predicted proteins | sample TerdegcTABiofilm_FD_59184 | JGI IMG/M metagenome (GOLD analysis project Ga0067045, IMG submission 59184) | Combined Assembly of (Gp0054472, Gp0054536) Wastewater bioreactor microbial communities from Singapore -Terephthalate degrading...
GAACTTATATGCAGGAGTTACGCTCAAATTCGAGGAAACCGGCATGAACCCGTCATCCTGAATCCTGAAACCAGTTCAGGACAGGCTTTGTTTCAGGATCTTTGGGAATCGGCATAAAATCTGGATTTTGGCGATAAAAGGCGTAACTCCTGAATGTGAATTCCCATCATGCTTTTTTTCCTGCTGGATGAATAGGCATAACCGGCACATTGGATTTTTTTCGAGTATTCTTTTTCAATTACCGTATCATCAATGATAAGGTATCCTGGTTTTGGACGGTTTTTAAGTAACCATGAGATAAAGAATTCAGACAGTACACGACAGGGAAGTTTTGTTTTATTAAGCATTCTCTGAAGACTGTCATGATAACAGAGTTTCAGGAATCGGGAAATGTTGGTCATGGTGTTATTTTTTCGACAAATAATAAGACCTGCGATATAAACATTGAAATAGGGGGAATCTTTTTTTGTTTTTTTTGTTATAATGTTATTAATTTTTTTAATGGGAGAGGAAAATATGAAGATTGGAATTACCTGTTATCCCGGAATGGGAGGGAGTGGAATTTTAGCCACCGAACTGGGCAAGGATCTGGCGGAAAGAGGGCATGAGGTTCATTTTATCTCGTCCTCGTCGCCGGTGCGGTTGACCGACTGTTTTCATCGTAATATCTATTTTCATGAGGCGGAGGTGGTGGATTATCCCGTGTTCAAATATCCTCCCTACTGCCTGAGTCTGGCGTCCAAAATGGCGGAGATTGCAGAAAAAAGAAATCTGGACATTCTTCACGTCCATTACGCCATACCCCATGCCGGCAGTGCCTATCTGGCAAAAAAGATGCTGAAAGACAGGGTAAAGGTGATCACCACTCTTCACGGCACCGACGTTACCATCGTGGGAGTTACTCCCGGATTCAACCCCTTCACCAGCTGGGTTATCAATGAAAGCGACGGTATCACGGCGGTATCTCAGGATTTAAGAGATCTGACCTATAAAACTTTCAATATCGATAAGGAAATCGAAGTAATATACAATTTCGCGGATACTGAGCGTTTTACTCCCGGATTCGATCCTGAAACGAGAAATCTCTACGCACCTCCCGAACACAAAATATTAATCCATGCCTCCAACTTCAGAAAAGTCAAGAGAGTTACCGACACCGTTAAAGTTTTTAATCTTATTCAGAAAAAAATTCCCTCCACTCTCCTCATGGTAGGCGAGGGTGAGGAATGGTACCCCGCCAACCAACTGGCACAACAACTGGGTATCGAAGACCGGGTGAAATTTCTGGGCAAAGAGAATTTTATAGAAAAAATCCTTCCTCTGGCGGATCTGTTTATACTCAATAGTATCAAGGAGAGTTTCGGTCTGGCGGTTTTAGAGGCGGCATCCTGCGGTGTCCCGGCAATTGTAACCCGCATCGGAGGTTTGCCCGAAGTGGTGGTGGATGGAGAGACGGGCTACCTGTCGGATTCCGATAATATGGAAGATATGGCTGAAAAGGGAATCTCTCTCCTCTCCGACGAAAACAGACTGAATCAATTCAAACAAAACGCCCGTAAAAGAGCGGTGGAACACTTCGACGACCGACTCATAGTCCCCCAATATGAAGAGTATTATAAAAGGGTATTGGGAGAACAAAGAAAGGATAATGACAATGAAGGAGATTAAATTAGATATACTGGCTATCGGAGCTCACCGGGATGATTGCGAGATCATGGCGGGAGGAACCATAATCAAAATGGTGGACAAGGGATACAAGGTGGGTATCCTGGATCTGACCCAGGGCGAAATGGGAACCAGAGGCAGTGCCGATATCCGTGCCAAAGAAGCCTATTGCGCCCAATGCAAGATGGGAGTCATCCACCGGGAAAACCTGGAACTGCCCGATACCAGAGTGGAAGTTAATTACGAGAACCGTCTGAAACTCATCAGCGTCATAAGAAGACTGAAGCCCGATATCGTGCTGGCTCCTCACTGGGAACAAAGACACCCTGATCACCGCAATACCTCATGGCTGGTTCAGGAATCGGCTTTTTACTCCGGTCTGAAAAAATACCCTGTGGAGGGAGAGGTTCATCGCCCCAAAAAACTTATCTATTATCTTCCCTTCAATTACGACATAAAGCCCGATTTTTTCGTGGATATTTCCGATTATTTCCTGAAAAAAATGGAGATCGTAACCTGCTATTATTCCCAGTTTGTTGATATAGAAAAGGATCTTCATCTTACCCCTTATGTGGCTGGAGTTATGGAAAGAGTGGAGTATTTCGACGGTTTTCTGGGTAGAGCGGTAAATGTCAAATACGCCGAGGGGTTTGTCTATCAAAAACCCATGCTCATCGACGATTTCAGCGAAATAAGGGTAAATACTTTTTAGGTAAAGCTATGGAAATAATAAATATTACCGATACGGTGTTTTATATTCCCAATTCTACCAATATCGGAGGAATCCGCACGGGAGACGGAGTTATCCTGATAGATACGGGCCTGGACGACGACACGGCGAAAAAGATACTGAAAACCCTGGAGAAATCCGGCCTTCATCCCGTTGCCATTATAAATACCCACTCCCATGCGGATCATATAGGGGGTAATTCATTTATAACTAAAAAGACGGAAATTCCTGTCTATGCCCCGGATGTGGAGGCGGAACTGATTCGCACCCCTTACCTGGAGTCTTTTTGTCTGTCGGGGGGAGTGGATCCCGCAATCGATTTACAGAATAAATTTTTTCTGGCAAAACCTTCTCCTGTGGATCATGTCATAAGAAACAGCGGAAAAATCACTGTGGAGGGGGAAGAGCTTATTATTGTTCCTCTGCCGGGACATGCACTAAATCAGATAGGAATTCTGTACGAAGATATTCTCTTCTGCGGAGATCTGGTCATATCGGAGAAAATCCTGAAAAAACACGGGATACCCTTCAACGCCGACATAAAGAAACAGAAGGAAAGTCTGGAATATATATCAAAACAGAACTATAAATATCATATCCCATCCCATGGGGAGCTTGCCACAGATCTGACCTCTCTTCTAAAAGCGAATCTGGACGTTATAAATAACATTGAAGAAATAATCCTTAACATCCTCTCCCGCCCCCGGACCGAGGAAGAAATAATTAAGGCAGTCTGCGATTTCATGAAACTGGAAATTTCCAACCCCGGTTCCTGGTATCTCACCCGCAGTTCCGTCCTGGCTTATATAAACTATCTTCGTAACGAACATAAAATAATATGGCAAACCGACGAAAATCGCCTGACATGGCACACGGTCAGGACTTACGCCATTTTATATCAAAACCCAGATTTCATGCCAATTGCCAGAGATCCTGAAACAAAGCCTGTCCTGAACTGGTTTCAGGATTCAGGATGACGATTTCATGCCGGTTTCCTCCATTTTGAGCGTAACTCCTGTTATAATATTTTTTTCAATAATATATGGAAATCACGGGACAGGAATTTCATAAAAGGGGATGAAATAAAACCGGTATGCAGCCCACGAAACCGGAACAGAGGACAATCATGGATACTGATAACAGGAGTCAAAAAACAGGAAATAACATAAGCCTTCCTCCTTTAAAAATACCTCCTTTCAGGGGGAAGTATAAACCCATAGTGCTGGAGTGGATAATACACTTCATCCGGTTCCATCTGACTCCCGTGGGAAGATATGTCCTGGCATCGGGGTTCTTTTTGATTCTGCTGTCCAATGTGGTGGTGAACGCCGATTTTCTGCTCTATTCCACCATGTTCTTTTTCGTGTTGATATTTGTTTTAACTCCCCTTTACAGCTGGATGCTCCTTCCTAGACTTAAAACCGAGGTCAAAACTCCCCCCCGCACTTCCGCAGGAGCCACTGTTATCGAAGAGATACGGATCAAAAATACCGACTTCCGGGACGGTTATTTTGTTACTATCCGGCAGGATCGATTACCTGTTCCCCTGGTTCCCTCTCATGAATTCGGCATCCTCATCCCCCTGGTGAAAAAGGGAGAGGAAGTCATAATAAAATTGCCCCTCCACTGCAAGAGAAGAGGAGATTATAATCCGGACTTTATCCGCATCGAGAGTTCCTTCCCCTCGGGGGTGTTCAATTGGGGATATTTACAGAAGAACCCCAGAAATATCCTGGTCTATCCCTACTTCAAACCTCTCCTCCACTGCCGGATTCCTGCGGGAAGAAAACTGCAGCCGGGAGGTATCGCCCTTGCCTCCAACATCGGCGAATCCACCGAATTCATGGGAACCAGGGAGTTCCGTCAGGGAGACGATCCCCGGTTCATCCACTGGAAATCGTGGGCTCGTCTGGATAAACCCATCATAAAGGAGTTTCAGGAAGAATATTTTACCCGTATAGCCATTTTTATAGATACCTACGTCCCCCTGGATTCGCCGGAGGAGGATTATGAGGCTATGGAATCCCTCCTGTCTCTGGCGGCGTCCATCTCCGATTACCTGGAACGGCAGGAATATATCATCGACATCCTGGCGGCGGGACCGGAAATATTTTATTTACAGGCAGGAAGAAGTCTTGCCTATCTGGATCAGATCCTGGATATTCTGGCATGTCTGGGACAATGCTGGGAAAAACCATACTCCCGGCTGACTCCCCACCTTATGGATGAAATGGGAAAAATTTCAACGGTTATCATACTCTTGCTGGGATGGGACGAGGAAAGAAGAGATTTTCTGCGAAGGATCAAGGAAATGGGAGTGGAAATGAGAATCTTCCTTGTCGCCAATCGCAAGGAAAAGGCGGATATGTCCCTCATGGACGAAAGTCTGGGAGAATGGACTTTTCTCGACAGCGACAGGATCAGTAAGGGGGTGGATCAACTGTGAAGGAAAAAGACGAAAAAGTAAAGGAAATTCCTGTCCCCGCCCCCAAAGAGAAAAGCGGGATAACGGAGGAGCAGATCCCCACCGAGGAAAGCGAGATAAAAAAGGGATTGTTTCACTATCTTTTTAAAAGAAAAAGAGTTCCCTCCCAACTCTATCCGGATATTCCCTTATGGGGAATTATTTCTTTCTGTTTGGTTTCGCTGCTGTTTGCCTATAATATCAACACCTGCAGATTCGGCAGCGGAATTGTGGTTGACACTCCCAATATAGTCTCATCGTATATAATAAATTCATATATAATTGGAACGATATTTCCCCTGCTTTTTCTGCTATCTCTGGTGTTGAAATATCGGCTGGGTTTTTCCCTGTGGCTGGATGTGGGATTTTCCGCCGGAATCTTTTTGCTGGTGATGTTTTTTGTGGGCGAAAAGGTGCCGGTATCGGGCAATCTGCGGGGAGAGGCGGGAGCCATCGTCTTCTATTTCGCCGTCATGCTGCTCCTGCTGATGCTGGTGCGTACTTATAAAAAGAAAACCCGTCAGGAGATGTACTCCGCATATGCGTTTTCCCTAATTCTGGCTTTTGTGGCGGCTTTTTACTCCACCAGCCGGGTTGATGCCGTCAGTATAATTCTTTTTTCTCTTTACGGCATATCCTCGGTGTTGTTCTTTATGGAACTGATGCTGATGTTCTATGAAGTCCGCCCCTCTGCCCGCCGATTCTCTCCTTTGAGGGCTTTTCCTCTGCTGTTCCTGATTCCCCTGACCCTGGTCATAAGTCTCTATGCGGCATTTTCCCTGAAAGCGGCAATCCCTTCCCTCCTGCAGCAGATTGCGGAACAGATGAGCAACCTCCCCTCCTCCACCTTTTCCAATTCCACGGATCTGGGCAGGATCGAGGGACTATATAAGTCGAAAAAGATAGTCCTGAGAATAGCGGGAGACGGCAACGATTACCGGATTACCGGCATCACCTACAACAAATATAAAAAAGGGAACTGGCGAACCGATTCCAAACTGACAAAAATTTCACCCCTGTCCCCCGATGAAGTAAAGGAGTTATCTTCAAAATCCGATCTCAAACAGGAAGAAGGGACAACCCTTTATCCGTTATTTGATACCGACTCGGATAGTTTATTTATTAAAAAATATCGATTATCAAAATATATGATTTCACTGGCAAGGAATGATCTTATATTTTTTCCCGAAAATGCCCGTTTCATAAGTATAAAAGATAATATCCCCCAGAAAAGCACCCTGGGCAACTTTACCGGCAACCGCATCCCTGCCGATGAATATCAACTATTGCTGGCGGATACCAAAACGTCTCCCTTCGCCCATGAAAATCCGCCGAATAAGACAGATACCGAGGTTCCGCCGGAAATCCTGCCCGATATGAAAAAACTGGCGGAAGAAATAACCAGAGATTCCAATAACGATGTCAGGAAAATTACCGATATTCAATCTTATCTGCAAAAAAATTACACATATAAACTGGGCATATCGCTGGATAAGAAGGGTATGGATCCCGTCCAGGAGTTTCTCTTTTACAAGAAATCCGCCCATTGCGAATATTTTGCATCATCAATGGTTCTTCTTCTTAGATCCATTGGTATTCCCGCAAGGTATAAAGTCGGCTTCATCGTCCACGAATATAACCCCCAGGGAGGCTTTTCCGTAGTCAGGGAAATGGATGCCCACGCCTGGGTTTCCGTTTATATTCCCAATCAGGGCTGGACCGATTTCGATCCCACTCCTCCTGAGTCGGTTCCCGGTTACGGCGACAATAACCCCGATCCCGACTGGATGGAATATATAAAGATGAAAATCCAGATGCTGCTTTCTTATCTCAAAAGCGGAGATTTCAAGCGGTTTTTCAGCGAATCCCTGGCGTTAATAAAAAAAGCCCCTGTAATTCCCATTACTGTAATTATATTAATTATTTTATTGCTGTGGTTATTGAGAAAGAAAATATGGGATTTCCTGGCAAAATATAAGAAAGTCCCCGCTCCTGCAGCGGTTATCCGGAAGGAGGACGAAAAGATCCTCTCCCTTCAGGGACTGCTGAAACAGATGGACTTTATCCTTTCCGATATGGGATTTCCCCGCCCAATGCACCTGACCCTGCTCGAATACAGCCAATACCTGAATAAACAGATAGCAGACCGACAAAAGAAAAGGGAGAATCCGCAACAGCCCACGACAAAAGAAAAGGGAGAGCAAATCCAATATCGTCAGGAGAAAAAGTCAACCGCCACCGACGAAGGGCAGGAGAAAACCGATAGAGGGAAGGAGAAAAGAGAGTCCCTTGCAGATGGTAAAAAGGGAAAAGCCGCTTCTTCGGTTTTGATTTTGGAAGCGGTTTCTCTGGAAGCGATAAACAGCTTCTGTATGACTTATTCCCGTTTGAGATATAGAGAGGAAGAAATTAGCGAGGAAGACCTTCAGCAGATGAAAACATATATAGAAAAAATCTCATCACATTCCCCCTCCGCTGCCGGAGTTCCGTAAAGAGACTCTATTCCTTCTTTTCGGTAGAGGGGAAGAGGGACAGGTCGGTGTGGGGAATAAACAGGGAGGATGTATAGTCGTTCATATATTCCGGTTCTGCCGACAGATCCGGGCAGAGGGCGTTTTCCGCTATTTCACGGGCTTTTTCGCGGGCATGTCGGGACAACAGAAGAAATCTCCCTCCTTTTAAAGAGCCGTTGCCTAGAAAGGAAAATCTATCCCTGTCAATATCGGGAAACAATCCCAGGGTTATGCCGTTTTCCACATTGATATGTTCACCCAATGCTCCCGCGATATAAAATTTATTTACATCTTTGAATGTCTTTTCCATCTTTTTCAATAAAAAATTATATCCCGTAAAGAATGCTCCCTTGGTTGCCAGAATATAAGCGATTTCCCGTTCATTGACAGAAATGGTTTCTCTGCCGGGAGTCGAGGGAAACAGAACAAACTCTTCATCGTTCTTTTCGTGATTTTTCCTGAAGCGGTGGGATTTATCCTGATTTTTGAACTTTCCCTTGCGATCCAGAAACTCTCTCTTAAAGAGGTGGGCAAGCAGATCTATGAGTCCCGTGCCGCATATTCCCTGGGGTTTCCGGTTATCCAGCACGGAAAGGACGAAATCCCCGTGAGTCTTGCTGTAATGAACCCGGTTCACCGCTCCCGGTTCCGCCCGCATACCCCGCCGGACTCCTCCCCCTTCAAAGGCGGGTCCTGCGGAAGTGGAGGCGCAAAGCACCGTTCCCTCAAAAGCGGCTGCCACTTCGCCGTTGGTTCCCAGATCCACCAGCAGAAAGGAATCCTCCCGCATACCGGTGCAAAGGAGAGATGAGACCATATCTCCTCCCACATATCCTCCCATGCCGGGAGTTATATAAATGAGAGCCTGGGGGTTTATGTAAAAGTTCAGATCCTCCGCCCTGTAGATGGGGAATCTTAAAGACGCGGGGGTGTGAGGATTTTTTCGCAAAAACTGGGTATCTATCCCCAACAGAAAATGGATCATCACGGTATTTCCCGATATGACGCAGGAGTTGACGTGATCCTTGTTGATTCCCAGTTCCAGGGTCAATTCCAGCAGGATCTCGTTGATCTTGTCCATGACGATGTCGCTGAGGATCATGACCCCCTGTTCCGTTTCGGCGAAAATCATCCGGCTGTTAAGATCTGCTCCATACTTGACCTGGGGATTGAGATGGGATGTGAAATGTGTTATCCTTCCCGAGGGGATGTCCACCAGCATGGCTTCCACCGAGGTGGTTCCCACATCAATAACTATGCCCAAATTCCGGGCGGAGGTATCTCCCGGTTCTACCAGAAGAATACGGGCAGGATCCATGTCTCCGGATAATGTTACGGTAACTTGCCAGTTCTTCGCCCGGAGAGTATGGGGCAGGTTTCGCAGGGTTTTATAGGGGATCACAAAGGAGGGGATTCGGGTTTTTTCCTTCAAACCCCGGCAGAGACGCTGAAAATCGTCCTGATTGTCCTCCGGCGAGGGGGGATCCAGTTGAAGAAAGACTTTTTCCACCAGGGGTTGATAAGGATAGGGAAGACTTTCCTTATCGGGACAATGAATATCCAGTCTCCGGGAAATTTTTATTCCTCTGGGAATACTGGCGGCGGGAACTTCCACCGTCAGATCCGATGCGGGATACGATTTACATGCTAAAATATACCCGTCTTTCCTATCCTGGGAGGAGAGATTGAAATTTTCCTCCTGTCGGACATCGCCTTTTACCAGTTTAACCTTACACCGTCCACAGAGTCCCATACCTCCGCAATCGGCAAGGAGAGGGATGTTAAGGAGCCTGGCTCCTTCCAGAATATTTATGTCCGATGGGATTTCTATCTCCTTTTCTTCGGGCAGAAACCGCACCTTATAATTTTGTTCAGTGAATATTTTCATAATCCCGTCCTGTTTCTGTTGTCAGACCGTGTGAAAAAGTAGTAGCGAAGGAATTTAGTCCTTCTTAAAACCAGCCTATATGGTATTCCTACTCAATCTCTACCACAACTATCAGTAGGGCAAGATTCGGTTTTAAGGGTCTTGGCACGCTCTGTTGTTGGCAGTCATCGTCGGGGTTTTCATTTACTTTCCCCGGATTCTCTCCTCAATAGCATTATTTATTCTGTCCCCATATTCCTTTCCGAAAGCAACAAGACCTCCCGTGGGAGGCCCTGTTTTTTAAATCTGCTTGAGGATTTCCGGAGATTAGAACATGTTCATAAATCCGCCGACAGCCATTCCGCCGCCAAAGCCCATGGTCATTCCCATGCTCATTCCGCCGACATTGACTCCCATGCTCATGCCCATGCCCTGAACCATCTGGTTGAACATGCCGTGGTGAGGTCCGTGAGGTCCGTGAGGTCCGTGATGGGGTCCGTGGGGTCCATGAGGTCCGTGATGGGGTCCGTGAGGTCCATGATGAGGGTGATTCCCATGTTTGTGGCAGTGGTGATGCATGTGTTTGCATTTCTTACCCAACAGCGATCCTAACAGTACTCCACCCAGTGCTAAAGCTCCGCCGGCTGCAATCATTCCGATACCCATAATTTGAATCTCCTCTCAAATACTTATTTGAGTTTATTATCCCCGAAAGGCGGAAATTTGTAAACCAAAAATTTGTAACAATTTTGTTAATAGTGTAAAAAAAATGTAAAAAAAATGTAAAAAAAAGAGGGAATTTTCTTTACCCGGAAGTATTACAGACAGGTGCGGGAACATGTTCAGACGGAGATATTTTTCGTACTCCCTGAAAGTTTTTTGCCCACCGGAGAAAAAATCAGATCCGGATCCGTTGGGGGAGCAGGCTTTCGGGGATTACCGCAAACCGGGAGAAATACATGGATAAAAACAGAACCGTTCTTATCTTCCTGGCGTTGGTGGGATTCGGAATCTTTATTGTATTCTACTCTTCCGCTTTCCCCACCGCCCACATTGATTTCCGGGTCAACCGGCAGCAGGCGGAAACAGTTGCCCGTAATTTCATACAGGAACAGGGATTTTCCGTGGAGGGGTATCAATCTTCCACTATTTTTGATATTTACAACTCCTCCAAGAAGTTCATAGAACAGAACGCCCCAGAAGGAGAAACCGGCGGGATCATGGGAGAAAAGGTCCCCGTCTGGTTCTGGAGAGTCCGCTTCTTCAAATATCTGCAAAAAGAGGAATTCTTGGTTTATATTGACCCATCGGGCAGGGTAATTCTTTTTGAGCAGACCATTCCCGACGATGAACCCCGTAACGATATTCCCCTGCAGGAAGGTAAGGAAAAAGCCCTGAAATTTCTCCAATCCCGGAAGATTGATACCGCCGGTCTGGAAATTATTGATGAAGGGAGCGTTCCCCGGCTCAAGAGGAAAGATCTGACCTGGACTTTCAGGGATAAAAATTTCCGACTCCGGGACAGAACCCTGCAAAAGGATGCCTACCTGGAACATAAGATAACCTTTCAGGGGGATAAGGTGGGCTATTTTGCCTCCTATCTCCATATCCCCGATGAAACGGGCATAAGATGGAGGCAGAGTGCCGGCGGCGGAGGTCTGTTGGTTCTTCTGGGGACTCTGGGAACCTTTATTCTTATAACGGTGGAGGTATTTTTCATCCACTTTAAAGGCAGGGGAAAACTGAGAAAGACTCTGCCCCTGATTCTGTGCATATCCCTCTTTCTGATTGCCCTCCTGGAACAGTTCAACAGTCTGTCTCTGTATAAAGACAATTATGACACCGGTCAATCGCCGGACTTTTTCTGGGGCATGACTGTGGTGGGGATTCTGTTGTCGTCGCTTCTTTATGCCTCCTTCGCCTTTTTCGGAGGGAGTCTGGGTATCGCCCTGGAGGAGACCGCAGGACGGGAACACCGGGGGCACCCTTTTCTGGTCATGGGAGGCAAAAAAATTCCCGGCCTCATTTTCATGGGATATATTGCCGCTCTCATAATCCTAGGATATGACGTGACTTTTTACATGGTGGGGCAAAGATACCTGGGAGTCTGGACTCCTCTGGATATTCCCTACAGCGACATCCTCTCCACGCCCTTCCCCTGGGTCAATGCCCTTTTTGTGGGTTTCTCCGCCTCGGTGGTGGAGGAGATCCTGTTCCGCATGGGAGCCATAACCTTTATTAAAAAAACCACCGGCAACAATTATCTGGCTCTGATCCTGCCGGCTTTTTTGTGGGCTGTGCTTCACTGCAATTATCCCCAGGAACCCTTTTTTATCCGGGGAATCGAACTGACCATAGTGGGCATATTTCTGGGGTGGCTTTATCAGAAATACGGCATTCTCACCACCATCGCCTCCCACTACTGCCTCAACGCCGTTTATGGCAGTACCATTCTGTTTTCCTCATCCAACCCCTATTTTATTATTTCCGGCGGTATAACCGTTGTCTTATTGCTGATACCGGGCATTATAGCGCTGATTATGAAGAAAAGGATGGAACAGTGGGAAGAGAAACTGATAAAGGAAGATGAGGATAAAAACAAGGAAAAAGGGGGGGAACAGGGGAAGGAAGAAGAAAACCCTCCATCTTCGCAGGAAGGCAATATTTTGGATAAAAATGTCCTGAGTCCTTTTCCTCTTTCTCTTGGGACAAAGATACTGATAATAGTCCTGCCCATAATCGCCCTGGTGCTGTCCCGATTCATCCCCAGCCATGAGATGGGTAAATCCCTCAAAATTCCCCTAGATCAGTTTCAGGCGACTCAAAAAGCCAGGGAATATCTTGTGAAAAAAGGGATTTCCCTCCGGGGATCTCTGACGGGAACCAAACTGACAAGATACCCCTCGGATCAAGAAACCCTTTATGCCAGCCGAATACTGGGGCTAAAAAAAGGGGAGGAACATCTGCTGAAATACCTGCCTCCGGCAGTCTGGCTGGTGAACGTCCACTTCGACGGGAAAGAGGAATCCTATCGGGTGCTGGTGCTGCCCGACGGAGAGATTTTCACCTATTACCACTTTATCACCGATAACGGAGGCCAGGGGAAATTCTCCGCCGCCGAAGCACTCCTCATGGGAGACAAATTCATGAAAAAACGGCAGGGGAACTACACCTATTCGGACTATACCGAAAGGGGCTACGCCAACCGGAAGGATTTTGAAATTTTTTATAACCAGACCGAGGGAAATCTGGGAGAGGCAGACCTGAGAACCAGAATCCTGATTCAGGGGAACGAGATAACCGGTTTTAAAAAATATTACGATATCCCCGATTCCTTCATCGAAGAGGAAGAGGAAAAAACTCTCCTGGACACTCTATCGGGCATCTTCTTCGTTCTGCTGGGGACGGGATTCATCCTGTGGATTATCACCTACGGCATCAGGAAGAGAATCGCCGGTGGAATTAAAGTGAAGGAGGGTCTCCGGGGGGCTATTCCCGTAGCCGTGCTCTATTTTGCGGGTAGGGTGAACCAGATAGGAGATATATGGAACAACGTATCCTACGATGTCTCCTTCTTTCAGGGAATAAGCCGATGGCTTCTGGAAACTCTCATTACAACCCTTATTCTGGGGATTTTCGCCATGTTTGTTTTCTGCCTCATAGAAGCCACATATAGAGAAATATTCGATAAAAAATTTTCCTTAAAGGAATGGTTTTTACGGATTTTCTCTTCGCCGGAAGGTAGGGATTATTATATCTGGGGTATTCTATCGGGTTATGCCCTTTTATTTACCCTGGAATTCAATTTGGCCGATCTTCTCTTCAATGACAGGAATATAAGTTTTATTCGGTGGTTCAGCCCCTGGGAATCTCTTCCGTCGGGTAGTTCCTTGATACCGTTACTAGAACCCCTGACCGGTTCCCTGCTGCGGATTCTTTTGACGACAGGGATTATAGCTCTTTTCATGGTGATGTTGAAAAAAATAAATCCCCACCCCCTGCTGCCCGGAGTCGTATTCTTCCTTACGGCTCTGGGGATGGTGCTGCCCCAGAAGGGAGGATGGGAATTGGCGGTATTGAGTCTGTTATCCCTGCTTTTCACCGTAACCCTTATATGGATATTCATAAAATATATATTCAAAGATAATTTCATGGCATATATGTGCTTTATATGGATATTCCCCATATACCGGTTTATTCCCGCCGTCTTCCGGGTGGAGACCCTCTATTATAAGATCAACGGCATAATTCTGGTAATTCTTTTCCTGTTGCCCCTGGTATCCCTGTTTTTTACGGGCAATATATGGAAAATAAAGAAATCTCACCCGGAGGATACCAATTTAAAGAAATAGATGTTATAATGATCAACATCAGCATTAGCGAAAAAGAGGCGGGATATGATCTCTCTGTCTTTCATGTGGATTTTTATGGGATTGATGGTTATAAACTACATGGGAATCAACGAAGTAATGGCATCCATTTCGGTGGAATCCCCCTATTCGGATAAACCCCTGGATACCGGCAACCCTCTGATTTTTTCCTTCGCTCTTTTAATGATAGTGATCCTGTGGCCCCTGATCTGGTGGGAATACCTCAACTACAGAGAGTAGATCCCGCGTTTGAAGGGATGGGGTAAATTGTATTATCCTCAATAAAGGATTCCCATGACTCTTATTGAAACTTGAGATGAACTTTTTTTTGATTTGCGGCGGAGGAGCGGTATGGAATTGGATGAAGCGATAGTAAAGGCGTTAGCTGAAAGAAATCTGCTGGATAAAAACAAATTGCCCGGGATAATGAAAATTCATGAAACCAACAATCAACCCCTTGAGAAGTTGATTGTACAATTCAAACTTGCCAAAAGAGAAGACGTAATAAAGGTAAAAGCCCAACTATTGCAGAGTGAACCCATGCTCATCGATCCGGAAAAAATAAACCGGGAAGTAGCCCTGACCATTCCTCAATCCATGGCAGATCGTTACAAACTGGCAGGCATAGATGAGACGCCCGACGGCAAAATGATAGTGGCCATGCATAACCCCCAGGATAAATTTGCCCTGGAGTATGTCCAGATGAGAACCGCCAAGGGGATACAAACCTACGTGTCCCTGCTGTCAGATCTGGAAAACGCCTGGGATGAGATATATTCGGAAAAAGCCAAGAAGAAAAAACATCCCTTCTTTATCGAATCCCGATATAAAAACACCCAGGTAAAGAAGATCCCCTCCAAACTCAGTATCCCCGGTTTTTCCCAGGATGCAAAGATCGTCACCCAGGCGGAAAAGACACCCGGTGAAACCAGATGCGATGAGGAAAAACTCAGGGAATGTATGGATAATCAGGGTAAGATGCAATCCCTGGTTCAGAGCATCCAGAAGGAACTCCAGATTCTGTCCATTCTGAGCCACTCGGCCAATGACCTGAACTCCATACTGGATGAACAGAAAATAATCATCAAGATCCTGGAAACCAGCGCCCGCATCTGCGATTCCGCCGGAGCCTCCATACTCATGGTGGAAGGGGACAGCCAGACCCTCTACTTCAAGGAAGCCATCGGGGAAAAAGCCAATTATCTCAAGAAGATCCGATTCCCCCTGACGGAACAGTCGGTGGCGGGCTGGGTGATAATAAACAATCAGAGCATCGCCATCAACGATACCGCCCAGGATCCCCGGCACTTCAAGGAAATCGACAAGGCTCTGGAATTCAAGACCCGTAACATAGCCTGCGTTCCCGTCCTCTGGGGAGAACAGATATTGGGAGCCCTGGAAGTGGTCAACAAGAAACAGGGCGAGTATAACGAAAAAGATCTGGAATATCTGGGAATCCTCTCCTCCCAGGCGGCGGTGGCCCTGCGCAACGCCCTGGTCATGGACCAGCTGCAGAACTTTTACATGGAAGTGGTGGAAATCCTCATCGACTGTCTGGAAGGACTGGATGATCGCAACAAGGATCATTCCCTTTCAGTGGCCCGACTGGCTTCCACCATGGGCAAAAAGGTAAACCTCCCCTCGTCCAATTTCGAAAACCTGTGCTATGCGGGATTTCTCCACGACATAGGTAAGATTAAATGCAAAGCGGAAAATATGGAGAAACATCCCCAGGTGGGAGCCCAGATGATCTCTCATATAAAGTTTTTCAACGGTGTGGTTCCCATTATCCGCTACCACCATGAAAGGTATGACGGCCAGGGATACCCCCAGGGACTCTCCGGCGAAACCATCCCCCTGGAAGCCCGTATTCTGGCTATAGCGGAAGGTTTCTACGAAGATCACCGGGAAAAACCCCGCCACTCCCACAGCGAACTCATGGAAGACCTCTTCGGTTCCGTGGCGGAAGATCTCATGAAAAAATATAAACCCGATGAAGAAAATGAAACCGATTTCATAAACGATGAGTATATCGAATATTTTCTCTCCCAATTCGGCACTGCCTACGATCCCCATCTGAAAGTCCCCTTCATCTCCGCCGTCAAAGAGCTATTTTAACAAAAAAAATCCCGGATAAAAAAACAGTGGGGAGTCGGAGAACAACTTTCCGTTGTTTTTTTACATTATATATCAGGAGTTACGCTCAAATTCGAGGAAAACGGCATGAAATCGTCATCCTGAATCCTGAAACCAGTTCAGGACAGGCTTCGTTTCAGGATCTCTGGCAATCGGCATGGAATCCGGGTTTTGGTATAAAATGGCGTAAGTCCTGATAATTTACACTCCCCAGTGCTATAACAAGAGAATCATCGGGGGAGAGAGCAAAACTGTCGGGAGACGGAATTTCATCAGGGAAGGGATTCTCATCCTCATGGTTGACAAAAAAACTGTCATCCCAGAGGGGGATTTCCGGTTCTCTTTTGACCGAGTATCCCCTCTCCACCACCGGCTTTTTATCTTCTTCTTTCTTTATGTTCTCAGGGTTGGAGTATTTGTCGAAAATCAGCATGATCTTTTTGTTTTCCAGCAGAAGTTCTGTCAGGGGAGAAAGGGAACAACGACGATGGGAAAGGGGTTCGCCCAGAATCCGGGATGTTTCTCCATTTATGAAATCAAGCAGTTGCCCCCGATTACGGCAGGGTAAATAGACAAAAATGGGGATGATGGGGTAGTTGTACAAAGGAGATTCCTCGCCTCCGCACCGACACAAAAGATGATGAAGGAGTTCATGTCTTGAGATGAGTCCTGCGGCGGTAAGGGTCATTTTGAAGAACTTTCGTGATTTTTCCGCCTCCATATTGGTTTTCAGGTTGTCAAAGATCAGGTTGATCATTTCCTCGGTATTTTGTTTATAAGTATCTTCTATAACAAATTCTTCAAAAGGGCTGATATATTCGGGCATGGCTTTCATAGAATTTACCAGATTATAAGAGATAATAGATTTTTTCAAATCAAGATATATATTTATTAAACAATCTCTTTTAAATATAAATTCTATTATTGAGCGAATTTTTTTGCCTATGGGGATCCTCTGCCAGTAAGGTTTTTCAAGAGAGTATTTCCATATACGGATCAACCGGTCATAAAAAGTTTTCCTGATATTTTCCCTCATCTCCCGCCAGGGATTGCCTTGAGAGGTGACAACCACCTCTTTCCAGGGGTGTTTTCTATGGGGAGTCCAGAGGAAAGGTATTTTATGATAGGGTGCGGATTCCCCCCGGAGAGAAGCCATCATGGAAAAGAAATACATAAAGAAATATATAAATACGACTGAATTAACAAAAAGAAATATCTGTTTTTGATGAGCCAAAACAGTGTCCTGCCAGCCCGACACCGGTTCCGCCGCGATTCCGTTTGTTATGGCAGTCCTATCCGAACCGGCTCCGGGTTTCTCCCACAGACGATTCAGTTCAGGCACTCCGTCTGCTAAAATAAACAATATGGAAATAGTGAAAATAACAATAAATATAATCGCTTGCCCAAAAAACAGATATTTTTTCAATTTTGGTATTTTGTTCATCGCACAACCCCCTTATGTCCTAAACCTGCAAAAATCCCGTCCACCGGCTTCCCATAACAGTTATACCCAAATTACAAAAAATTACTCACCCCGCATCAAAAATAAGAGGGTTTTGTATGGATTTTTGCCACCGTTTTTGATATAATTTAAACAGTGGCAAATCTGATTTTGGGTTTTCGGCGTAAAGTATGAATCGGGAGGAAGATATGAAAAGATTTTTTCTGAATATTTCCAGAATCCCCAACTTCCCCAATAAAAGAGGAATTATATTAATAACCACTCTGATGATTATGTGTTTTCTGGTGATGATATCGGCGGCCATGATGATATCCACCATGCGGCAGCAGTTAATTGCCGGGAGATACTACCAGAAAGAACAGGCTCTCATGGCAGCGGAAGCCGGCATCAACTATGCCTTCATGCGGTTGGTAGGCAATCAGGACTGGGAAGGGAGCGAAGAAGGGGCCGACTATAGCGAAATAGAGTCAGGCAAGATGGAAATATACGAATGGGCCATCGGCGACGATGATGACCCCACCCTGGGAGCGGTGGAAGGAAAGCTATACTACGATAACGGCACCAGCACCTTTGACATGTATTTTGTGGATCCCGCCAGCGCCGTCAGTGCCATGGAATTTTACAATACCACCACCAACTCCATCCCCTCCAAGATTCCCCTCTGCCTGAATAATGCCGATATAAGCTATGCCAAAACCAGCTACTATTCCGACGGGACCGAGTATAAAACCGTCCCTGACGGTTATATTCTGCTGGTCTGCCGGGGAAAATGCGGAGACGAAACCCGGATCGTAGAAACCTGCTTCAAATTAGGTCCCCCGGAGGAATACGATTCCATGGTAGGAGGGAGGGGTAACATCAATATAACCTTAGGAGACACGGGAGACATGATCCTCTCCTCGGAAGACGCGGATTTTCCTCCCATCATCCGCTCCAACCAGAACCTCACCATCACCACCGCCAGCAGCAACGAGGACTGGCTTTCGGTATCCGACGACGGAAGAGTGTATGCCTACGGAGATATAACCCTCTCTCCCACTCCCGACAACGACTCCGATGCCATCCAGAACGACTCCTCGGATCAGTCCGCTCATCTTCCCCCCCTGGAGATCGGCGATGTGGCCCCGGAAGATACCAACGACTTCAATACCGTAACGGCGGGTATCTACCTGATCACTCCCCCCTCCTCCTCGGGAGAACAACCCACCATTTCCTACTATGCCACCGAAAATCTGGATGATCTGGACATCAACGGAGGAACCGTAACCCCTTCGACTCCCTCCTACAACATGGAAAGCTACCTGGGCAACGGCCTGGAATGGGACAACGACACCTATACCCTGGAAGTTACCAAATCCATCAACGTGGACAAGGGAAACCAGAAAGACGACGAGGGGAACTCCACGGCGGAACTTACCGGTCTTACCATTATCTCCCTGGAAACCCAGTCCAGTGACGACGAAGAGGACGATGTGGTACAAAATCCCATAGTCGTGTCCCTCTACGATACCGATACCAGTGATAAAAACTCCCTGTATATATACAACGCCTACGGGGGCATCAACATCTACGGCGAACTGTCGGGAGTGGGGTCCGCAGTGGCTGACGGCGATATTACCATGGAACCCGAAAGTCAACTGACTGCCAACGAGAATTCCGGTATTAGCCTCTACTCCACGGGAACCATCACCATCGATCAGATATCGGGCCAGAGAAAAAATCTGGACGAGGACTACTATGTTTATCTCCTTTCCAACAACTGCAGCCTCATCTCCTCCACCACCCTCAAGAAGAACCTCCGGGAGGGAACCGGCGATATGACCGCGGAAGAAACCCAGGAATATTACCTGAAACAGGCCAAGAGAGCCATGGGGAATCTGTCGGGCATAAGCAGCAACGACAGCGTTTCGTCCAAGAAAGAGAAGAAAAAAAGTTCCATCAGTATAACCTATGATGAACTGAGCGATATCTACGACAACGGTTCCAGTGATTACGACATTTCAGCCCACGACGGAGGTATCTATTACCTGCTGCAGATGTGGAATGTGCTGGAATATTCGGGATATGTCAGCAAGGACACCCTCAAGATATCCGTTACGGAATTTGCTACCTTCATGGGGAGCATCGAGAAGGGAGACTGGATGTTCTACTATGTCTCCTCGGAAGAGGACGAAGCCGACGAAGACGTATCGGGCAAGGATTCCCTGTTCCGGGGACTGGTCTTCGCCTGCAAGGATTTCGTGGTGGACTCCGGCACCAATAAATTCAAACTGGACGGCGGACTGGTAGCCTACGGAGGAGATCCCGCCACCCAACAGGCCGAATACGACACCAACGGCAATGTGTATGGCAATATCGACATTAACGCCAGTTCCGTGGAGTTTAACTATGATACCAAATTCCTCAACGACGTCCTCCCCCTGGGAAGAATAGCGAAGAAATACTGGACAAATTATTAAAAATTGAAGATAATCAAAAAAAACGCCCTGTTTTATCGGGGTGTTTTTTTTGTAACAAAAGTTTTACAATTTTTCTGTTCCATACTGACAAAGATATGTTAAGATAAAATAGAGAAATCCCAAGGAAGGATGAAAAATGAATATTAATCGAATTAATAGCCCGGCGGATCAGTCCCCCATCATCAGACGAGAATCTCCATCGACTTCCCAACAGAAAGACAACCCCGCTCCCATTCGGGATCAGATCACAATCTCCGGTGAAAAGGGAGAAAGCCTGCCCAAGTTGATCGTGGGAGCTCCCACGGGAAGACTCCACCCCTATATTGATGAACCCAATATCCACCCATCCCCCATTGCCATCGAAATCGTCAACGGTGTGGGTATAGGTATCGACGGCGAATCCATCGTGGTAGCCCCCGGCAAGGAAGGGGAGATCGAGGTAATCGGCCATCTTTCCGACGGAACCTATCCCCAGAGAGACTACAAGGTAACCCGCAAGGGGAACGAAACCAAGGTGGACGGCTATTACGACTGGCAGGACTATACCCTGATCCAGAACGGCAACAAACTCCATATCGCCGGGGAAACTCCCAGAGAGACCTACGATGTCCTCCACCAGGACAACAAGATCACCATCCAGGGTAAATACCCGGTGCAGAACTTCGACATCCAGTCCCAGGGAAACCAGATCAAGGTGGACGGCTTCGAGGAGCTGGACGACGCCCAACTGGTAACCCATGGCAATATCACCAACATCAAGGGTTCCTTCGAGGAAAGAGACTTTACCATAACCCGGGAACCCAACCGCATGAAGGTGGACGGACGATATGCCTACCAGGATTTCGACATCACCTGGAATGACCGGGAAATCACCGTAAAAGGATGCTATCCCCATCAGACCCACACCATCCGCTTCAAAAACGGCTAAGAACAGTGGAAATCAACACAAAAACCCAATAAAGAGATAATTCCACTATAAGGAGTTATCCCCTTGTTGGGTTTTTATGTCGGGTGATATACAAACCACTACTGAAAAAAAACCGTTTATTCCTTGAAAAGAACCTGATAGTGCAGCATGGAGAGAAATATGAAAACGAAGGGATTAACCACGAACATCAGATAAAATACTTCCAGAGGGGTAGATATGAAGGGGGGAAGCCGCATACCGAATTCCATCATAACCCCCAGATCCAAGAGCCAGTTCCAGGGAATGAGGGACAGAACGAAGAAAACACCCACCACCGCCATGAAACTGTTGAGAAGAGACAGGGCGAACAGAATCAGGGGAAGACCGTAACCCATACGGAACCGGTAATCGGGATTTCCTTCCGTTTTTTCATCGGAGAGGGGCTTGCTGCCGATAATCTTGAAAGCATAGCGGACTCTTTCCCTGATGTTCATCAGGGTAATCTTGAAGACCTTCAATAATCCCTCGCTTTTAAGCTTCTCTTGTTGTTCCAGGAGTCCCTTGGAATCGAAATATCCATACTCGCTGATATATTCCTCTTCCGGCGATTTTTCTCCCCCGGAGTCTCCCCTGTATTTTCCCTTTTCGGTCTTGGCCAGGAAATGCTCCAATACTGACGCCAGGCTTCTCTCCTTTTTGGTGTAATTCAGGAGAGCCATAACCACCACCGAACTGAATATCAGAAACAGACCCGTTATGAATTTGAGGATGGTCCTCTCCATGATGAAAGCGGTAGTGGGATGATCATAGAGGATATTCCATACCTTGAAGGTTCCCCCCAGAAGAAGACCTATGAGGACAAAGATGATGAGAGGCATTTTCCACAGAATCTGGTGGTGATGTATCCAGATTTTCACGTATTCCTGGTACACTTTTTCATTTTCTGATTCCATGAACATCATTCCTTTATTCAACAATCATTTAAAAACAAGAAAACAAAAGGAAATGAGTCGTAGTAAAGTTGTCAGATTTCTTTAGTCCCGGAATAGTTCATCAGCGCAGGAAATAAACCAGAAAATTTGATATCCGGTTATCACGAGGAATGGCGGGAGCGGAAAGGAGTCGAACCTTCCAGGGGGTTGAATCCCTCAACAGTTTTGAAGACTGGGGGAGCCACCGGGCCCCATCCGCCCCCGGTTAGAAAATCGGAGTTCGGAAGTCGGTTATTGCGGTTACACAACCCTATTCCGTCAATTCCTTTGACTTCCGGCTTCTAAACTATCTTACCTTATTTTGTTCGAAAAGAAAACCCCTTTTTCCATTATTTTCCCTTTCGATTTCATAGTTCCTCCGGTTCTATGGGGGGAACGTCGCTGTCGGCAGGGGAGGAGGGAGTGGAGGGTGTTCCCTGGGGAGGTTCAACTTCTATGGGAGTTTCCCGGATCTCGAAGGGTTCCTCGGTGGGGGTATCCGCAGGACTTTTGTCCACCAGGGGAGGATTTTCTCCTCCGGGAGTCACTGATGAGGGATTTTCTCCTCCGGGAACCTCTGTCGGAGATTCCATGGGGATTTCCTCCGTCGGAGCGGAAGTTTCTGTGGGAACGGGAACTTCGTCTATTGCCGGAGAGGGGGATGTTTCACTTTCCGGCTTTTTGCCGTCTTTTTCCAGCAGTTCATTTTTCATATCTTCCAGATACCAGACCTGTAGAAATTTCAAAAAGTTGGCTCTCTGGTTGGCAAGAACATATCTCTCCTCGCCATGGGGCTGAATAAAGGGCGATTTACCCTTTTCGTCGGTAATATTGGGGGGAAATTCCAGGGCGATATCCAGAATATCCCTATCCATGGCCAGAGCTCCCATTTCCAGAAAATAGGGGCCAGGTATGATATATTTGGTTTTTCCCCGATACTGGAGATACACGGTATCAATATTTCTGCCGGTCAGTTCCTGGGCCATACGGACAAGAAACTCGAAGGGGGCCAGTTTCTCCGAATCTTTGGATACGGTCTTGAGATTAAAATACAAAACCTTGTTGTTCAGGGGACTCTGAAAGAACACCTCCACTCCGACCCCTCTCAGGTGTTTGTTTTTTTCATAAACTTTATCCAGGGGTTGTTTCAGAGCGTAATAATTGTATGCCGAAAGTCCCACGTTAATCAGCAGAACCAGGCATATCGCCGCTATAAAAACTTTTATGCCAGTATTTTTATCCATAATTCACACCGTCCGCCTGCTATTTTCCCTGCTATTTTCGTTAAACGGAGTATTAAACCTGCAGGAGACACTAAGGTTTTTTTACTGCGAATACAATCTTAATATAAATTTATATTAGTCAACATTCTATCATGCTTATAAAAAAATTTATGTCAAACAATCACATAACTTTTGACTCGCTGAATATATTTCCATACTATATTCAGGATAAAAAAGACCTTTTTTGTCCTGAATTTTTTCCTCTTATAATACTTAAATCAGCTAAAAAAAATTTACCTTGAGCCGATTATAAATATGGGTGAAATGGGAGAGGAACTACTATCATATATGACCGGGGATGTTTGACAACGAGAAAAAATGTAAATCTAAGTGGAAAGGAGGAAGGGTTAATTAACAGACTCCCGTCAGGTTTGTTGGCAATCTTGTGTGTGAAAAAATTTACAACCCTTTAAATAAAGGGAAGGCAAAATCTCATTACAGGAGATATTCTGAATACGATTGTTCGAAAACTTCCGTTTATACAAAAGGGGAAGTCAGGTTTCATTTACCCATACTCAAACTAGGACAGACTTTAAAGTGTGAAAAAAGCCACAAACCTTCCAAAGGGGAAGGCGGGTATCTCAATCATATACAGGCAGGGATGTTAGTAACCAAAAACTTGAAAAAGCCGTAATTCCTTTCACCGAGAGGAAGACCGGTACAGCAGCATTAAAAGCAGAAATATTTGCGATAAAAAAAATGAAAAAAGCCATACTTCATCATCTAGGGAAACCAGATTAAAAAACATCTATAGGCAAGGGATGTTTGAAATTGTGAGCAAAAAATGATTACTATTCATGTGAAAGGGGTAAAAAATGAAAAATATTTCCTTCTTAAATCCCGGAAACTGGAAAATATCCACCAAAATCATGACCATATCAGTATCTGTTATATTTGTTATTATCATCGGCATCATGTTCTTTTTACTGCCTTACATTCAGGGACGCCTGATGGACGAGAAAAAACTGGAAACAAAAAACGTAGTGGATGTGGCATATTCCCAGATCGCCACTTTCCAGAGTATGGCGGAACGCAAGGAAATATCCATAGAGGAAGCCAGAAAAAAAGCCCTGGAAAGCGTAAAAAATATGCGTTACAACGAAAAAGAATATTTCTGGATCAACGATCTGGAACCTAAAATGGTAATGCACCCCATCAGCACCGATCTGGACGGGAAAAATCTTTCCGAAAACCGGGATCCCAACGGAAGACAGATCTTTGTGGAAATGGCGAAAGTCGCCTCGGAACAGGGGGGAGGTTTTGTCAGTTATATGTGGCCCCGGCAGGGTTCCTCGGTACCGGTTCCCAAAGTTTCATACGTAAAACTCTTCAAACCCTGGGGCTGGGTGGTGGGCAGCGGTATCTACGTGGACGACGTGGAAAAACAGATGGGAGTCATCCGAAATCAGGTGCTGATTTTTACCGGGATTTTCGTGGTTCTGGTATTCTTTATAACCTTATATATTTCCTCTCTCATAACCAATCCCATCATAGCGGCGGTGGAGGCGGCGGATAAATTGTCCATAGGAGACATAAATGTGGAAATCTCCGCCACTACTCAGGATGAAACGGGCAAACTCCTGAGAGCCATGAAAAACATGGTGGAAAAGGAAAAGGAGATCGTGGAAACCACCCACCGGATTTCCAACGGGGATCTCACAGTGGAGATCAACGAAAGATCCGAGAAGGATCTGCTGGTTAAATCCATACAACAGATGGTTCACAAACTAAAAGAAATAATAGAGGAGGTGCGCTTCGCATCGGTGCAGGTGGCAACGGGGAGCCAGGAATTAAGCACTTATTCTGAAAATCTCTCCCAGGGAACCACCGAGCAGGCGGCTTCCGCAGAACAGACCTCCGCCTCTATGGAGCAGATGTCCGCCAACATCCGTCAGAGTGCCGAAAATGCCGCCCAGACCGAAAAGATTGCCCTCTCCTGTGCCGAACTGGGTCTTGAGGGAGGAAAATCGGTGGCAAAAACCGTGGAAGCCATGAGAAATATTGCGGAAAAGATACTGATTATCGAGGAAATATCAAGGCAAACCAACCTCTTGGCACTCAATGCCGCCATTGAAGCTGCCAGGGCGGGAGAACATGGCAAAGGATTTGCAGTGGTGGCATCGGAAGTGCGGAAACTGGCGGAAAGAAGCAATAACGCCGCCGGAGAAATAAAAAATATGTCTTCCAGCAGCGTCCAGGTGGCGGAACAGGCGGGAAGTCTGCTGCAAAAGATCGTCCCCAGCATCCAGAAAACCTCGGAACTGGTCCAGGAGATCAGCGCCGCCAGTCGGGAACAGAACATGGGAACCGAACAGATCAACAATGCCATCCGGCAACTGGATCAGGTAATTCAACAGAATAACGCCACCGCCGAGGAGATGTCCTCCATTGCCGAGGAACTTTCAGCCCAAGCGGAACAACTGCGGGTCTCCATCGATTTCTTCAAGGTGGAAAATCCCTGTGAAAAAACCCTGAAAAACCGGGGCGGCAATCCGGCGGAAAACTATAAAAATACCCAGGACAACAAAGCCAGGAAAAAAATACCCCTGGATTCGGTAAAAAGTCAACTCATCTCTCCCTTGACGTCAAAATCGCAAAACCATAAACAGAATGCCGAACTGTTCATAGAAGATGAAAAGGATTATGTAAAATTTTAATCCTGCTCGATAATTTAATTACAAACAGTCTCCCCTCCGGGGTGAGGCTGTTTTTTTTTGAAGAAAAAAATAAAAAAAGTATGGGAGAGAAGGAAATTTTATTGTAATATATAATGGGTAAGGATAAAATTGTGGATCGATTGGTATTGATTTTAATTCAGTATAATAACTGTTTTACAGCAAATCCTATAACAGCGGGAGGAATCGGTATGCAGATCGACAAAACCAACATCACCGGCCAGATGTCCCAACTGAGAAGCACCATCGGAGAAAAAACCCACGTAGAAAAAGAAAAACCCCAGGATACGGGAGATAAGGTATCCCTGGGAAAAGATGAAGGTTCTTCCTTTATGAAATCTATCCGGAAAGGCATCTCCAACCTGGTTCGCAAATCCTCCGGCGGTTGCGGATATAGCAAACCCTCGGGTGGTTGCGGACACACCAAACCCTCCGGCGGTTGCGGACACTCAAAACCCTCCGGCGGTTGCGGACACTCAAAACCCTCCGGCGGTTGCGGACACACCAAACCCTCCGGCGGTTGCGGATATAGTAAGCCCAGACCCTCAGGCGGATGCGGATATATCGCCCACAGTTACCGAAGAAGAAGCGGAGGCTGTTAGTCTGTTCCTTCTCTAAAAGGATATTAATATCAACTGAATAAAAAACAGTGTATTTATGAATAAAAGATTCAGATGCCGTAAAGAATCCTTTGGTTTGTTGTTGTACGACAGCGAAGCAAGGGAATATTTTATTATAAACCAACTGGGACACCGGCTGCTATCTTCTCTTGATCACCTGGAAGAGGAAGTGGAGTCTTATAGTACAATTATGGAAGAGAGTCAATTCGGGGAATTCAGAGGGCTTGCGGAGGATTTCCTCATCTGGTGCGCAGAAGTGGGACTTATAGATCAGGATCTGAATCCCAACCTGGAACTCCCCCCCGCAGAAGAAGAACTAACGGCAAAAATTCCCCCTGCAAAAGAAGGAAACCCTCCCGCCCTGCTTTCTCCCATGTCCGGAATTTCCTCTCAGGATTTCCTTTCGGCTCCCATGCAGATATATATGGACATTACCAACCGATGCAATTTAAGATGTGAACATTGCGGAGCCCTGGTGCATAAAGAGAGCGAAAGGGAGTTAAAGACCGGGGATTTTGAAAATATATTTAAAGAAATGAAGCGTCTGGGAATATGGGAGGTCTGCATTGCCGGCGGAGAACCCTTCATCCGCAGGGATTTCTTTGATATTCTGGATCTGGTTTACCAGTATAATATAACCCCCTATATCAGCACCAACGCCACCCTTTTTACCCAAAAAACCGTTAAAAAATTAAGAGAATATCCGGGGCTGGAACTGAAGATTTCCCTGGAAGGAACCGATGCCGATGAATATGAAAGAGTAAGAGGAAAAGGAACATACCCTTTATTTTTAAAGGGATTGAAATATCTGCAAAAATATGATATTCCCTTCACCCTCCGGGCTACCCTCATGAAGCACAACATAGACCGGGCGGAGGATTTCATCAAATTCGGCATAAAACTGGGAGCAAAACGGATCTCGGTCTCTCTGGTAAAAAATGCAAAAAGAAAGTTTCACCTGTTTCCGTCGCAGGAGGAGTTTGCCCGGTTTATAAGATTCGTCAACTCCCCGAAAGTTTATGAATATCAACAACAAATTGAGATAATAACCGCCGCTTCCTTTATCCCTATAAGAGAAAAAGGAATACGTTACTATCGGAATTTCGGCTGTTCCGCAGGCAACACCTCCCTCCATATCAATTCCCTGGGCATCGTGGATCCCTGCAACTTCCTCCCCGCCCCTACTCCCCGGAACATAAAAGAGAACAGCATAGAAGAGATATGGCGAAAAGATGACTACCTTCAGGAAATCCGCCGCCTTCCCATACCCCAAAAATGCGGTGATTGCGAATTCTATTGGCAATGCCGGGGCGGATGCAGGGCATACAATCCACAGGGACCCGACTACTATTGCATAAGGGACGTCTATGGAGGAGAAGAGGAAGGAAAAAAGGAAATTGAAAATAAATAAAATATTCATAATCTCGGTCTTTATACTGTTTTTATCCCTCTCCTCCTGTGGAAATATCGGATTCAGAGAGGCTGTTTATAAGGGAGAGACGGAAAAAGCCAAAAAATATCTGGACGCTCAGCCCGACTTGATAAAAGAAAAAGATATTTTCGGTTCCACCAACCTCCATTTCGCTGTCCGGATGGGAAATTACAAAATAGCCGAATGGCTCATCGACAAGGGCGCCGACATCAACGCCAGGGACAACTACGACTCCACTCCCCTTCATGAAGCCGTCTATGGGGGATTCGAGGATATAACCCGACTCCTCATCGAAAAAGGGGCGGACGTCAACGCGGTGGATAAAAACGGATATACCCCCCTCCTCCACGCCAGAGAAAGAAATTACAAGGAAATAGAGGAGATACTCCTGCAAAGGGGAGCCGGGGAGAATATATCAAAACCCCGCCCTCAAACCTGTTTTGATTGTATTTTACTTATATTATTGTTTTGTATTCTAACCTTTATTTTTAACAAAGTTATATACAATATCAGATTCGCCTTCCATAACGCCGTCAGAAAGGGGGATTATGACCAAGTCCTCAAGTTCCTCGAAAAAAATCCCTCCCTTATTCACAAAAAGGAAAAAGACGGTTCAACCCCCCTCCACATAGCGACGGAAACAAGCAAGATAAAAATAGCGGAAATCCTCCTGGAAAAAGGAGCGGATACGGAGGCGGAGGATATGTTCGGCGAAACTCCTCTCCACTCAGCCATGGAGGAAGGAGATGAAAATATGATTCGACTTCTCCTTCGCTATAAAGCCGACATCAACAAGAAAAATAATATGGGCGAAACTCCCCTTTATCTGGCCTCCGCCCTGGGACGCCCCGAAGCGGTAAAAATCCTGCTGGAATCGGGAGCCGATGTCAACGCCGGGGACAATACCGGTTTCACTCCCTTACACGGAGCCGCCATGGAAGGACATGACAAGATTATAAGATTACTTCTCAATAGCGGAGCGGATATCGCAAGCCCGGATCAGGACGGCAATACCCCTCTGCATATAGCCTCCCGGGGAGAAGACGGGGAAACCGTTAAATTGCTTATTAGTAAGAAAGCCGATATTTCCGCCAGGAATCTCCAGGGAGAAACCCCTCTCCACCTGGCGTATCAGGCAGACCGGGAAGAAATAATAAAAATCCTCATATCCGCCGGCGCCGACGCGAACTGCAGGGATAATAACAGAAAAACCCCCGCCGAAAGCAGAGAAAACAGAACGGAAGAAAATTGACGAAAACGCGTCGGTTTTCAGGAAACCCGCATCATAAAAAGGATACCCCTTCATCGAGAGGATCGAATGGGGAGAAAATCGAATTATACTGAAAAGTACTTTCTTCCGGTGCAGTTGTATATAGTGGTTCCTGATAGGAATTTCCGGGATAGATCCTGAAACAAGTTCAGGATGACGGGGCTATAATCGGAATTCTTAATTGAAATCACTATATCCGGAAGGGAAAACGGAACAGGACTCGGCAATTTCAGTCCTGGCAGAACACAAAATGAAAGGGAGAACAAGATGGAAGAAAATCGGAATCCAAACGAAATTGAAAAAAACGAAGAAATCCGGAATTCAGAGGAGGGGCAGAAATCCCCAACTACGGAGGAGAATCCGACCCACACTGAGAAAACCGGAGAGAAGTCCGAGCAGGAACCCGTTGATTTCTCCATGTTCCTGCCGGATAAAATGGAAGATATTGTAAAAATGGAGATCGTTCAACTGAGAGCGTGGGCTTTCATCTACATGGGACTGGAAATTCACCCCAAACAGAAGAAAGTGGTGAAAGACCTGAAACAGGCAAAACTTGCCATCGATGCCGCCGACGCCCTGTTGACGGTCATATCCCCCCTCCTGTCTCCCCAGGAGTCCAGGGAATTCAAGGTCATTCTCAGCGATCTGAAGATGAATTTCATATCCAAATCATCGGAGAACTGACAGAAAGGATTTTTATCCAATGAATTTTTATAAAGTTATAGGATTATTGATATTTTTAGGTTTTATGGTCTCCTGCGGATAGCAGAACTGTATCTTTAATACACGACCTCTGACGCGGCGTTTTCATTCCGATGAAGAGGGCCGCGTCAGCAGGTATTTTATTTGTTTTCGAAAGAGGGCTTCTTATGAAGGAAGAACCGACCATGAACGGAAAACCCGTCGGTGAAAAGGATGTACCCGTTTCCGTCCGGGTGAGATCCCTGAGATTACTCAAGGAGGAACAGGAGGA
>Ga0067045_1003168_pt1 | contig 29768 bp, 23 predicted proteins | sample TerdegcTABiofilm_FD_59184 | JGI IMG/M metagenome (GOLD analysis project Ga0067045, IMG submission 59184) | Combined Assembly of (Gp0054472, Gp0054536) Wastewater bioreactor microbial communities from Singapore -Terephthalate degrading...
GATCGAGTTCGGCAAGGGTGGGCTCGCGGCGGGCGTCGCCCATGACGGCCCTTCGCACCGTTCCGTGCGGCACGAGATGGACGATGTTCGCGCCCACGCCCTGCCGGTCCACTTTGTCGAGGAACGTGGCCACCTCGCCGGGCCCGCCGCCGCAGTTGCCGGTGACCATGGTGGTGCAGCCCTGGAGAAGATAATTGAGGCAGGGACGGACCTTCGTGTCGAGGACGGTTGCGTCGCTGTGTGTGTGGGCGTCAATGAAGCCCGGGGCCACGACCAGGCCGGCACAGTCAATCACGCGGCCCGTTTTGCCGGCCTTGAACTTGCCGACCGCGACGATCTGGCCGCCGCGGAGGGCTACGTCGCCGACCACGCCGTCGCCCTCGCCGCCGTCGTAGATTGTGCCGCCCTTCAGAAGAACGTCGGCGTCGATCGCCTTCGTCCCGATCTTAGAACCGACTTGTGGCACAGCCGCCCTCGGCTGTGCTTGGGAACATCGCACAGCTGAGGGCGGCTGTGCCACATCTTCCCCGATGCGCACCTGGACGTGGCCGACGGCCCGATGCCCGAGCCGATCGGTCCGCTCGACGCGAACCAAATAGTGGCCGGGCCGGACGTAGCGATGCGTGATAACCGCGTAGCCGTCCTTGGCCAACGCGCGGACGTTGCCGTCGGACCGGGTCGTGGCCTTCGGGGTGCCGTCGCCGAAGTCCCAGGTCTCGTCGCCGTCGGTCGTGGCGAAGGTGCGGGCCTTGAACGTGACCTCGTCGCCCGGCTTCAGGTCGAACGTCGGGGAGTAGACCACGTGGATCGACGGGGGGAATTGCTCCGGGTGCTTCCGATCGTGGATGTGGACGATGGCGAAGTCGTAGTCGATGCGGCCGGCGGCGTCGGTGATCTTGAGCACCTCGCTGTAGTAGCCCGGCCTGTCGTAGACCCGGTCCACGCGCACGCCCTCGGCCTTGCCGCCGTCGGTGAAGGTCCAATCGTAGCGGACGATCTTCCCGTCGGCGCTCCAAGAGCGGCCCGCGTCGAGCGTCACACGGTCGCCGGCCCACGCCAGGTGGTGCGGCCGGGCCACGGCGATCAGTTTCGGCTGGTACTGCCGCTGGTACGCCTCCCAGGCGAAGGCATAAGCCTCCAGGCAGCCCCACTTGCCGGAGGGCTGGCGGCAGAAGATGTCGAAGTGGAGGTGCGACCAGCCGCCGCTGCCGCCCTCCTTGCCCAAGAGCCCCAGACGCTGGCCCGCCCGGACCTTGACGCCCGGCCGGATCGAGTCGTCGATGCGGAACAGGTGACTGTAGCGATAGTACCATCCCCGGGCGTCGAGCACGTAGATCACGTCGTAGCGCGGCTTGACGGGTGTGTCGTCGTAGCCGGGCAATCGGTCGGTCCGGGCCGAGACGACCAGGCCGTCGGTTGCCGCCACCACTTCGATCATGCCTTCGCAGCCGCCGAAGTCGAGGCCGTAGTGGTAGTAGATCTTGCGGTTCTGGGGACGCTCGCCCGCATCCACGTAACACGGCTCGTTGGCCATCTGCGTGGAGCTGGCGAACCAACGCTGCTTGACCGGATAGACCATCGTGCCCGGCTTCACCAGCGGCGATCCTGCCGGCCAGAGCCGCAGCCGGGCGTCGGCCGCCAGGCCCCATGCCTCGGAACTCGAATTGGTCAGGTAGCCCTTCGTGATGGGGCAGTCGATCTGCACGCCGGCGACCGTCCGCGGCAGCTCGTAGTTGGCCGACGTGAGCCAGATCCGCTCCCCGTTCACCTCGACGTGTGCCCGGGCCTCGCGGATCGCGTCGCGGATCGGGTCACGCGCCTCCTTCAGCTCCAGGAGCTTGACGGTGGCCTTCTTTCCATCGGCAAGTTGCACCTCCTGTGCCTGACCGAGGCGGACGTCGACGGTCCGCACCAGCGGTTCCAACGTCGGCGCGGGCGGTCCGGCGAAGGCGTGGGGTAACCAGCCCAGAATCAGGAGACTCGCGGCAAGGGCGTGACGCAACATGGCAGTTCCTCCGGAGATCACGAACGCACGGGGAGATCACGGTAACGGGCGGAGATCGCGAAGGCGCGAAAGGGCGAAAGCGCGAAGAAAGCGAAACGGAGCGGGGTCGTGGCGGTCCATTGCGATGCCCGTCCCTTTCGCGTTTTCGCCCTTTCGTGTTTTCGTGATCTCGTTCCTCATTGTCTCGTCGTCTCGCGCAATTCCTCCCCAGGCTACTGAATTCCCAGTTTCTTCTGGATCTCTTCGAGCGAGACCCCCTTGGTCTCCGGCATGAGGAAGAGCACCCACAGGAGCTGAAGGAGCATCATCGCGGCGTAGAACGCNAAGGCGTGCCCGCCGGAACTTGCGGCGATCATGGGGAAGGTCCAGGAGATCGCGGCGCACATGAACCAGTGGGTGAAGCTGCCGAGGGCCTGTCCGCGGGCCCGGACGCGGTTGGGGAAGATCTCGCTGATGAAGACCCAGATCACGGCCCCCTGGCCGAAGGCGTGGGAGGCGATGAAGACCAGCAGGCTGGCCAGCACCACGGCGCTGCCGGTCTTGGCGGCTTCGGACGCAGCGGCCAGCGACGACTCGGCAGCGGCGATTGCCGCAGGGTCGGCCACGGAGGCCATGCTGACCTTCTCGAGGTTCTCGACGGCGGCCATCGCGGCGTTGAACTCGGGTCCGTAGGCGTAAAACGCCCAGGCCGTGGTCCCCAGGCTGAGGATGTAGCCGATCGACCCGACGATCATCAGCCTGCGCCGGCCGAAGTGGTCGATCACCGCCAGGGCGGCCATGGTCACGACCAGGTTCGTCCCGCCCACGGCCACCGCCTGCAACATCGCCGCGTTGGAGCCCGCGCCCGCCATTTTGAAGATCGTCGGCGCGTAGAACAGCAGGGCGTTGATCCCCGACAACTGGTTGAACATGGCGATCGCCACCACGAGCAGGACCGGCGTGAGATAGGCCTTCTGGAACAGCGGCTCCCGGAGCGTGTGGTGCGCTAGGTCGAGCGACGCCCGGACCTCTTCGATCTCCCGATCGACGCTCCCTGCATCGGTGCCGAGCCTCTGCAACTCGGCGCGGGCCTCTTCGGTGCGGCCCTGAGAGACAAGCCAGCGGGGCCCCAGCGGCGTCAGGAACAGGAGGAAGAAGAACGCCGCCGCCGGGAAGGCCTCCACCCCGAACATCCACCGCCAATCGTTTGCCCCCGGGGCGAGTTGGGCGATCGCGTAGTTCGAGAAGAACGCCAGGAGGATGCCGAAGACAATGTTGAACTGGGTCACGGCCACCAGTCGTCCTCGCAACCGGGCGGGCGATATTTCGGCGATATACATCGGCGAGACCACGGAGGCCCCGCCGATCCCCAGGCCGCCGAGGAACCGGAAGAAGAGCAGCGAATACCAGTCCCAGGCCAGGCCGCTTCCAACGGCGGAGATGAAATAGAGCACGGCGATCCAAATCAGCACGGCCCGACGCCCGTACCGATCGGCCGGAGGCCCGATCACAAGCGCGCCCAGGATCGTCCCGATCAGCGCGCTGGCGACCGTGAAGCCGAGGCCGAAATTGCCCAACTGGTAGACGACGCACAAGGCATCGGTGGTCCCGGAAATCACCACCGCGTCGAACCCAAACAGCAAACCGCCCAGGGCGGCGATCACCGTGCTGCCAAGAAGATACAACCGGCTTTGCATGTCGGACTCCGGGGGTAGGGGGTAAGGACACGCCGTGGGTGCGATTGTACTCGGCCCCGGCGGCGGGCGACAGCAGGGCCGGCCGCCGTAAGCCCGTGAAAACTGGGACCCCGGCCCGGATCATTCACGCCTCCAGGCCCCCAACGCTCCCTGCGTCACACTCGCCCGAAGCGCAAGCAAGGGCAACTCGTTGCCTCTTCCTTGCTTGCGCTTCTGGCCGGTGTCTTGCGGCGCGATCGCTTTCGGCGCCGGCAAGAAACCGATCGAGCCGGACCGCTGCCGGCCCGGCTCGAAGGTATACCAATCGTTCAGGTCCGAGGCCGCAGCCTCGAGCCTCTCTTGTAGCGCGGCACAGCCGAGGGCGGCTGTGCCAGAGCTTGGTACTGGGACAGGCTCTTAGAACCGCCGGTTGAACTGCACGACGAACTCGCCGTCGAATTCCCGGTCCACGCCGTCCCCGAGCGGGGCCACGTAGGCCAGGCGGAGATCCGAGCAAGTGCCGAGCTGCATGTAGACGCCGCCGGTGAGATTCAACACGTCGCGCCGCCCTGCATCGCCGGTCGCGGAGGCCCCGATCGTCCCCATCGTGCCCGTCACCGAATCCGAGTCCTGCAAGGTGCTCGTGTAGTGGATTTCGGCCATGGGTGCGAGGGCGGTCAGCCACCGGGCGTTGGGATTCCGGTGCAGCCAGTACCCGACGCTGAGGTCGAGCATGGCCAAGGTCTGATCGGTGAAGCGGCCAGCCCGGGCGAGATCTCCCCCGCCGTCCCGCATGAGCACCGTGCTGCCGCGGGTATCGAAGTCCAACTGGGCGAAGCCGAGGAAGAAGAGCCGGTCGGTCGGGGTCCAGTACGCGCCCACGAACGGCTGGAGATGGATGCTCTCGTTCCAAATCTCGACCGCCGTGCCGGTGGCGTCGTCGATCCGGAAGTCCGCCCCGGAGGGGAAGTCGGCGCCCACGCCAACCGACGCGGCGAAGTTCTCGCGGCGAACCACGAGCCGCTTCAAGACCAGCACCATGTTGCCGAACTCCGTGCCGGACAGGGACGCCCCGGCCACGGTCGACTGCGTCGAGTTGTAGTCGGTGGTAAAGGGGACCCGGAACTCGAAGGACCAGAGCCCGTCGCGGAAGGTCTTTTCGATCCCGAAGGTGAACCGTTGGAGATTCCGGGTGTTGCCGGCAACGTCGAGCAGGGGATTCTGGAAACCGTTGTAGTTGAAGATGAACCGATCGACGGGGATGGGGTTCTGGTCGTCGGCGATCTTGAACCGGCGGTCACCGCCCGCCACGCCCACCGACGCCTCCTGGATGCTCGCCAGATCGCTTTGCCCGAAGAACCGTGCGTTGCCGCCGAGGAAGTCGCCGATCATGTTCGGGACGGCGCTCTCGGGGCCCGAGGCGACGCCGACCGCGCTGGCCAGCGCGTTCTCCGGAATGAAGTTCTGGGGCGTCGCCGGTGCCCCGGGAACTGCTTCGGTCGGAGTGCTTTCCACCCAACCCGGCGGGCAGGGGCAGCGTCTTCCGCCGCGGTACGCCGCCGGCTGCACCGCATCGTCAACCGTCGCGCCAACGCCCACCGGCTGTGCCCAGTCGGAATACTGGGCCACCGCAGGCTCAGTGCCGGCCGTTAGCCCAATCAGGGAGGCAAGGGCGAGAGCCTTGCCCAATGTCTGGAAACCGAACATGACCGCCCCCCCCAAAAAAGACAAGTTTCTTAACGAATACCCACCAATCCGTCTTCTGTAATCGTCGTAGCAAGCGTAACAGCTTTAGCGATCGAGGCGAGGATTCGTGAGAAGCCTGGGGCGGCCTTTTCGGCGGCCCCCCCAGCGACCAGCCAGCCGCGCGATACTCCCCATCGAGTGGGTGCCTGAATAGCCACGCGGGTGTCCCGGCCGATTGGTCCTTCTCGGGGCGGCCGCTATGATTGTTGGTAAGGGGTGCCTCGACCCAGGCTCGGAGGTGGATGGGTCTGGCCCTGCGTCGAGCCCTCCGGGGACGCGAACCTGGAACGCCAACACGTGAAGGAGGGGAGTCATGAAGTCGTTCTGTGCGACCGGACTTTGCACGGCCGTTGCGGCCGCCTTGCTGTTGACCTTGACGCCGACCCGGGCGGCGGTCGACGACGAGGTCACCTTCCGCGACCTCGTCCGCAAGTACACGAAGGACGGGGACGGGAAGACCCTGGCCAAGAAGATCGGGTTTTCCAAAGAGGTGCAGCACGTGGTTGCCCTGGAGTACGCCATCCTGCTGAACGAGGGCGGGAAGGAGACGCCCGTTGCCGACGTCAAGACGCACCATTTCAAGCTCGGCGATCGGATCCGCGTGAAGATTGAGCCGGTGAGCGGCGCGTATCTCTACATCCTCCACGAGGGCGCCAGCGGGCACCGGGTCTGCCTGCTCCCGGCCGGCGACGAGAAGGCCCCGTTCGTGAAGTCCGGCGGTTCCATCTCCCTGCCGGAAGACGGCTACTTCGAGTTCGCCGAGCCGCCGGGAAGCGAGCAGTTGCTCGTCGTGGCGACGGAGAAGCCGGTTTCCGACCTGGCGGGACTCACCAACGTCGTCTTCAACAAGCCCGACGAACTGCTCACGCCCCAGGAAAAGGAAATCAAGAACAGTATCAAGGCCAAGGTCGAGCAGCGACTCAAGTCGATCCGCGAACGCCAGGCGGGCACCACCACCTACCGAGGGCTGCTGAGCGACAACGCCATGGAGAACTTCACGCGGGACGTAAAACAGAGCGGCGCGTCGGAGACGGTGATCGAGGAGCCGGCGGGCAAGGGCGACGGGCGGAACTTCACGATGGTCGCCAGCACCAAGAGCGACGCGCGGCCTGCGCTGTTCGTGACGATCCCGCTCCGTTCGGTCGCGCTGAAGACCGGCCGGCCTTGAGGGCGCGGCCATGAACGCTCACAACCTCTCGGCCCATGGTACGACGACCTTCCCGTACCGTTCGCGACGGGGCCTCCATCCGGTCCTGCCGTATCTTGCCGTCGTCGCGTCCCTCTTCCTGGCAATAGCCGCCGGGCCGGCGTTTGCTCAAGCAAAGGACCAGCCAATAGGCGACGACGCGAAGGCCCCCGTCCCGCCCCAAGAGCCTTGGCTGCGGATCAACGCCGGAGGCCACACGGCGGCGGTCCACGCCCTCGCCTACCTGCCCGACGGGCATCGGCTCTGTTCCGCGGGGCTCGACAAGTCGGTCCTGGTCTGGAACCTCAAGGCCGTGGCCCGCGACCTTCGCCGCACGTTTCTCCGGGAGCGGACGATCCGATGGCAAGTGGCCCGGGGCCTCCGCGGGAGCCTCTACGCGCTGGCGGCTTCGCCGAGCGACGGCCTGTTGGCCATGGGCGGGTACGGGGCAATGGGCTCCCTGGGCGAAATCCTGCTGGTCAACCCCGTGGAAGGGACACTCACCAAAGTGCTCCAGGGCCACCGGCAGACGATCTGCTCGCTGGCGTTCTCCTCGGACGGCAACTGGCTCGCCTCGTCGGATGCGTCCGGACGGGCGATCGTTTGGCGCCGTGGGCAATGGCAATCGCAGACCCTCTACGAGTCCGACGCCAAGACCTACGACGCCGAACTGGCCCGGCTCATCCAGGCGCAGCCGAAGCTGCGGCCGATCGCGGTTCTTGGGAGCCGGGAAGTGGTCGTCCCGGTATGCGTCGGCCGGCAGGCCGACGGCCGCCCGGGCTGGAACCTCCAGCAAATCCGCCTCGACGATCCGGACAAGTATCACACGCTCGACACGTTGCACCTCGGAATGGTCACCGCGCTGGCCGCCAGTCGCGACGGTTCGCTGCTGGCGTCGGCCGACCTGACGGGCAAGCTCTTCCTTTGGGACCTGAAGGCAGGTGGTCCCCCGGCGGAGCTTGCTCCCCGGGCGGTCGTCCTCGCGCTGAGCTTCAGCCCCGACGGACGGACCCTGGCCGCCGGCACCGCGATCGATCCGGTGCAGAAGGCCGGCCATCTCCAGATTTGGGACGTCGCCGCGCGCTCGCTGCTGCGGAGCCGGTCGCTGCCGGATCACGTGCATACGTGCGTCGTCAGTCCGGACGGAAAGGACGTAGCCTACGGGGGCGGCAAGAACAACGAGGTTTTTCTTGAGGCCGTCGATGCCTCCGGGCAGACCGTGGCGCTTCGCGGTTCGGGCCGGCGGATTCTGAAGGTGGCGTTCGCCCGGACCGATCCGCCGTATCGGATCGCGTTCGGGACCCGGCCCCGCGGCGAGCGATTCAACGACTACGCCGAGTTGGAAGAACGGTTCGACCCGGTGCGTCTGGACCTCGGCGCCGGGGAGCCGGTAAGCCAGGCGGACTGGCTCTCGCCGGCGTGGTGCCGCGGGGGCTGGACTGCGGAGCTGCAGCCCGACGGCAGCCTCCAGACCTACCGGAACGGGAAGCCGCAAGGCAAGGTCGTTCTGGATCCCGTCTCCGAGGGCCGTTTGCGGTCGTACTGTTGGATCGCCGACGGCAAGGGGGAGACCTTCGCGGTGGCGGCCGGCACGGACCTCCAGAACGGCGTCTACGTCTATCGGCTGGTCCGGGAAGGCCGCTGTCCGATGCTCCGGCACTTCCGCGGCCACCACGATTTCGTGACCTCGGTGGCCGTGTCGCGCGATCTGCGGTATCTGGCGTCGGCGTCGGCCGACGGCACGATCCTCTTCTGGAGTCTTGCGCTGCTGGAGCAGGGAGCGGACGTTCGCGGCCGCTGGGGCGCCGACTTCTCGGTGCAGGGAAAGGACCTGGTGGCGAGGGACGTGCATCCGGCCGGTCCGCTCTTCGCTCGGGGAGTGCGCGACGGCGATGTGCTCCGGGAGATCCGCTGGAACGACGGCAAAGCCGACCACGTCGAGTCGCGCCCGGAAGCTGTGCGCGAGCGACTGGGGAGCCTTCCGTGGGGCACGCAGGTGGCGTTCGAGCTTTCCCGCGGCGGCGCTGGCCGGCCGGCCTTCCAGCGGTTGCCCGCCTGGCAGCCCCTGGCCACGTTATTCGTGGGCGAGGATCGGGAGTGGGCCTTCTGGACGCCGCAGGGCTACTACGACGCCTCGATCAACGGCTACACGCTTTTCGGCTGGCAGGTCAACCGCGGATTGGACGTCCTTCCCGACTTCTATCGGGCCGACCAGTTCCGCAAGAGGCTGGAGCGTCCCGACGTGATGGAGCGGCTGCTCCCGGCCGGGAGCCTGGAGGAGGCCTTTTCGGCGGCCAAGGCGGCGCCGCCGGCCGATCCGCAACAGGTGCTCCCGGCCCAGATCGCCGCGACGCCGCGCGTCGAGATTCTCTCCCCGCGTCCCGGCCAGATCGTCGAGGGCAACGCCACCACGCTCCGTGCAAGGATCACCATGCCCGCCGAAGGGAAGCTCGTTGCGGCCAAGGTCTTTGCCAACGGGGTGCCTGCGGTCGGGCAGCACCTGGTGGGCGAGCGTCCACGGGCTGGGGGCAGGGAATTCGTCTACGACTGGAACGTCCGGCTGCCCGGCGACCCGCGGAACTTGATCCAACTCGTCGTCGGGACCGACGCCCCGACGGCCGCCTTGAGCGACGTGCTGGTCGAGCGGCCCTCGGGCGTTCGCATCGACCGTGAGGCCCGGCTGCGCTTGGTGGCCATGGGCATCGACACGTACCGCGATCCGGCCATTCAACCGCTCCGATTCGCCGTGGCCGACGCCGAGGCGGTAGCCAAGACGATCCGCCAGCGCGCAAACGGCCTGTACTCGGTCGATCGGGCCGTGGTGGTCACGAACGAGCACGTCACCCCGGAGCACTGGCGAAACGCGCTCACCGACGTATGCCGCGACCTGAAGGAGAGCCCCCGGCCCGACGACCTGCTGGTCCTCTTCTTCGCCGGACACGGGATCCTCGATTCCCAGAGTAAGCAATACTACTTCGTCGGCCACGATTTCACCGTGGAGGACCTCAACAAGCGGCAATACGCCGCGTGCCTCGGGTGGAACGATTTCCGGATGCTGGCGAGTGTGCCCTGCCGCAAACTCGTGCTGTTGGATACCTGCCACGCGGGGGCGGTCCAGCCGCTCCGCGCGCGGGACCTGAAGGCGGCGGTCCGCGACTTCCAGGACGACGTGATCTTCACCTTCGCCGCCTCCGCGGGCGACGAGCTCTCGGCGGAGAACAAGGCGTGGCGGCACGGGGCCTTCACCCGGGCCTTCACCGAGGCGCTTCACGGCGCGGATCGAACCTCCCAGACCCCCGTGATCACGCTCAATCAAGTGGTCCATTATGTGCAGGCGGAGGTCCGCAATCTGACGAAGAACCGGCAGAACCCGACCGCCGCGCCCGAGGAAATCCTCCCCTTCACCTCGGTCCTGCTCGCCCAGCGCGAGCACGAGCCGCAGCCGGGGGGTAAGGTTTCGGAGAAGTGAGGAGTGAATCGCGAATACTGAATATGGTAACATTTCAACCGAATGAAGTTGCCGGAAGACGAGAAGGTAAAAGGAAAAAGCGGGGGAAAGGGGGAAAAGAAGAGGAAAGGGCTCCCATTCAGGATTGTGTGTCCAGGGTGCGGCCCCTTGTCTTTCCTATTTTTCCAGGGTTTTCCCTTTTCCCTTCCACTACTCGCACTTCATTCCGCTGAACACTTGCCCGTATTCGCCGTTCACTGCTCCGGATTGTGAAGCACGATGAAACACGTCTACCATGAAGGCGAAGAACCGGTTCCCGGGGCCGGATACCGGCTCGTGGGCTTCCTGGGACGCGGCGGCTTCGGCGAGGTATGGAAAGCCACCACGCCGGGCGGCGCCGAGGCGGCGGTGAAGATCATCCAACTCGGTGGGGCGGAGGGCCGAAAGGAATTCCGCGCCCTCCAACTCGTCAAGCGGATCCGCCACCCGAACCTCATGCCCCTGGTGGCCTTCTGGCTCAAGAACGACGAGGGTGCGGTCCTCGACGACGTCGGGCCCGAGACGCCCGAGATTCCCGACACCAAAATGCCCGCGGAGACGTTCTGTGGCACCATGGTGGCCCCGCCCTCCTTCCCGCCGCCCCGTCCGGCCGAGTTGATCATCGCCATGGGGCTCGGCGACAAGAGCCTGATGGACCGCCTGGACGAGTGCCGCGCGGCAGGCCTGCCCGGGCTCCCCGTGGAAGAGCTGCTCGGCTACATGGAAGACGCCGCCGAGGCGATCGACTTCCTCAATAGCCCGGTCCACGACCAGGGAAGCGGCCCGATCGCGGTTCAGCATTGCGACATCAAGCCTCACAACCTCATGATTGTCGGCGGCGCGGTGCAGGTGTGCGATTTCGGGTTGGCGCGGATGATGGGAGTGGACCGCGTCACCACCGGGGCGGCCAGCCTCGCCTACGCCGCCCCGGAGTTGCTCGAGAGCAGCAGCGTCAGTCCCTCCACGGACCAGTACTCGCTGGCGGTCACCTACTTCGAGCTCCGCACCGGGACGTTGCCGTACCGCGACGACACCGTCGGCGCCGTCTTGGATGCCAAACAGCAGGGCACGCTCGATTTCTCCGCGTGCAGCGTTGCGGAGCAGGGAGTGCTCCACCGGGCCACCCGGCGCGAACCCGAGCAGCGGTTTTCTTCGGCGACCGAAATGGTCAAAGCGCTCCGCCGGGCCGTCGAGGCAGGGCCTGAGGACGCCGCGGGCACGCCGCCGGCAGCTCCCGGCCGCAGCGGTTGGAGGGCGGTGCTCGCGGGACTGCTCGTGGTCTTGCTCGCGGGCGCGGCGACGTGCGCAGGCTGGTGGTACTACCAGCAGGGCCTCTTGATCCCCCAGCCGCCTTCGCCTTCGGTCGGTGGTCCGGTCGCGGTGGCGACGCCGGAGTCCGCCAGGAAGCCGCCGGCCGCAGCGACACATCAGCCCCCGGAGACGGCCAAAATCCCTCCGGCCGCCACCGGGAAGACGTCCGGCGCCATGACGACGGCGACGACGCCCAAACCGGAAGGCACGGCCGCACCGGCGAAGCCGTCCCCAACGTCGAGCCCGGCCGCGCTGGAGACGGTCCTCCGGCGAGGCACCGAAGCGTTGGACAAGGGGGATTTGGATCGGGCGGTCGTCGATTTGGGCGAGGCGGCCTTGCTGGCGCCGAAGGATACCCGGCCCTTGAGCCGCCGCGGCACGGCGTGGCTGCGAAAGAAGGAGTACCAGAAGGCCATCGACGACTTTTCAGCGGCCCTCCAGATCGAGCCGGACGCGAGGGATTACGTAAACCGTGGCCGGAGTTATCGCGGCGTGGATCGGCTCCCGGACGCGATCACCGACTTCGACGCCGCGATCCGCCTGGCCCCCGCCCTTGCCGCCGCCTACTTCCAACGCGGCGACTGTCATCTGAACCTGGAGCGATACCGGGAAGCCGTTTCCGACCTGACCCAGGCGATCGAGCTCGCCAAGCAGGCCCCCGACTCCAGTTTCACCCTGGCCGACGCCTACACGCTCCGTGGCTCCGCATGCTTGCTCGACAACCAGGCCGGCGAGGCGATTCAGGATTTTACGGCGGCATTGCGGCTCGATCCGCAAGACCAGGTCTCCCTCCACCAGTTGCGTGCGTCCGCTTATGAGCTTTCGAATCGTCCCGCCCTGGCCGAGTGCGACACTCGGATCGCCGAGCTGCTCAAGGGGATCGGGGACAAGCCGAACGACGCTGCGGCCTTGCGCGAGACCGCCTATCTCCTGGCAACGCATTCGGAGGCCGATATCCGCAACGGCAAGCTCGCCGTGGAACTTGCCACCCGGGCCTGCAAGCTCTCCGGCGAAAAGGACGCGGCCGATCTGGACGCCCTGGCCGCCGCCTACGCCGAGACCGGCAAGTTCGATGAGGCCCTCGGATCGGCCAAAAAGGCCGTTCAGCTAGCGTCTGACGGGCCGTCGGCCAAGCTCTATCGCGACCGCCTGGCGGCCTGCGAGAAGAAGACGCCGTTGCGGCAGTCTCCGCAGAAGTGAGCAGTGTCTCGGGGTGAGACGCTTGGCCAAGCAGGGCCGTTTACGGCCCTTGGGTTGCCAAAGGCCCGGTGTTCACGCCGGGCCTGCGATAAACAAGGGTCGTGAACGACCCTGTACTTGCGTGTAACAACAAGGGCGTTGCCCTGGGCTTTCCCATGTCGCCCCTTCGGGGCTGAAGCGTCCCCGTCAATGGATCGCGGCCAGCACGCCGAGCGCCACCATCCACGCCAGGAGCAACAAGCCGGCGATCGCGAGGAAGAGCCGGTTAGGTCGCGGGGGATTCGGCGTTGGGGAGGAATGTTCCGTGGGAGCGGGGCCCCGGGCCGCTTGCGCCGCCCCTCGATCGCGCTGGGTCGGGTTCTTTCTCGAACGGCCCACGGCAGACTCGCTCGCTAGTGTTCCGGCAAGGTGATGCGGAACTCTTGTTCAAAGGCGGTTTCGAAATCGTAGGCGTCGTCGAAATCCTCGCGGCGGTCCTCGTTCGTCTTCCGCATGTGGCCGATGCGGATGAGGTTGAATACCAGCTCCCCGAAATCGCCCGTGCGGAAGACCCCCCAGGAGTTGAGCACCGTCTTGGCCATCAGCCCGTATTGACGCAGGGCGTATTGCCGGATCGCTTCGCAGAGCTGCTGGCCGGAGACGTGACACTCCTCCTTCTGGGGTTCGACGGACTCCTCGGAGCCCGTCCCCACCTCGCTGGCCCGGAGGGTGCCCATCTTCAACTCCTCCTGGGCGAAGTTCAGGGCTTCCCAGACGAACTGATACGCCTCGGGCCGGTAGCGACGATCGTGTTGGAGCAGATCGAGAAACGCCTTCTGCGGACTAGTCATGGACCCTCGTTGCGTGCAGGTTCACGGGAACGTTGGGAGGGAAGGGGGGCGGCCTCCGCAGCGTCGACAAGCCGGCGACGACGGTCTTCCGTTTCGACCACGAGCTGCCCGGCCAGGATCTCGTGGCCCACGACCCTCGCCGGCCCCTCGGACGTCTGGACCCGGGAGCCGATCGGCGGCAGCGCCTTCTGCACCTTCTCGTACATCTCGTACTCGTAACGGAGGCAACACTTCAGCCGGCCGCAACGCCCCGAAATCTTCGTGGGGTCGAGGGTTGCCTTTTGGAGCTTGGCCATCTTCATGGAGACAGGCGGCATCTCGGTCAGGTGCGTATTGCAGCAGACGGCTTTGCCGCAGTCGCCATAGTCGGCCAGGAGTTTCGCTTCGTCGCGCACTCCGATCTGTCGCATCTCGATCCGCGTCTGGAACTCCCCGGCCAACATCTTGACCAACTCGCGGAAGTCGACCCTCCCCTCCGCGAGGTAGTAGACGATGATCCGTTCACCGCCGAAGAGGTGCTCCACGTCGACCAGTTGCATCTCCAGGCCGACCTTGCCGATGAACTGGAGGCACACCCGGTATTCCTCTCGCTCGTGGTCGCGGATCCGCGAGAGTTCGTGGGCATCCTCGGGAGTCATCCCGCGAAGGATCTGCCCCTGGGGCTGCCGCTTGGGGCCGTCGGCCTCCTGCGGGGTGTGCTCACACAAGACGGACCCGGCCTCCAGCCCCCGATCCGTGCGCACGATGACATTCACCCCCCGCTCGTACTGCTGCTCCCCCGTCGACGAGAAAAGCCCCACCAACCGCATGGCACCGAATCGGACAATGTAACTTGGCATGCGATTTCCGGGCCTGTCGGGCCGAGGTTCCGTTCAGCGGAAGACTCTGAGAGTTGGACGGATCGGAAGGCTTTGCCTTCCAGAGGCGGGCCACGCAGGATCCGTCTGTCTGGCCAATATACACGCGTGCATGGCGGCCTTTCAAGCCGTCCTGCATGGCCCAACAACCGTCCTGCCCACCCGCCTCCTACCGGAAGCAATCGGCCTCGATCTGGTAGACGAGCCCACCCATCGCCTGGTCGTTCGGATCAGGATGCAGGGTGAACTCGCCGCCGACCCCGATTCGGTGGGTGGTGTACTCGATGCTCAAGTGGTCGGCGAGCTTGACGCGGATGATCTCCGTGGGCCGAAGCTGGGGGGCGCCGAAGGTACACACCCCGGGGTCGTCGATCAGGAGGAACTCCCGGATTCCTGTCCTCTGCCGGCCGGGGGCCATCCATCCCCAAACGAAGACCTTGCGCTTGTCGAGCATCTCGGCGTCTTCGGTGAACCGGAGGTCCGGGCGGTCGCGGGGCGGCTGGAGGTCCTCGAACGGAAGCAACTCGTAACCCGGCGGGACCTGGTGGAAGTAAGCGTACGTGAGCCGGACGTATCCCCCAATCCAGAACACGACACAAAGAATAATCCCGGCCAGGGCCCACTTCCGCCCGACACTCTCCTCGGGATTGCGGCGGATCCTCCGCAGGGCGATCCAGCCCAACGCGATGCCGATCCCCGGCACCAGCGCCAGCGACCAGTCCACGAACGTCACCGCCGAGAGGACCCCGAAGACCACGCTGGCAACCGCGATCCCGCTAAGCGAGCGGTACGACGTCTCCACCGTCTCCTGCATTTGGACGGTATCGTCGCTGAGGATCGCAACGCGCTCGGTGGAAAACTCGGATGGCGTGCTCATGCGGCGCTAGGGTGACGAAATCAACGACTGGGCCACATCCGTCTTGTAGGCAACGACGGCCGGGAGATACCCCACGGCGGCCGCCAAAACGATGAGACCCGGGATCAGAATCAACTCGCTCAACTGGAACTGGATCGGGCTGACCGACACGCCGGTCTGGTCGGCGATCAGCGGCGCGAGCACGCCGGTCAGGCCGTGGCCGAGCAGCAGTCCCACCGCTCCCCCGCCGAGCGCCAAGAGGATCGACTCCAAGAGCACCACCACCATGATCGTCGCGCGCCGGGCCCCCAGTGCCCGGATGATGGCAATCTCGTGCCGCCGGTCGCTCATGGAATTGTAGATGCTCACCATGATCCCAATGCCGGCGACCACCACGATCATCACCGCCAGGATGAGGAGGATGAGTTGCACGTTGCCCACGATTCCCTCGAGGAGGCGGGCGATCTGTTCCGAGGGGGCCACCGCCTGGATGCCCAACTGCTTGTTGATGAGCTTCGGCAGCGCGACCCGCCGCGTGGCGATCATGTTCGGGTTGACCACCACCAGCACGGCCGTGACTTCCTTCTGCTCATCGGGAATCTCTCCGACAACACGGCGGGCCTTCTTCTTCCCATCGCCCGTCCCTGCGGCCTCGGCGGTCCCGTCGGCGTCCTCGGCAGGGCTCGCATAGAGGCGAAAGAACCCTTCGATGTTCACGAAGACGGCCTGGTCGTTCGGCGTGCCGGTAGGCTCGAGGATCCCGACCACCTCGAACGGCTCCTGCTCCTCGCCGCGGTTCGCGGCCGAACCGCGGACCGGGGTGAACGAGTCGCCGACCTTCAGGCCGGTCTTGCGGGCCGCCGTGGCCCCGATCACCGCCTCGTTGAAGGCCTCGACCTGGAAGTTCCGTCCCTCGGCAAACGCGTACGTACGACCGTCCATATACTCGAGCCGGTCGAACATGTCGGGAGTGGTCCCGATGACCCGGCATCGCTTGAAGCTGTCCCCCAGGCAAATCGGAATCGCAAACTGGATGTCGGCCGCAAACTGGCCGTTGACCAACTCGTCGTACGCCTCGTAGGAGATGTTGCCCGGAACCCGGCCGAGATGGTAGACCGCGCTGAGGACCAGTTCCAGCGGGCTTCCCTTGGCCCCCACGATCAGGTCGTAGCCCTGGGCCCCGCGGCGAAACGACTGGTCGATCACCCCGTGGATCACGAGGACCGCCACGACCAGGGCAACGCCCATGGCCATCGAAAAGGCCGTCATCGCGGACGCCAAGGCACGCTGTTGAATACTACGCCAGGCAATCTTCCAGAGACTCATCGGCCGGCCCGTACGCGGTTGACTTGCTCCAGATACTCGATGCGCCCAAACTGCTCCGCGACCTCGGGGGCGTGCGTGACCAGGATCAAGGCGACCTTCTCCTCCTGGCACGTCCCGCGCAAAAGGTCGATGATCTGCTGCTGGTTCCCCACATCGACGTTGGCCGTGGGCTCGTCGGCGAGGATCAACTGCGGACGGTTCGCCAGGGCCCGCGCCACCGCCACGCGCTGCTGCTCGCCCACGGAGAGCATGGGGGGCTTGTGGGTCAGGCGATGCTCCAAGCCGACCCGCTTCAAGAGCGTCTTGGCCCGCTCGCGGTCGGCCCGAAACCGCCCGAAGGTCATCCCGAGGAGGACGTTCTCCAAGGCCGTGAAACTCGGCAGCAAGTTGAACGTCTGGTAGACATAGCCGATCCGTTCCGCGCGGAACTGGTCAACCTCCGACTCGGCCATCAAGGCGATGTCCCATCCATCGATCTTCACGCGCCCGGTGGTCGGACGGCTGATCCCCGCAATGACGTGCAAGAGGGTGGTCTTGCCACAGCCGCTGCGCCCGACCAGAACCACCTGCTCGCCCGCGTCCACGGCGAAGTCGGGGATGTCGAGGATGGGCAGCGCCGTGCCGTCCGGCTGCGAAAATGACTTCGTGACGTCTCTCAGTTGCAGCAACATCGCCGAGGTGAATCGTGTGCGGTCTCTGCCAAGAGGGGGGATTCCGGAGAGCCTACAGCCTCACCCCGGGAGCCCCAGCCACATAACTCCCTTTCCCTACGAGACGAACCCCGCTTCGGTTCGACCGCGCATCCCCAACCGCGATGAGGATGGAGATGAGATTCCACCCCCCTCAGACGGAGGGCCAAGGCGAGGGCCGTGCCCTCAAGCACGGCCGCGAGAGTGCGAAGGAACAGTGAATCCTGAAGAGCGAAATACGGAACGCAGAATGCAGCTGCCTGGCGTCGAGGGCATTCTCCATTCAGTATTCAGTATTCAGTATTCAGTATTCAGTATTCAGTATTCGCTATTCACATGACCCATGCGTCCCATCCGGCCTGTCCATCGCATCTACCGCCTCCGCAGGGCCCGCTGGATATCGCGGCGGGCCTCGGCCTGTTTCATGGACTGGCGTTTGTCGTGCCGCTGCTTCCCTCGGCAGAGGCCCAAGAGCAACTTAGCCCGGCCCCTCTTGAAATACATCTTAAGAGGGATGAGCGTCAAACCCTTTTCGGTCGCTTTGGCGGCAAATCGTTTGATTTCGCGGCGATGGAGAAGCAGCTTCCTCGGACGACGGGGCGGATGGTTGAACTGGTTTGCCTGGGCGTATTCGGGGATGTCACAACCGATGAGCCAAACCTCACCCCCTTTAAGGCGTGCATAGGACTCGTCGAGCGAGACTTTTCCGACCCGGAGACTCTTTACCTCGCTTCCCAAGAGCGCCAAGCCGCACTCCAGGGCATCCATCACCGCGTAGTCGTGCTGGGCCTTGCGGTTCTGGCACACCAGCCGCTCATTGTCGTGCTCTTTGTCAACCGGTTTCTTCGTCGATTTGGCTGCCGTGGCCGGTCTCCTTCGCTTCAGTCCAAGGCCGCTCGGGCGACCGAACGATGCCCTGCGACCAAGTGGGCCCGCATCGGGGCGTGTATCCTTCTTTTACCTTTCGCGGCGGGCCAACTCAAGCGGTCCGGTGATGGGGGGCGGCGATCGGGTGTACAATGGCGGATCGGCCGCGGCACGAGTACCGCGGCTAAACGGTCGCAACCCCCAACCCCCAACCCCCAACCCCGATCCATGTCCGCGACGCCGCGAAACCTGCCGCGATGGTTGAAGCAGAACGTACCCAAGGGCGGGGGGCTGATCCGTACGGCGCAACTGCTCCACGAGCTGCGGTTGGAAACCGTGTGCGAGCACGCGAAGTGCCCCAACCGCATGGAGTGCTACTCCAGCAAGACGGCGACGTTCTTGATCCTGGGGGATGTGTGTACGCGGGGGTGCGGGTTTTGCAGCGTGGCGACGGGGAAGACACGGCCCGTCGATCCCGACGAACCCCGCCGTGTGGCTGAGGCAGCCGTTCGTCTGGGACTGCGGCACGCGGTGATCACTTCCGTGACGCGCGACGACCTGCCCGACGGCGGCGCCGAGCACTACTGCCGCACGGTGGCCGCGGTCCGGGCCGCAACCGGCGCGACGATCGAGGTCCTGCCCTCCGATTTCGCCGGCAACGCGGGCGCGGTCGATCGGCTGGTCGCCGCGCGGCCCGAGGTCTACAACCACAACACCGAGACCGTGCCGCGGCTTTATCGCCGAGTGCGGGGGCCCAAGGCCAACTACCGGTGGACCCTGGATATCTTTCGCCGGGTGAGACGTGCCGACCCAACGATCCGCACGAAGACCGGTCTGATGCTCGGATTGGGCGAGACGCGAACCGAGTTGTTCGACACATTGGCCGATCTCCTGGACTCCGGCTGCGAGATGCTCACGCTCGGGCAATACCTGCAACCCGCCCCCCATTGCCTCCCGGTGGTCCGCTACGTCCCGCCCGAGGAGTTCGACATTCTTGGCGACGCCGCGCGCCGCATGGGGTTCCGCTGCGTGGCCGCCGGCCCGCTGGTCCGCTCCAGCTACCACGCTGGAGAGATGGCGAATGATGAGTGATGAGTGATGAGTGATGAAGGATGAAGGATCAAGGATGAAGGATGAAGAGGCGCGGAGATGGGGGGATGACCTCTCCTCTCTCCCTTCTCCCTTCTCCCTTCTCCCCCTCTCCCCCTCTTCTGCACCGTGTCTTGCTTCGCGCCGGGCGGGCGGTAGAATCGAGGCCATTGCCTGGGACTGCCTGCCCGGACTCGAGGCCTGAACCTGAAGGAGTGTCGAGATGAGCCAACCAGCACGTGGAGCCGGCGCGGCCTTGGCCGCCGGTCTGAGCCTTGCCCGGGGCGCCCATGCCGCGGGAAGCGACCTGCTGCGGATCGCCCTGATCGGTTGCGGGGGCCGCGGCACCGGGGCGGCCGTCAATGCCCTGCGGACCAAGGCCAACGTGAAGCTGGTGGCCATGGCCGACGCCTTCAAGGACCGCTTGGACAACTGCCTCCAGGCCGTCAAGTCCCAATGCCCCGACAGGGTCGACGTGCCCGAGGACCGCAAGTTCACCGATCTGAACGGCTACGAAAAGGCGATCGGCTCCGACGTCGACCTCGTGCTCTTGTGCACGCCGCCGGGGTTCCGCCCCCGCCAGTTCGAGGCCGCCGTGAAGGCCGGCAAGCACATCTTCGCCGAGAAGCCGCTGGCGACCGACGCCCCGGGCGTGCGCCGCGTCATGGCCGCCAACGAGGAGGCCAAGAAGAAAGGACTCTTCGTCGCCGTCGGCCACCACCTCCGCCACGAGGTGAAGCACAAGGAGGTCATGAAGCGGGTCCACGACGGGGCGATCGGCAAGATCCTGTTCATGCGGATCTACTTCAATTCGACCGGCGTTTGGGTCCGGCCGCGTCAGTCGGGCCAGACCGAGATGCAGCACCAGGTCCGCAACTGGTATTACTTCAACTGGCTCTGCGGCGATCACATCGTCGAGCAGCACGTCCACGACATCGACGTGGCCAACTGGTTCCTGAAGGATCAGCACCCGGTCCAGGCCAACGGGATGGGCGGGCGCCAGGTCCGCGTGGGCAAGGATTATGGCGAGATCTTCGACCACCACTCCGTCGAGTTCGAGTACGCCGACGGGACGCGACTCTATAGCTACTGCCGCCACATCCCCGGCTGCTGGGACAGCTTCGCCGAGTACGCGCACGGCACCAAGGGCCACGCCGACGTGCAGGGCCACGGCCACGCGGTGCTCTGCGTCAACGGCCAGGCACCCCAGAAATGGGAGCGGGGCCCCGACGGCCACCAACTCGAAATGGACGATTTCTTCGCGGCTGTTGCGACGGGAAAGCCGTACAACGAGATCGATTGGGCCGTCCGGAGCACCATGACGGCCATCCTCGGACGCATGGCCACGTACTCCGGCCAGGTCGTGAAGTGGGACGATGCCCTCCACTCGAAGCTCGATCTCGCCCCGGAGCGACTCGCCTGGGACGCCCAGCCCAAATCGCTCCCCGGCCCCGACGGGATCTACCCCTGCGCGGTGCCGGGTGTGACCAAGGCCCTGTGACCCGCCGGCCTTTCGCCGGGGGTGTACGATCAGAAGACGATCCCGCGAGTTGCGAGCTTCGGCCGCCTTGTCAGGCCGCGACTTCGCGGCTACCATGAGACGACATGCCCACCCTCGCCGTGATGCGTCTGGCAGAGCAGGGCGGCGCCTTCGATTTCTGGATGGACGGACGCGAAGACATCTACTCGGCCGACGACGGGGAACCGGTTACTGCGCGAGGTGTTGGGACTGTAGGTCTTGTCGAGGTCCGGCGTTGATCCCATCGCTCTTCGCTCTTTCCGGCGTGACGCACCTTCATGGTCGGACGTGTGCGGTTCGGCAGGTCTCGCTCGGTGTTCGCGGCGGGGCGGTCGGGCTCATCCGGAAGTACAGGGAAGGCAAGTCGACCTTGATCCACATTTCCCTGGGCCTGTTGCGTCCCACCGTGGGCTGCATGCAGGTGGCCGTGCTTCTGTTGCTGCTCCTCTCGACCGCCGTGCCTGCGGTGGCCCAAGACGGGACGGCGAAGCCGGCTGTTGCAGCGGCCTCTCCGACGTCGCGCCCGATGCCCGATTGGGTCAGGACCGCCGGCGAGCCGCTGTGGAGCTTTGGCTGGATCAGCGACCTCCATCTCGACGAGTCGCGGCGGGAACTCGCGGTCAAGGCGTTCCGCTGCCTCGACCGGCAGTGGAAGCCCGCTTTCGTTCTCTTCACCGGCGACAACAACGCCATTGCGGCGCCCGCCGCCGAAGCGTCCGAGCCGATCGGCGTGCGGCGGCAGCGGTTCTTCAAGGCCTTTTTGAAGGAGCACTTGAAGACGCCGGCCGTGGTCATCCCGGGCGACAACTGGCCAGAGGGGTTCGACCGCGTGTTCGGGGCCAGGCAGTACAGTTTCGACTACGGCGGGCTGCACTTCCTGCTCTTGGCCCCGGACCGCACGTTCCACGGCCAAGGGGCCGAGGGGCTCTCGGTCTTCGACGCGCCGACCTGGGACTGGATCCGCGAGGATCTCGAGCGGAGCCGCCAGGATCCCACGGTGGTGGCCATCCATGAGCCGTTCGTGCCGTGTACGTTCCTCGACGCCCCGCAACTCCGCACGCTCGTCGAGCGCTATCCCAACGTGATCGCGGCCCTTCAGGGCCATCTCCACGTGGACCTGGAGTTCCGCTCCCGAGGCCAGACTTATCTCGTGGCGCCCGCCCTTGGAAGGACTGCGCCACCTGGGATGAAAGTGATCCAGGTCCACCCCACGGTGCTCGTTCTGCGCACGATCCAGTACGACAAGCCCGCCGGGCGGTTCGCCGTGACCGACCGCTGGCAGAAGATCCCGATCCCCAAGCCCCAGCAGAGCAAGCCGGCCAGGCTGTCGGAGCCTGGCTTTGCCATGCAGAACTACCGCTGCGTGCCGCCGCACCCTCACATCCACGATCCCGCCCTGGCCGGCCGCAAGGACGAACTCTGGAAGGCCGTGCGCGAGACCCTCGGCGCCGACGTCTTCCGCTGGCATTAAGGAGAACCGTGAGGTGAGTCGATGCGACGCGTCAACGTTGTCGGAGCGTCGGCATCCCCCGAAGAACTTGCGCACAACGCAGCCAGTTCACCAGATCCCGATGCAGCCTTGTGGTCTTGACAAGGGCGGACGGGGGGGTATACTTCGGCCTGGTGAACAAAATTACATAAGACGGATGCAGTGAATGGTGGAGATAGGGATGTCCGTCGAGCAGTGCGTGAAGACTTGGACGGTCGATCGCGTCCTCGACCCGACCTTGGGCTATGAGATTATCCTGGCGGATGCCCTCGCGTGGCTGGAGAACGCGCCTGGGTGCTCAATTCACGCCGTGGTGACCGACCCCCCTTACGGACTCGTCGAGTATCGACCCGAGCAAATCGAGAAGCGGAAGAAGGGGCGAGGCGGGGTTTGGCGTATTCCGCCCTCGTTCGACGGCTGCCAGCGGAGCCCGTTGCCGCGATTCACGGTGCTCACGGATCGCGACAAGGATCGGCTTCGGTCGTTCTTCGCCTCGCTGGCACGCGTGCTGATGCCGGTGTTGGTGCCTGGAGCGCATCTCTTCATCGCGGCGAATCCGCTGGTGTCCTACCTGGTTTACGAGCCGCTTATCGCGGCCGGCTTTGAAAAGCGAGGGGAGATCATTCGCGTAGTGCAAACCCTGCGGGGTGGAGACCGTCCGAAAAACGCCCATCGTGAGTTTCACGACGTCACCGTGATGCCGCGGTCCTGCTGGGAGCCTTGGGGGCTCTTTCGCAAACCGTGCGAGGGACGGGTTCAAGACAACCTCAAGAAATGGGGAACCGGAGGTCTTCGGCGGATTTCCGCGGGAGAACCGTTCAAGGACCTCATCTACTCAAGTCCTGCGCGCGGGATGGAACGGGCGGTCGCACCTCATCCGTCGCTCAAACCGCAGCAGTTCCTGCGACAGCTCGTGCGGGCATCTCTGCCGTTGGGCAAGGGGGTGGTTCTGGATCCTTTCATGGGATCCGGTTCAACAGTCGCCGCGGCCGTCGCGAGTGGCTTGAAGAGCATCGGGATCGAGATCAACCCGGAGTTCTTTGTCATCGCGAAGAACTCCATTCCACAACTGGCCGCTTTGAAGCCAAACCAGGTGAACCGTAATGGTGCGACTCGATGATTTCGACCGCTCGGTGCCTCTGCCGCCCGGCCTTACCGTTACGGCCATCCGAAAGGCGGTCGAGTACATCGAGCGCGAATTGGCCGACTTGGTCGAATTGTACTTCGAGCAGGCCAACGTCTTCAGCGTCATCGTGAGTATCTACGCCACCAAGGCCCTGGATGCGAATAGCGTCTACGAGAAGCGGCGACACCCCTTCGCCTCAGGAGTCGCTGGAGTGCAAAGCGAGCAAGCGGCCCTGGGCAGTCCAGTCGCACTACGACCATCCCGGATGGTACATTGTGTGGCGTTACTTGGTCGATTCCACCTGCTCCTTGGAGCCGAAAAGTCCCGTAGTCGTGTGGCGCGTCGACTTCGTCTTTGTCAACAAGGACGATTGGAAGTACGAGGGGAGCACGGCCGGTGCCGGGGGCGGCGGTCGTACCCATACGTTCGGACTCCGCAATCCCGCCAAGAAGCTGAACTGTAAGGCCGTCTATCAACGCGGCGACGTGAGAGTCTCGGGGGGCAAGGCGGTGCCTCGTAATGGAGACTAGGCGTGTGCCGTGCCGTTCGCTGGTAGTCTGGAGAAACGAATGAAAGTCCTAGGCATTTCCGGCAGTCCGCGTCCGGGCGGGAACACCGATATTCTCGTGAAGTTGGCCCTTGAGTGCCTGGCCCAGGAGGGACTCGATACCGAGTTCCTCTCGCTGGCCGACCGGCCGATCAAGCCGTGCATGGCGTGCCGCGGGTGCGCGAAGGCGGACGGGCTCCGCTGCGTCCAGGAGGATCCGGCCTTCGAGGGGATCGTCGAACGGTTCATCGCCGCCGACGGTGTGCTGCTGGGCTCGCCGGTCTACTTTGGCTCGGCCACGCCGCAGATCATGGCCCTCGTGGATCGCGTGGGCTATGTGGCCCGGGCGAAGGAGAACTTCCTGCGACGGAAGGTGGGCGCGGCGATCGTGGTGGCCCGGCGTGCGGGCCAGAACTTCACCTTCGCCCAGCTCAACTACTTCTTCCTCCTCAGCGAGATGATCGTACCGGGCTCCACGTACTGGAACGTGGGGATCGGGCGGGAGAAGGGGGAAGTGCTCAACGACGCCGAAGGGTTGGCCACCGTGCGCACCCTGGCGGCCAACATGGCGTGGTTGATGAAGAAGCTCAGCGTCCCACCGGCTTGACGGTGGTCGGCTTTGCCGGCTTGAGCTTCATGCAGGGGACGTTCGGGACCTCGACGCCCAGGGCCCGGAGGCCGCAGGCGATGTTCGGCTTGAAGTCGTCGGGGACGGTGTCGAGGCCGGCCTTGAGGGCGGCGATCGCGTTGGATCCGCCGATCCGCTGGAGGCCGGCGCGAACGTCCTCGCGGAGATCGACGTCGGCGAAGAGCGTGGCCGCCCCGGCCGGATCGATCGCGTCGTCGTCGAAGATCTCGGAGAGCATCCAGACGATGTCGCGGCGGAGCTGCACCGGCTGCTGCTCGTCTCGGAGAAGCTTGACGAGGGCCTCGCCGACGGCCCCCTTCTCGGCCCGGACCCCCGGCCGCCCGCTGTAGCGGACGATCTGCCACATGGCCCGGCCCGCGGCCCGCGAAACCTCCAGCTCGCCGTCCTTCACCAGGGCGGCCAGTGGCGCAAGGGCCGCCGCGCCCACGGGTCCGGCGGCCTGCCAAGCGGCCGTGCGGGCCTTTTCGTCCTTGTCCCTGATCTTGGCAATCAGCAATTCGACGGTGAGTTCTTCCATCGTGAGGCCCTCAGGCTGCCTGGTTCGGACTGATGTCTATCGCAGCTTGTAGGGTGGGCCTGCGCTGCGTTTGTCCCACCCTGCAACTCGACAATTCCCCACGTTTCGCAGCAGGGCCGAACGTTGTCCCCGGTCCACCGACCGCGGCCATCTCCAACAAGCTATCGGGCTCGGATGCCCGACGCAAGACCCCGACCGCGGATTGCCCGCCGGCCCCAACGGGTGTAGGATTCGTTCCGGGCTTGAGCCAACCGCGATCCGCTAGGACCGATCTCTCTTGACGGCGTTGATCGAGGCAGCCCCTTGACGTGAGAGGGGATCGACCCGATGTACGAGAGATTCACCGACCGCGCTCGGAAGATCATGCAACTGGCCAACCAGGGGGCCCAACGACTCAGCCATGAATCCATCGGCACCGAACACATCCTGCTCGCTTTGGTGGAGGAGGGCAGCGGTGTGGCCGCGAACGTGCTCAAGGACCTCGATGTTGACCTCTTCAGAATCCGATTGGAGGTCGAGGAACTCATGTTGGAGGTCGAGGAGTTGATGCCGCCCGGACGGGACGACTTCCGGCTCGGCGAGCTGCCGCTATCGCCCCAGGCGAAGAAGGTCATTCAGCATGCCACGGAAGAGAGCGTTGGCCTGAGGCACAACTACGTCGGCTCCGAGCACATCCTGTTGGGCCTGCTGCGCGACGAGGAAGGCATTGCTGCTCGGGCCTTGAAGAATCTGTCTGTGACTCTGGAGTTGGTCCGGGAAGGGGTCCGGTGGTTTCTTGGCGAACCGATGACCGGGCGACAGGATGCAGTTGCTCTCCAGTCGCGTGCCGGATCGACGGAGGACCTTTCGGAGAAGGTTGAAGAACCGCCCGCGGCCTGTCCGACATGCGGCAACTCTCGCATTGTGCGTATCCTGTGGAACCGAGTCGAGTTGGAGGCGAGCGAGGCGAAGGAGGTCGTCGCGGGGAGCACGATCCTAGCGTACGGATTCACGGGCAACGTGCCCTCGTGGGGCTGCTTGACCTGCGAGCCTCGCTGGTCCGACGTCCATCGTTTGGCATTCCAGGAGTATCAGTGGCAGGTCGCCAAGGGTGAGGCCGTCGCGTTAGGGGAGTTTGAAACGGCCGCTCAAATTCGGGACGCCCAGAAGGAATTCAGGTCACAACTGGCCACTTTGCTTACCCAGGTGCTCCTCCGGTAGCAGCCGACCGGGATTCCTGCGTGCCAAGGGCCGCTTCACTCCTGAGGGGGTGAGCCGTTATGATATAGAGAGGGAGGATGAATCGCAAGGCCAACCGGGGCGAGACATCAACCCCGCCCTATTGCGTGTTGCTGACCACACCCAAGATGCTTGCACATCCTCACCCGCCGTTGAACTGCTTCGCCGATTGGATCCGCGCGACCGACGAGCACGCGCTGCAACGCCTCCGGCTGGTTGAAGAAGTCGAGGCGGTTCTTTCGGAGCGGTCCTCGGGCACGTCGGCGGAATGGCCGCGTCTCGCGGATCGGCTCGAGCGGTGGCGCTATCAGCATCTTGCCCGGCGTACCGGATCGCTCGAGCTGGAGGATTGGCGGCTGCTCGATGCCCTCGATACGGCGGCCAATCAACTGGCGGGCCGGGACCCCCGCCCGCCCCGGGCCGCACGGGCCGCTCTCGCAAGCAGTGCCGACGACGGTGCCCTGGCCGAGGCCGTGGCGTGCTTGGACTCTGCCGTCGATCTGGCAATCGTGGCCGAACGGGCGGCCGCCGCGACCCGGGAGCGCTTCGGGACTCGCGGACCGGGCCTGCCGTCGTCGACGCCCCGATGGCGCATGCTCCTTTACGCCCCGCTCTATCTCTCGAACTATTGCGTCAATCACTGCGTCTACTGCGGGTTCCGGCATCCGAATCCGGTCGAGCGGAGGCACTTGAGCCTGCGCCAGGCGGTGCGGGAAGCCGAGGTGCTGATCGGCCGGGGATTCCGGCACATCTTGCTCGTAGCCGGCGATCTTCCCCGCCTGACCACGACCGAGTACTTCGCAGAGGTCCTTCAGGAACTTCGGGCCCGGGATGTGTCACCGGCGATTGAGATCGCTCCCCAGAGCACCGCCTCGTACGCCGCGCTCGTCGAGGCCGGGGCCTGCACGCTGACGCTCTACCAGGAGACCTACCAAGAGGAGCTTTACTCGCTCTATCACCCGCGCGGGAGCAAGGCGTCGTTCGACTGGCGTTTGGAGGGACACGAGCGGGCGGCGGAGGCGGGGATGCGGCGACTCGGACTGGGAATCCTTCTCGGGCTGGCCGATCCGCGCGACGACCTCATCGCCATGATGCGGCACGCCCGGTATCTCATGGACCGGTTCCCCGACCGGACGTTCGCCTTCAGCCTGCCGCGCATTCACGACGCCCCGGCCGGTTTTCGGGTCCCGTTTCCCGTGGACGATGAGGCGTTCGTGCGCATGTACTGCGCGCTGAGGATCGCCTTTCCGGGGGCGGAGCTCGTCCTCTCCACCCGGGAGCGGCCCGCCTTGCGGGACCGGCTGGCGAGGATCTGCATCACCCAGATGAGTGCGGGGAGTTGCACGGCGCCGGGGGGCTACGAGGACTCGGAAGACGCGGTCCATGCCGGGGAGCAGTTTCCCGTGTGCGACGGGCGGACGCCCGCCGAGGTTGCCGCCGGGCTTCAACGCGACGGATTCGAGATCGCCTGGCGCACCACGTAGCGCCCGCGCGTGCGTGCCGAGCACGCACCCTACCATTCCGCGGCTGGGCCGCGCTACGACTCCATGCGAGCGATCACGGCGTCGGCGAAGGCTTCCGTGCCGAGGTCCCCGCCGAGATCGCGGGTCTTCTGGCCGTCGGCCAGGGCGCGATTGTACGCGGCCTTGATCCGCTCGGCCGACTGCCGGCAGCGGGGGTCGTTGCGGGCCTCGGCAAGGTGATTGAGCATCATCACGCCCGACATCAACAACGCCAGCGGATTGGCGATCCCCCGGCCGGCAATGTCGGGAGCGGAGCCGTGGACGGCCTCGAACACCGCCAGGTCGTCGCCGAGATTGGCCCCGGGCACCACGCCCAGTCCGCCGACCAACCCGGCGCAAAGGTCGCTCACCACGTCGCCGTAGAGATTCTCGAGGAGGAGCACATCGAAGGGGCTCGGATCCTGGACGAGCCGCATGCAGCCCGCGTCGATGATGAGTTCCTGGTACTCGATATTAGGATAGTCCTGTTCGTGGACCTTGCGGGCGCAGCGCAGGAAGAGGCCGTCGGTGACCTTCATGATGTTGGCCTTGTGAAAGACCGTGATGCGGCGACGCTGACGGCGGTTGGCGAAGCGGAACGCCCAATGGGCGATCCGCGTGCATGCCGCCTCGGTGGCCACCTTCATGCTCATCACGACGCCGTCGGTCACCTGGTTCTCCACGCCGCTGTAGAGCCCCTCGGTGTTCTCGCGGATGATGATGAGGTCGACTCCCTCGAACCGCGTCGGGACGCCTTCGAGGCTGCGCACGGGCCGGACCGCGGCGTACAAGTTCAGCCGTTTGCGCAACTGGACGTTGATCGACGTGAAGCCTTCGCCGACGGGCGTCGTGCAAGGCCCTTTGAGGGCGACGCGGGCCCGGCGGATCGCGTCGATCGTCTCCTCGGAGAGCAGCTCGCGGCCGGCGCGCAGAGCGACCAGGCCGGCCTGATGTTCCTCCCAGACAACCGGCGCCCCGGCGGCCTCGAAGACACGTCGCACGGCGGCGGTCACTTCCGGCCCGATCCCATCGCCCGGGATCAGCACCGCACGGTGAAGTCGGCTCTCCGAATCCATCCCTGCGTCCTCTCCGCTCAGCCCTGCTTCTTCCGCCGCGAACGGCTCTTCCTGGCCGTCTTCTGGCCGATCGCCTCCAGCCGGGCGCGGGCCTCGCGCCGGCCGAGCGCTCGGGCGGCAACGAGGGACCCGAACTGGGACGCCTTCGGACGCACCTGGCCTCGCTCCCAGAGATAAATGGTCTGGGCGGACACTCCCAACAGCGCGGCGTACTCCGCCGCGGTGAGTTTCAGCCGCTTCCGCTGGGCCCGCACGGAACGGGCGGAGAACCGCGATCCCTGGGCCGCGTCGTCGGCCGCCGCTGCGGGCGATGGCTGCTTCGCTTGCAGCAATTCCAGCGATGCGAGTTTCTTCTGCTGGAGACGAACCGTTCGCTTCAGGTTCGCAATGTCGGTGCGATACCGAGCCGTCGTGCGACGCGCTTGGACAATGTGACTCTTGACTTCCTTCCGCGCCAGACGGCGAATTTCGTCCTTCAACACAGACCCGATATTGGCCATTCGAGAAAACTCCTTCCTTCAATCAGAGAATAACACTCCTCCCGGGCGAAGAGTCCGCAAATCGCAGACTCCGAAACCATCGTGTTATGCGGGCGGCGCCTTTATATTTTGCCCCCGCGCTCCCGAGAACGCCAGTGGAAAAAAGGCACAAGGGAGGCTGTCCGGGTGGCCTGCCGCCACCTTCTTGCCGTAGGGGATGCCCTGGTGACGCATGAGCGAAGTCACTCATGGATTATCGCTGAAGCGACGTCGGCACTCGGGTGGCATGCTCTCACGACGCTAAGTGTCGCACTGAGCATGGATGCCGTCACGATGGCTTCCATGCCGACCCTCGGCTGCGCCAAGTGACGGCATTCCATCCACGCTGCCGAGGATGCCAATGATTTCCGGCTCATCCGACTGAAGGGTGCGCAGAGGCAAGTTGTTGCGCGGGTTGCGGCTGCGCCGCAGGATTTTCTTAGGCATGGGTCCGGTGTCCAATGGGTTTCCTGAGAACGGCCCCTGGTGACATAAGCCCTCAG